>Ga0153916_10001315_pt1 | contig 17645 bp, 17 predicted proteins | sample Opewatmetagenome_FD_109642 | JGI IMG/M metagenome (GOLD analysis project Ga0153916, IMG submission 109642) | Freshwater wetland microbial communities from Ohio, USA - Open water 3 Core 3 Depth 4 metaG | ecosystem: Environmental > Aquatic > Freshwater > Wetlands | place: USA: Ohio, Lake Erie... | reverse complement strand
TCGGGCAGCGGTCCGCGTAGAAGACGATCTCGCGTCCCGCGATGTCGAGGGCGTACTCGTCGACGCGCTCACAGGGAGTGCCACAGTTCACGCAGGTGACCTCGGACTTCGTCGTCGAGGCCAGTTCCCCTTGCGTCATCGGTCCACCATCTCTGGAACGGAGGAGGGAGCGCGAGAGTCCATGTAGTAAACGCACTCAGAATACGTGAAATAGGCATCGATAGAAGGAGCGAAAGGGGCAACCCTCGATCCCCGGCAATCGGGAAACAGGTTCGGCTCATCCGGCGGCTTCACTTGAGCGCGAATTCCGCCTGGTGGGTCTCTTCGACTTCGAACCGGTACAGCTTCCAGGCCTCGAAGTCTTCGTTCTCGTCCACGTTCAGCTTTCGTTTCATCGACAGGGACACCACGGCGGTGGCCTATAGGGATGTCGCCCGCAATATATAGCTTGCCTGAAATCTATATAGTTTCCGTGTAGGGGGTCATCCCGGCGGCCGTTTCGCCCGGTCCGCCGCCCGGATTCGCGGCAGCGTCTCCCCGCTGACCATGTAAACGACCCTCATCCCGATGTTGACCGCGTGGTCCGCGATCCGCTCCAGGTGGCGGGCCACGAGGACGTACCGCGCGCCCGCGACGATGGCGAGCCGGCCGGCCTCCATGTGGCCCACGATCTCCGCGAACACCTCATCGTTCAACCGATCGACCTCGTCGTCGACCTCCAAGATGTTCCGCACGGAGTCAGCGTCGCGTCTCACAAACGCGCGGATGACCGTGTCCACCATGCGGATCGTGTGTTCCGCCATCTGGGGGATCTTCGCGAGGTCCGAGAGGCCGGGTGGCGGACCCTCCGGGAACTGGAGGGACATCTCTGCGATGTCCTTCGCGTACCGGCCGATCCGGTCGAGGTCCGTGGTAATCTTGAGGGAGGTGGTAATCGTCCGGAGGTCGCGGGCGACCGGGGCGTGCAGGGCGAGCAGGTCCACGCACGTCCCCTCGATCTCCTCCTGGAGGCCGTAGAGCTCCTGGTCCAGCGTGAAGACCTCCTCCGCGGTGGCCCGGTCCCCGCGGGAGAGACCGTCCACGGCCTTCCGGATCGCGAGCTCGCTGAGCTCGGCCATCGTGGCCATGTTCTCGTTCAGCGTGTTCAGGCCCTTCTCGAGCGCCTTGCGCTCCGCCCTCTCCGGCATCAACCAAACCTCCCCGTGATGTACTTCTCCGTGAGCTCCTCGCGCGGGTGCTCGAAGAGTTCCCGCGTGCCTCCGACCTCGATGAGCCTCCCCAGATACAGGAACGCCGTCGAGTCCGAGACCCGCGCGGCCTGCTGCATGTTGTGGGTGACGATGACGACGGTGTACTCCTTCTTCAGGTCGAAGATGAGGTCCTCGATCTTCGCCGTCGCGATGGGGTCGAGCGCAGAGCAAGGCTCGTCCATCAGGAGGACCTCCGGTTCGACGGCGAGGGCGCGGGCGATGCAGAGCCGCTGCTGCTGGCCGCCGGACAGGCCGACGCCCGGCTTGCCGAGGGAGTCCTTCACCTCGTCCCAGAGCGCCGCCTTCACGAGGCTCCCCTTCACGGCGCGGTCGAGCACCTTCCGGTCTCGCGTGCCGTTGAGCCGGAGGCCCGCGGCGACGTTGTCGTACACGGACATCGTCGGGAAGGGGTTCGCCTTCTGGAAGACCATGCCGATCCGGCGTCGGACCGCCACGGCATCCTGCTCGTAGACGTCCTCCCCGTCGAGGAGCACCTTCCCCTCCACGCGGGTCTTCGGCAAGGTCTCATGCATCCGGTTGAGGCACCGAATCAGGGTGGACTTGCCGCACCCGGAGGGGCCGATGATCGCGGTGGCGGCATGCTCCTCGAAGGCAAGCGAGATGTCCTCGATGGCCTTCTTCGGGCCGTACCAGGCGGAGAGCCCGTCCGCGGTCAGTTTGCTCGTCATGCGCCGATCCTCCGCTCCCGGAACCGACGCCGCAGGAGAATCCGGACCGCGATGCTGAGGCCGAGCATCATGAGCGCGAGGATGAGCGCGGCGCCCCACGCGAGGGCGTTCCAGTTCGCGTAGGGCGACGCGGCGTTGTAGAAGATGAGGAGGGACATCGCCCCGATGGGCTGATCCAGCCGTGTGGACATGTAGATGTTCCCGAAGGCCGTCATGATCAGGGGCGCCGTCTCCCCACCGACGCGGCCCATCGCCAGGATCGCGCCGGTGACGACCCCGTCCCGGGCGGAGCTCAGGACGATGCGCCCCGTGACCTTGTACTTGGGAAGGCCCAGGGCGAGGGCGGCCTCCCGAAGGCCGTTCGGGACCAGCCGGAGCGACTCCTCCGTGGTCCGGGCGACAAACGGGAGGACGAGGAGCGCCAGGGCGAGCACGCCGGCCAGCGCGCTGAAGACCCTCCCGGGGAAGACGATCAGGAAGGCCGCGTAGACGAACATCCCGAAGACGATGGACGGCAGGCCCGTCATGACGTCCGCGAAGAACCGGACCCCGTGGACCAGGGGGCCCTTCCCGTACTCGGCGAGGTAGATGCCGGTGAGGATCCCCAGGGGGATCGCGATGAGGCAGGACAGGGACAGGAGCAGCAGGGTGCCCACGAGGGCTTGCCCGATGCCGCCCTGCGTACAGGTCGTGATCGGGTTCGGGGAGCAGGGAGCCGGCTGGGTCTGCGTGAAGAAGTCGACGTTGATGACGGACCCTCCCTGGACGGCGACGGAGTAGAGGATGCTCCCGAGGGGGACGAGGGCGACGCCGAGGCAGAGGACGGTGAGGCCCATCATGATCGCGTTCTTGGCGCGGCGGCGGGAGTCGCGATCGAAGCGCGTCAGGAGACCGCCTCCCCCCGCTCGCCGAACACGCGCCAGACCATGATCCGCGCGAACGCGTTGATCACCAGGGTCACCAGGAAGAGGACGAGCGCAAGCTCGATCAAGGCGCTCGCCTGGAGCCCGAACGCCTCGCGGATGTTGCTCGCGAGGACGCTCGAGAGGGTGTTGCCGGGGGCGAACAGGGACCCGCTGATCTCGTTCGCGTTCCCGATGACCATGGTGACCGCGATGGTCTCCCCGAACGCGCGCCCCAGTCCGAGGATGATCGCGCCGAAGATCCCGGAGCGGGCGTAGCGGAGGACGCCCATGCGGGTCGACTCCCACCGGGTCGCGCCCAGGCTGAGGGCCGCCTCCCTCTGGCTCTGGGGGACCGCGAGGAGGGCATCGCGGCTGATGGCGGCCACGGTCGGGATGATCATGATCGCGAGAATCACGCCCGCGCTCAGGAGCCCGTAGCCGTAGACGGGACCCTGGAAGATAGGGAGGAAACCGAGGACGCTCTGGAGCGCGGGGTCCACGACGTTCGCCATCGCGGGGACCAGGACGAAGATCCCCCAGAGCCCATAGACCACGGAGGGGATCGCCGCGAGCAGTTCGACGACGTACGTGAGAGGTGCACGGATGGAAGCGGGCGCGAGCTCCGCGAGGAAGATCGCGATGCCGAGGCTCACCGGCACCCCGAGGAGGAGACCGATCGCGGATGTGACCAGCGTCCCGTAGATGAACGGAAGGGCCCCGAACTGGTCCGTGTTCGGATCCCAGATCCGGTTGCCGAGGAACCCGAAGCCGAAGACGCCGATGGACTGCGCCGCGTCCAGACTGAGGACCAGGACGATGAGGCCCAGGAGGGCCAGCAGGACGATCGCGGCGGCTCCGGAACCAAGATGGAAGAGGGTGTCCCCCCAGGTCGACCCCGTGGGGTTCCTGCGAGCCCCGCGGGCGCCGCGCCGAAAGGGGAACGCCATGGCCAATCCAGTCCCGAGGTCAGGTGGACAGAGACTGTCCGTTGAACGTCATCGACTGGATCGTGGTCACGTCGCCGCTCACGACGGACGACGGCAGCGGGACGTACTGGAGGGTGCTCGCGGCGCTCTGCCCGTCGTGGATGGCCCACCACAGGAAGGAGACGAGGGTTTGCGCCCTCGACTGGGTCATCACGCCGCCGGGATAGACGTTGAGCTCCTTGTACACCAGGAGGTACGTGAAGGTCGCGATGGGGTAGCTGTCGGCACCGATCGCGTTCACGACGGACACGTGGGACCAGTCGCCGTCGCCCGCAGGCAGAGTCCTCGACGCGTTGTCGGCCGCTGCTTTGGTGGAGTCCAGCGTGGGCAGGATGAAATTGCCCGCCGCGTTCTCGACCTTCGCGTAGGCCAGGTTGTTCTGCAGGGAGTACGCGAGCTCGACGTATCCGATCGCGCCCTTCGTCCCCTGGACCACCGCCGCGACTCCCGGATTGCCCTGGGCCCCGATCTCACCCTCGGGCCACGACACGGACTTCGCCGTCCCGATCTGGGAGGCCCACGTGGCGTTGACCACGCTTAGGTAGTTCGTGAAGCAGTACGTCGTGCCGCTCGCATCGGACCGGTGCGCCGGGATGATCGGCAGGTCCGGGAACGTGACCCCGGGGTTGAGCGCGCTGATGTTCGGATCGTTCCAGTTCGTGATCGTGCGGAGGTAGATTCCCGCGATGATCGTGCCCGTGATGTTGATGTGGGACGGGACCCCGGGGACGTTGTACGCCATCGTCACGGCTCCGAGGCTCTCGGGGATGGTGAGCAGGCTCGGGTTCTGCGCGTGCTGCGTCGAGTTCAGCGGCGCGTCCGTGGCGCCGAAGTCCAGGCTCTTCGCGATGATCGCGTTGATGCCCGCACCGCTCCCCGTTCCCTGGTAGTTGACCTGGACCCCCGTGAGGGATCTGTACTGAGTCGACCACGCGCTGATGACGGGCAGCGCGAAGGTCGATCCTGCACCGTTCAGGGTCACCGCTTGAGCGGATGAACCGGATCCCGCCAGGCCGAACCAGCTCGTCGTGAAGCCTGCGGCCAGGATCACACCCACGACCACTACGGCTGCGATCCCGACCCACAGCCCGCGCCGGCTCTTCCGGGGCTGGAGACTCTCCGGTTCCTCCGGGTTCGTCACCTTGTCTGCCATATCCTCTTACCACCTCGTTCTTCCCAACGTGGAAACCCAGGGAGATCGCGGGGAGGACCGCATCGCTCCCGTGGACCCGGGAGCACCTCCGCGGGCTCCTCGTCCGCCGCCCGTGTTCTCGTGCCTTCCATGCGATTTCCGATTGAGTGGACCCGAACCGGGCCCTATGTTGCTTCCCGACGGAGTCTCGGCTGTCAACGGGTGTCGGACGGGGTACTATATAGACTATGGTGCCAAGCCTTTAAGCTCTATAGTTCATGAAGACGACGGAAGGAGACTGGACATGGAAGGCAGGAAGCTGCAGCTCACCGGCGGGTCGACGTACGTCGTCTCCCTGCCCAAGCGCTGGGTGGTCGACGCGGGACTCAAGGCCGGCGACACCGTGTTCCTGGAGACGACCGCGGACGGTTCCGTGACCGTGCGCCCCCAGCCCGCGGAGAAGGCGACCGCCCGACGCAAGGTCTTCGACGAGAAGGGCGCCGAGGTGCGCGACCATCTCCTCCGGAAGCTCATCGGCGCCTACATCTCCGGGTTCGGCCTCATCGAGGTCCGCTTCCGCCCGGAGAGCGGACCGTTCGTCCGGCGGGTCGCTCGGGACTTCTGCCACCTCGTCATCGGCCCGGAGATCATCGAGGAAACGCGCACGACGATCAGCATCCAGGACCTCTCCGATCCCTCGGAGCTCAGCGCGGAGAAGTGCCTCCGCCGCATGCACCTGAGCGTGCGGGCCATGCTCGAGGACGCCATCCAGTGCCTGAAGACCCGGGACGAGGCCCTGGCCCGGGACGTGTCCCAGCGGGACCAGGACGTGGACCGGCTGTACTGGATGGTCGCCAAGCAGTACCACCTCGCCCACACGGCGCCCCCGGGCACCGCCGAGCCCCCCTCGAAGAGCGGGATCCACGCTCACCGCCTCGTGGCCAAGCTCCTCGAGCGGGTCGGCGACCACGCGGAGCGGATCGCGAGCACCTACGACGTCCTCGTGGCGGAGAAGGACCTCGACCCGAGGCTCGTGAAGGAGTTCGAGGCCGCGAACGCCTCGGCCACGGCCATCCTCGATAAGGCCTTCAGCGCGCTCATGTCCGGGAACATCGACCTCGCCAACGAGGCGATCGACGCCCGCAGCCATCACCAGAAGCTCATCGACGCGCTCTCCCACCACGTCTCCTCCAAGAAGGGCGAGGAGCTCCTGGCCCTCGGCGCCATCGTCGACAGCCTGAGCCGCACCGCGAGCTACGCCACGGACATCGCGGAGCAGGCGATCAACCTGGCCGTCCTCGAGGACCCGGAGTCTCTGTAGGCCTACGGGGTCTACGGAGCAAACGCGTATCGTCCTGCGGGCGGATGGAGCGTCCGCATGTCGGAACGTGAGACCACGGCCGCCGAGGAGGCCGTCGTGCGGCACTACCTCGCGGCCCTGGACCGGGGAGAAGTCCTCGATGCACTCAACGCGTTCAGCATGGACGCGCGGTTGCGCGATCCGGCGGGGAAGGAGCGGCACGGCATCCGCGAGATCGCCGCGGCGTTCGCCAACCAGGACCGCCCGGTGAAGGTCGACATCGAGGATCTCGAGAAGGAGGGGGAGGAGGTCGCGGTCCGCGTGCGGATGACGTTCCCGGAGAGCCACGAGCCCCGGGTCTACCGGAGCGTGTTCCGCGTGAGCCGCGACCGAATCCGTTCGCTCGTCATGGATCCCCTGCCGGCCCGGCCCTCGCGGAGAGAGCGAGTCGGCCGACCGGCTTGACGCGACGAAAAACGTGAGCCGCGTGGCGCCTCCGGGCGCTCCACCGCCGAGAAGTCCATGCAGCCACGGTCCCTACGCCTCCCTCCATAGAATCCGGGGGCCAACTCCTTGTAGAACGGCCGCGTTGAGGATTCGCCGGTAGTCCCCGGAAGGCGGAAAGATTGAACCCGCCGACCCGGGGACGCCCATCCCTTTCTCGCGGTCCAAGCGTCCACGGCAATCTCGATCCCTCACTTCTCAGGTGCGCACGACGGCCCGGCCGACCCGGAGAGGACCGAGGATACGAGGACCAAGGTTTTGGCAGGAGTCGGGTGGAGGAGGTCCCGCCTCTGCGAAGAGGAGGGATCCGCGGACAAGACCTTGCTCCACGGAGTCTACGCACGCCCACGGAAAACGCGGAGAGATGCACGGGCGGTCTCGCCGCGGTCCCCGGGACCGTGCGAATACTTACCGAGTCTAAAAGTAACTCGGTCCCGTTCCGCAGGTCGTCCTCTCGGGGACTGGTGGCCTCTCCGCGGTCCGCGGGCCTTTGTCGCGGCGCCGGGAGAGGGAGTTGGAGGTTCGGTGGGGATGAAGCGGAAGCTGTTGGTGACTCTCGGAATCGTGTTCTTGCTCGTGACCGTGGCGCCCCAGGCGCGCGCGACGCCTGCGCTGGGGACCGGCAGCTCGTCCGAGCTGACTGCGCAGGAGAGCGCGGTCCTCGGCGGGTTGGACTACGCCTACGCGTGGGACCAGCTCGAGACGATCACGACGTTCGGCGAACGGGTCGCGGGCACGTCGCAGGAGCGGGCGGCCCAGGAGTACGTGTACAACGAGCTCAGCGCGATGCCCATGGACAAGGTGGTCATGGAGACCTTCCCGGTCCAGAGCTGGATCAACTACGGGACGTCGCTGCAGGTCGTGTCGCCGACCGCGGAGGTCCTCCCGGGGACCACGTACGGCGACTGCTTCGGGATCTGGGGGAGGGACAAGGGCGCGCCCTACGCCTTCGGCAACGCGGACGGCGGGAAGACGCTCGTCGCGCCGCTGCGGGACCTCGGATACGGCACCGCGGCGGACTTCGACGCGGCCGGGGACCTCACCGGCGTGATCGCCCTCGTGCACCGCGACGACGACCTGCAGGGCTGGCCGAACGTACCCGTGATCGAGGCGTCCTTCCACCACGCCGCGGCGGTCGTGATGTATGGCTACTACGGCAGTTACCCCGTGGCGGACGGGATCAAGCAAGACTCCGTGAAGGGACCCCTGCCCGCGTTCTCGATCTCACCGAACACCGCGTGGCACCTCCAGGACCTCCTGGAGGCGGGACCCGTCACGCTTCGGATCGAGGGCCGCGTCGACATCGTCTCGGACCATGTCGCGCGGTCGGTCAACGTCGCCGCGTACCTCTACGGCACGAACCATCCGGACGAGTACGTGGTGATCTCCGGGCACATCGACACCTGGTGGTCCGGGGCGGACGACGACACCTCGTCCATCGCGGCGATGCTTGAACTCGCGCGTCTCTTCTCGAGCGCGCGGGCGGCGGGCACCTTTGAGAACGAGCGCACCCTCGTGTTCGCCTCTGTGGGAGCCGAGGAAACGGGCGGCCCGGACAACACGTGGTACAACTGGCTCGTCGGATCCTACGAGTTCGTGAAGGCCCATCCCGAGATTCTGGCGGGCCTCGCGGTCGAGCTGAACATGGACGGCGTGAGCCTCGTGAAGGCCTCGGGCAAGTACTGGGTCGAGAACACCTGGGAGGTCAACACCTTCGTGGCGAAGGGGATCAGCGACCTCGGCCTCGGCGGGGCGGTCGGTTTCTACAACCCCGTGTGGTCCTGGACGGACGCGTGGTCCTACGCCGCGAAGGGCGGCGGCTCCACGATCCAGCTCCTGTGGGTGGCGGGCTACGACGAGACCTACCACACCCAGCTTGACGACATGTCGGAGCAGAGCCCCGCGACGATGGAGGTCACCCTCAAGATGCACGGCCTGTGGGCGATCCGGGCCGCGAGCGCCCTCATCGTGCCCGTCGAGCTGCAGTACACGGTCGACTGGGCCGTCGCGAACCTGAAGGCCGAGAAGGCGGCGGTCCCCGCGCAGGCCGCCGAGTTCGACGCGGCGATCGCGGCCGCGGGGATCCTTCGGGAGCGGGCCGTCGCGATGAACGCGTACGCGGACCGGCTGCGGGCGTCGTACGCCGCCGCGGACTCCGAGGAGGGGCAGGCTGCCGTCCGGACGCAGGCGGACGCGCTCAATCGCCAGCTCATCGACGCGCGGCGGGTCGTCACCACCTGGACCTTCGGGGAAGGCGGACTCATGGGCTCGTGGGACGTGTTCCTGCGGCCCGCGCAGTACGTCCACGACCTCGCGGCCGTGAACAAAGCCATCGCCGCGCTTTCGAAGGGACAGACCGGCAACGCCCTGGTGGCCCTCGAGGGCGTGTACACGATGGAGTGGGGGAAGTACTACAGCCGCGAGACGTTCACCGAGCTGCTGCGGGAGATGATGGACGTCTCCCTGTACTGGGGAGCGGACTTCGGGCAGCAGCAGTCGTACGTGGACGTGCAGGGGATCTATCTGGGCCTGAAGGACGGGGGCGTGTCCAAGGGCGCGGCCCTCGCGGACCTCCGGGCCATCGCGAACGGCCAACTGACCCCCTGGCTCGTCGGAGACCTCCACGTCCTGCAGGACGCGTGGCTCGAGGGCGCGACGATCCTGAGCTGAGCTCGCGGCCCCACGGCGGAAAAGGCGGGCGGCGAGGAGCGGAGCCTCCCGCCTCAGGGACGCGCACCGCTCGCCAGCCCGCGGACGAAGGCCTCCACGGCCTTGGGGTCCGGATCCTGGGCCGCCTGTCGGACGATCGCGCTTCCGACGACGATGCCGTCCGCGCCCAAGGAGGCGAGGGTCCGCACGTGGTCCGGCGTCGAGACGCCGAAGCCGACCGCCAGAGGCAGGGAGGTCGTGCGGTGGAGCGCGGCCAGCCGGCCGCGGAGGTCCTCCGGGAGGTCCGACCGGATGCCCGTAGTCCCGTACCGCGCGACGACGTACACGAAGCCGCGGGACGCCTCCCCGATTGCCCGCGCGCGGCCGTCCGCGGTGGACGGGGCCACGAGCTGCACGAGGTCGATGTGTGCCGCGTCGAGTACCCCGCGGACCTCCTCCGACTCCTCCAGGGAGAGATCCGGGACGATGACCCCGTCGACCCCGGCCGCGCCGGCACGGTCCGCGAAGGGCTTGAGGCCGATCGACAACACGGGGTTGAGATACGTCATCAGGACGAGCGGGACGTCGGACTCCCGACGGAGACGGGAGACGAGGTCCAGGACGTCCCTCGGGCGCGTCCCCGCCTTCAGGGCGCGTTGCCCCGCCGCCTGGATCTCGGGCCCGTCCGCGATCGGGTCGGAGAAGGGCACGCCGAGCTCGAGCACGTTCGCGCCCCCGCGGATGCACGCCAGGGCCAGCTTCTCCGACGTCGCGAGGTCGGGGTCTCCCGCCATGAGATACGCGACGAGGGCGGCGCGTTCCTCCTTCTTCGCCCGCGCGAAGGCGTCCTTGATCCGGCTCAGAGGCTCACCCCCATGGACTGGGCCACGGTCTGGACGTCCTTGTCCCCGCGGCCCGAGAGCGTCGCGACGACGACCTCGTCGCGGTCCATGTCTTTCGCCCGCTGCATCGCCGCGAAGACCGCATGGGCGGACTCGAGCGCGGGGAGGATCCCCTCGAGCGTCGCGAGCGTGTGGAAGGCCTCCAGCGCCTGCGCGTCCGTCACCGCGGTGAAGGAGGCGCGCTTCGTATCCTTGAGGTGGGAGAGCTGGGGGCCCACGCCCGGGTAGTCGAGTCCCGCGGAGATGCTGTAGGTGTCGGCGATCTGTCCGTCCTCGTCCTGCAGGAGATACGAGCGCGTCCCGTGGAGGACGCCGACCCGGCCCGCGACCAGGGTGGCGGCGTGCCGCCCGCCCTCGAGCCCCTCGCCTCCCGCCTCCGCGCCGAGAAGTTCGACCGCAGGGTCGTCGAGGAACGGCGCGAAGGTCCCCATCGAGTTGCTCCCGCCGCCGACGCAGGCGACGAGCAGGTCCGGCAGGCGTCCGATCTGGGCCCGCGCCTGCTCCTTGATCTCCCGGCCGATCACGCTCTGGAAGTCCCGGACGATCGTCGGGTACGGATGGGGCCCGACGACGGACCCGATGCAGTAGTACGTCGTCGTGACGTTCGTGACCCAGTCCCGCAGAGCCTCGTTGATCGCGTCCTTCAGGGTCTGGCTCCCGCCCTCGACGGAATGGACCTGGGAGCCGAGGAGCTTCATGCGGAACACGTTGAGCGCCTGGCGCTTCACGTCGACGGAGCCCATGTAGATCTCCGTGGGGATGCCGAGGACCGCGCCCGCCATCGCCGCGGCCACGCCGTGCTGACCCGCGCCCGTCTCCGCGATCATACGGGCCTTGCCCATGCGGCGCGCGAGGAGGGCTTGGCCCATGACGTTGTTGAACTTGTGCGCCCCGCCATGGCAGAGGTCCTCCCGCTTCAGGTAGATCCGCGCGCCGCCGCAGGACGCCGTCAGGCGCCGGGCGAAGTAGAGCGGGGTGGGCCGTCCCCCGTAGTGGCGGTTGTAGTCCTCCAGCTCCTCCCGGAAGGCGGCATCCGCACGCGCCTCCCCGTACGCCGCCTCGAGCTCGAAGAGCGCGGGCATCAGCGTCTCCGGCACGTACTGGCCGCCGTAGGGCCCGAACTTGCCTCTCGCCGCGTCAGCCATGGAGCAGCTCCTGCAGCTTCCTACCGGGGTCCGCGTCCGTCATCACGGACGTGCCCACGAGGACCGCGTCCGCGCCGGCGCGCAGCATCGCGTCCACCTGCTCCCTCCGCTCGATCCCGCTCATCGCGATCACGGGACGGTCCTTGGGCCTCGCCGACAGGAGGGCGGACGCCGTCCCCGCATCGATCTCCATCGTCGACAGGTCGCGGCGGTTGATCCCGAGGATGTCCCCGTCCGTCCGGAGGGCCTCGTCGAGATCCTTGAGTGTGTGGACCTCGACGACGACATCGAGATCGAGGTCGTGCGCGATGTCGATGAGCCGCTGGGGGGACGCGGCCATGAGGTGCCGGGTGGCGAGGGTCTGGATGACGAGGACGGCCGAGGCGCCGCACGCCGCCGCGGCCTCGACCTGGCGGGGGTCCACGACGATGTCCTTGAAGAGGACGGGGAGGCCCGTGGCGGCGGCCTGCCGCACGAAGTCGAGGCTGCCGCGGAAGACGTTCGGCTCGGCGAGGATGGAGAGCCCGAGCGGCTTGGCGTCCGCGTAGATCTTCAGCATCTGCTGGAAACGTTCCGCGGGCAATCCCGCGGGCATCGTGGGCGAGGCGAACTTGATCTCCGCGATCACGTCCGAGGGCTGGTCCGGGGTGCCGAGGGACTCGAGGAAGGAGGGCGCCCGCGAGGCGGCCTCGGCGACGTTGTAGTATCCGTCGCGGAGCAGCGACCGGGCGTTCTGCACGAGGCGGCTAAGCTCGTCCATCGTCCTCCATCCTGGACGAATCCCCGCCCGTCGCGACCACGAGCTCACGCAGCTTCCCGAGGGCCCGTCCCGATTCGAGGGCGCCCTGCGCGACCGGCACGGCCTCCCCCAGGGAGGCCGTCTTCCCGGCGACGTAGATCCCTGCGGCCGCGTTCGCGACGACCATGTCCCGCTTCGGTCCCGCCTCGCCGTTCAGAATCCGGAGAGCTTCCCTTGCCGCCGCGGACGGCTCGGATCCCGCGAGGGCCTGCGGCGGCGCGCGCTCGAAGCCGAGGTCCTCGGGCCGCAGGACGTACTCCCGCGACTCCCCGTCGGAGAGCTCGCCGACCAAGGTCGGGCCGCAGAGAGAGATCTCGTCCACGCCGGCCTGCCCGTGGACCACCATCGCGTGTTCGAGGCCCAGACGGTCCGTCACCTGGAGGACCAGGGGGACGAGGTCCGGCGAGAAGACCCCCATCACGTGGCCCTGGGCCCCCGCCGGATTCGTGAGCGGCCCCAGGATGTTGAAGACCGTGCGGACGCCGAGCTCCTTCCGCGGGCCCATCGCGTTCCGCATCGCGGGATGGAACTTCGGGGCGAACATGAAGCAGAGGCCATGGTCCTGGAGCACCCGTTCGACCTGCGGAGGATCGAGATCGACGCGCACGCCGAGGGCCTCGAGGAGGTCCGCGCTGCCGCACCGGCTCGTGATCGCGCGGTTCCCGTGCTTGGCGACCGTGACGCCCGCGCCTGCGACGAGGAACATCGCGAGGGTGGAAACGTTGAACGTGGTCAGGGGCGCCCCGCCCGTGCCGCAAAGGTCCACGACCCGACCGTTGGGCTTTGGACGAATCGCGGCGCACCGCTCCCGCATCGCCGTAGCCATTCCGGCGATCTCGTCCGGACGCTCGCCCTTCATCCCCATCCCCATCAGGAAGGCGCCGATCTGCGCCGGTGTCGCGGCGCCGTCCATGATCTCCGCCATCGCATCGTGCGCCCGCAGGTACCCGAGGTCGCGGCGGGTCGCGAGGTCCGCCAGGGCGTCGCGGATCATGGGCGCGCCCCCTTCAGGAAGTTCGCGAGGAGGGCCGGGCCCTCCGGAGTCAGGATGGACTCGGGGTGGAACTGGACGCCCTCGATCGGGAACCGGCGATGGCGGACCGCCATGACCTCGCCGTCCTCCGCGGTCGCGCTCACCTCGAGCTCCGGCGGCACGCTGCCGCGCTCGATGGCCAGGGAGTGGTAGCGGCCCGCGGTGAAGGGGTTCGGGAGGCCCGAGAAGATCGTCCGCCCGTCGTGGCGGATTGCGCTCGTCTTCCCGTGGAGGAGGCGGGCCGCGGGGCCCACCTGGCCGCCGAAGACGGAGCCGATGCCCTGGTGCCCCAGGCACACGCCCAGGGTGGGGGTGTGCGGGCTCACCTGCCGAAGGACGTCCGCGCACACGCCGAAGTCGCGCCCGTTCCCCGGGTGGCCGGGACCGGGCGAGAGCACGATCGCGTCGGGCGCCATCTGCCGCACCTCTTTCAGGGAGACCGCGTCGTTCCGCACCACGGTCGGGCGGGCGCCGAGCTCGCCGAGCCGCTGGTACAGGTTGTAGACGAAGGAGTCGTAGTTGTCGATGACGAGCACGTTCACGCGGCGGCCTCCTGGAGGGCGGCCTTGAGTCCGCCGAGCTTCTGCTCCGTCTCGCGCAGCTCCCGCACGGGATCGGAGTCCGCGACGATGCCCGCGCCCGCCTGGAGGTAGTACGTCGGGCCGTCCGCGAAGAGCGTGCGGATCGCGATCGCCGTGTCCATGTTCCCGTTCAGGGAGAAGTAGCCGACCACGCCCGCGTACGGGCCGCGGGGCGTCCCCTCGAGCTCGTGGATGATCTCGATCGCGCGCGGCTTCGGGGCCCCGGACACCGTGCCCGCGGGGAACACCGCGGCGAAGGCGTCCAGGGCGTCCTGGCCCTGGGCCAGGCGGCCCTCCACGCGGGACACGAGGTGCTGGACGTGGCTGTACCGCTCGACCTCCATGTACTGCGGCACCGCGACGCTCCCGAACTCGCAGACCTTGCCGAGATCGTTCCGCGCGAGGTCCACGAGCATGTTGTGCTCGGCCCGCTCCTTCTCGTCGGAGGCGAGGTCCGCGGCGAGTCGGTCCGTCTCCGCGGGGCTCGAGCCCATGGGGCGCGTCCCCGCGATGGGGAACGTGGTCGCGGTGCGGCCCTGGACCCGGAGGAGCATCTCCGGGCTTGAGCCGATCACCCGCCGCGCGCCGAAGTCGAGGTAGTACATGTAGGGGCTCGGGTTGATCCGGCGGAGGGCCTCGTAGAACGCGAGGGGGTCGCCGGACATCGTGCCCCGCTCGCGGCGCGAGAGCACGATCTGGAACGCCTCGCCCTCGCGGATGCGCGCCCGCGCGGCGTCCACGGCGGCCACGAACTCCTCCGGCCTCCCTTCCGGGGACGCCGGGTCCGCATGGAAGGCGGGGTCCGAACCGTTCGCCTTCGGCAGGTCGTCCGCGCGCGAGGCGCCGTGGGAGAAGTACTCCGCCCGGTGCCGGACATGGTCCACGATCACGCCGTCCAGGTAGAGGCCGAACTCGAACTCGGGGAAGGGCGAGGCCAGGTGGACGGGCACACGCTCGAGGTTGTGCACGAACTCGAAGGAGACGTAGCCCACGAGGCCGCCGACGAACGGGCCCGGCGCGTCCGGCGTCGCGCGCTCCTCGAGGATCCGCCGCAGGGCCTCGAACGGGCGGTCCGTCTTCATCGTGTCCCAGTTCGTCCGCAGGACGCCGGAGCGGTAGGTGATCGTCATCTCGGGGTCGAATCCGACGAAGGTGTACTCGCGCAACCGCTCCGGGCCCGTGAGGCTCTCGAGGAGGAACGCGTGCGGGTGCAGGTCCCGCGATGCCGCGAAGAGGGCGTACGGGTCCAAGTCAGGATCGAGGGGGACGCGCTTCATCGCCTCACGCCCCCGCGATCTCGATCCGCGGACCCTCGGAGAAGAGGACCTCCCCGAGCCGCCGCGCGAAGGCGACGGGATCGGGATGCTGGAAGAGGTTGCGGCCGACGACGAGGCCCGCCGCACCTCCCGCCAGGGCCGCGCCGACGGCCTCCACGAACGCGTGCGGCGAGGCGTTCCGGGGGCCGCCCGCGGCCAGGACGGGCACGGGACAGCCGCGGACGATCGCGCGCACGTCCTCTGCGGATCCGGGATGGGGGACTTGGACGAGATCCGCGCCGACCTCCGCGGCCGCGCGGGCGGCATGGCTCACCTCCATGGGCACAGCGGTCCCCGCGGTGGCCCCGGGAGGATAGGCCATGATGAGGACCGGGAGGCCGTACCGATCCGCCTCGTCGACGACGGACCCGGCGTCCGCGAGCATCCTCTCCTCCTGCGGATCACCGAAACCGATCTGCACGGAGACCGCGTCCGCTCCCAGGGCGATGGCCCGCGCGACCCCGCACACGAGGACCTTGGAGGCCGGGCGGGTCCCGAGCAGAGTCCCTGCGGACAGGTGGATGATGAGCGGCAGGGGCGACGCGTCGCCGGGGTCGAGGTGGAGCACCAGACCCGGATTGGCGATCGTCCCGGTCAGCGGGGCGCCGCGCAGGGCGCGGAGCAGGGACCGCGGGTCCTCGAGGCCGGGAAGCGGGCCGGCGGGGAGGCCGTGGTCCAGGGCGAGCAGGAGGACACGCCCCCGCGGGCCTCGGAATCTGCAAAGCCGGCGCTCCTTCCCAGAGATCGACATGGCCTTCCACCGTGTCCTTTTATGGATGCTATGATTCTTATTTATACATTATTGTATTTTATTTATCTGCGCATATGGATGCTGAGGGTTCCCGCCTTCCTCGCGGCGGGACGCGCTCGGGGGCGCGGGATACCGCGGCCGGCGATGGAATCCGTCGCGCACCGGAACGCCTCCGCGCGTCCGGCGCGAGCACGTATTGTACGCACGGAGGGCTTTCCTCCTCCCACGGCCTCTGCCGGAGGGATGGCCCGATACGTGAAGGTCCGGGACGCGATGTCCACGGAGGTCTTCGAGATTTCCGAAGACGCCACGCTCCAGGCCGCCGCAAAGCGCATAGCGGACGCGCGGGTGAACAGCCTCATCGTGAGGCCCGAGGGACGCGAGGAGCCCTTCGGAATCGTCACGTCGAGCGACGTCGTCGATGCCCTCGCGGAGGGACGGGACCCGAGCACGAGCCTCGTGGGGGAGATCGCGACCGCACCGCTCGTGACGGTGACGCCCGGCGTGCCCGTCGCCTACGCGGCGCGGCTCATGCGGCGGGCGAACCTGCGACACCTGGCGGTCTTCAACGGCCGCGAGGTCGTCGGGGTCCTCAGCAGCTTCGACATCGTGAAGGCGATCGGGCGCTGGGGCAGCTTGGCCGCGGGCGTGGACCTGGCCGAGGAAGCGGAGATCACCTCGGCGGTCACGGACTAGGGGAGAGGGGCGGAGGCCAGGAGCTGGCCGCAGACGGCGAGCCGGGGCGCTTGCCCCCGTTTCCGAAGAATTCCCGGTGGACCGCGCGCAGGGCCTCCTCGAGGTCCTTCGTGTCCACGGTGAACTGGTAGGCGACCATGGACGCGCCCGCGGTGATGAACTGCACGTTGATCCCGAGGTCCGCGACCGCGCGGAACACGCGGGCCGCAATCCCGTACGCGTGGCCGATCCCCTCGCCGACGAAGCAGATGAGGGAGGCGTGCGGCGAGGCTTCGATCTTCTCGAGGTTCATCCCCGCGATGCGGGCCAGCGCCTTCTTCGCGCGGTTCATCGCATCGGACTCGATCAGGAACGCCACGCACGTCTGGGAGGTCGCCGCGCTGTAGATGTTCACGCCCGCGTTCGCGAGGGCCGTGGAGCTCCGGGAGAGGAGGACCTCGTCGGAGCCGAGGTTCGTGGCGTACACCTTGAGGGCAGCGAGGTCGCGCACGTAGGAGACGCTCTTCACATCGCCCGTCGTGTCCACGGTGTCCGGCCCGATCCTCGTCCCGACGTCCGCGGGGCGGAAGATGTTCTTCAGGAAGATGGACGCGCCGCACGCCCGGGCGGGCTGCACCGCGCGCGGGTGGAGGACCTTCGCGCCGAAGTACGAGAGCTCCGCGGCCTCGTCGTAGGAGAGGACGGACAAGGGGAAGGCGTCGGGGACGATCTTCGGGTCCGCGCTCATGAAGCCGCCGACGTCCTTCCAGATCTCCACGGTCCTCAGGCCTAGGGCGTTCGCGACGACGGCGGCGCTGTAGTCGGAGCCGCCGCGGCCGAAGGTGGCCGTCTTCCCCTCGGGCGAGAGGCCGAAGAAGCCCGTGACGACGGAGACGTGGCCGGCGTCGGCCTGGCGCCGCAGGACGGGGGCCATGTGGCTCCGCGTGTCCTCGAGGAGGGCCGTGGCGTTCCCGTAGTTCTCGTCCGTCATGAGGCCGATCTGGTCCGCCTCGAACGCCTCCGCCCCG
>Ga0153916_10001314_pt1 | contig 17647 bp, 23 predicted proteins | sample Opewatmetagenome_FD_109642 | JGI IMG/M metagenome (GOLD analysis project Ga0153916, IMG submission 109642) | Freshwater wetland microbial communities from Ohio, USA - Open water 3 Core 3 Depth 4 metaG | ecosystem: Environmental > Aquatic > Freshwater > Wetlands | place: USA: Ohio, Lake Erie... | reverse complement strand
TAGGTCAGGATCCCCGAGATCCTGACAACTTGGCTGTGCTGCAGGGTGTCCTCACCCGGCAGATACGTCATTGCGAGCGCAGCGAAGCAATCTCCTGTCTGACTGGGAGTAGGTCAGGATCCCGCGATCCTAACAACTTGGCTGTGCTGCAGGGTGTCCTCACCCGGCAGATACGTCATTGCGAGCGCAGCGAAGCAATCTCCTGTCTGACTGGGAGTAGGTCAGGATCCCGCGATCCTAACACCCTTCTGTTTTGAATTTCGTATTTCGAAATTTGAATTTGTGGCATAGCCATTCCTTTTCGGAATTTCGAATTTCGATATTCGAATTTGGAATTTGTGCTGTCGGGTCTCCGCACCCGACAGCAAATACCGGTTCCATTTGTGATCTTGGTTGCCTGGTACAGCCGTTCGAGGAGGACACTGTTTAAATGGGGACTCTGCGGTCGATGGGTTTCCCCCCCCACCTATCGATCGAAACTATCCCAGCCAGGCACTATCGACTTTCGGATTTGTGGTCATTGATCCCCCCTGTTATTTGACCGTGCTGTCAGGTGTCCCCACCTGACAGCAACCGCAATGTCATCCCGCACCTGATGCGGGATCCAGCGTTTTGAGATTTGGATTTTGAGATTCGAATTTGTTTCGAATTTCGATATTCGAATTTCGGGACGAACATGCTTCAATCAAACAACCACTAATCCGCACGATTTTTCCGGTGGCTATAGCGACGGGGAAACACCTCTTCCCATTTCGAACAGAGCAGTTAAGCCCGTCCGCGCCGATGGTACTGCTTAGGCAACTTTGTGGGAGAGTAGGTCGCCGCCGGGAAGCTCTTTACCAAGGGCAGCTTGCTTTGATATAGTGAGCTGCCCTTTTTCCTAACCAGAAAACCACTATCTGGTGCTCCTTGACCCACAAGTGGGAGTTACTTGTAGAAAGTCTGGAGGTTACTGATTTGAGTACCAAAGTCTCAGACCTAACTGTACAGGAACTCAGAGACTTAATTCGCGAAGTGCTTGATGAATATGCTTCAGGAGAAACTGAGTTAACGCCAGGATTTGCTGACGAGCTGGAAACGCGAATTCAAAGTATGGATTGGCTTGACCATGACTCCGTCTGGAAAAACCAATGAAATATAAGTTACTGTATGCACCTGATTTCATGAAGGCCTCAATTCCATCCCGGCAAACGATAGGGACGGAATAAAGCGAAGATTGGAGTGGTTAGCGGACAAAGCCGATGAAATTCAACATGTTGCTCTAAAAGAACCAAGGTTTCGGGGTGTCTGTCGTTTGAGATATAAAGTCTGGCGAATTTTCTAACGGATTGATCGTGAAAATCGTACTATTTATATCTATGCAGTGAAGCATCGAAAAACTGCTTATACGTGATGAAAAGAGGTTGACCATGTCTTCTGCAAAACTGAACACTGCCATCAAGATGCTTGAATCCCTCCCGGATAATGTCCAGGAAAGAGTCGTTGACCATCTGCGTGACTACATCGAAGACCTCCGCGATGAGATGAACTGGGATCAAACCTTCGATAAAACTAGAAAACAGCTCACCCGATTGGCAAAAGAATCGAAAAAGGAAATTAAGGCAGGTCGTTCCAAACTTTTGAATGTAAAGCAATTATGAATTCAGCGACCTTGCCCTCCTTCTGGGAATCTAATGGTTTTTGATATATAGCTTTTCATTAATTTCTTAAAGGAACTTCTTCTCTTTACCCCAAAGGGGTAAAACGTAGTAGCCTGGGGCAACGCCCCAGGAATAGTTGACCCCGAATCTCTTTAGGCGCTGAAAGCGCGAAACAAGTTAAAATATTTGTCTAAATCCATTAAGATACTTTTGGAGAAACCAAACAGCAAGCCCGGAAAGCCTTTCTCTTATGGGCTGATAATCCGTTTCATCCTTCCTTGCGATTCAAGTGTGTTAATCGCTCTGAAAACGTCTGGTCGGTAAGAATATCTCGTGGTTATCGTGCAATTGGGATTCTGGAAGGTGATGTAGTCACCTGGTTTTGGATCGGCCGCCATGACGAATATGAGAAGTATATCGTCGGTAAATGAACTTTGATTTTGACACCTATATATCAGTGAGTAGGTTAGGATCCTTGTGATCCTGACACCTCTGTGTCATTGCGAGCGTAGCGAAGCAATCTCGCCTTGCGAATTAACAACCACAAATCCCAACGATTTTTCCGGTGGTTATAGCGACGGGGAAACACCTCTTCCCATTCCGAACAGAGAAGTGAAGCCCGTGTGCGCCGATGGTACTGCCTAGGCAACTTTGTGGGAGAGTAGGTCGTCGCCGGAAATATGATTAAAACCCCTTTAGGAAAATCTGGAGGGGTTCTTGTTTTTGTAAAAAGCGATTCCGGAAATAACTTGACAAGAAGTGATTTTGTTGGTATATTGACAACTGAAGCCACACCTTAATGTGAGATAGTCAATACGGCACCCTCGTTAGCCCTATTTCGCTACGTTGATAGTGATATAAATACACCTCAGGGAAAGGATTATCATGATTCACAAATCTGAAGAACAACCCCTGTTGCCATTTCCTCTGAAACCACTGATAATCAATGATGTTCTCATAGAGGAATATGAAATTCCGGAGGATCAGAAGGAAGCGGTGCTCAAAGAGCTTTATCTCTTCGATTCTGTCCCATCTCTTGAGGATGAGTTCTTCGATCTGCACTCCGGTAAAAAGTTCAAAGTTAGGGATTATCGAGTCACTAGGGAAAATGGACAAAATTGGCTCGTCAGCCCATATTATGAAGATGGCGGGGGAACCGTAATTGACTGGATGCCGCCGGACTGGGCAGATGAATAATCCCGAATGTTGGATTAGCGAAGCGTAACCTAACAATTTTTTTATTTCTTGGAGCGCCACGCTTCGTCGTGTTCCCTTATTCCCACCTATATAACCTTGTGGGAGAGTAGAGCCTGTGCCGATTTGTCGGCATCACTACCGGGAATTCTTTGATAAGGGCAGCTTCCTTAGATTTAGTGAACTGCCATTTTTTATTATAAATTCAACCATCAATAGCCGAGTTACTCGCTCAATTGTCCGCTGGGAGGATCAGCCTATGAACACATCCGCACTATCTGATTCCGTTGATCGGAGACAATTTCTCAAACGAGGCGTTACCCTTGGTACATCGCTCTGCTTCGGCTGCTCATATTTCTTTTCGCTTGCCGGAGCACAAGACCCTCAACAGGAAGAATCATTTGAATCAAAAGTCACGGAAGATTCTCGAATGTCATATGAGCAAGTGTTCAATTTCGCCTTTCGAGATTACCTTGCTCCACTGCTCATCGCGCTCTCACGGCAGCTCGGGCGCGAGAAGCTCGTCGAGATGCTGAAGAATGCAACTGACGAGACTTGGATTCACACCGATTTGCTGGAGCGACTCTACGCGAACCTACCGGAGCAATTTTGGAGTCACGTTCTGAATATGCAGGTTTGGGACGAGTCGGAGAAAGTCCGCGTCTACAAGATAACGAAGTGTCTGTGGGCTAAAGCTTTCCGCGAAGCGGAAGCAGCCGATATAGGTTATGCAATATGGTGCTATGGTGACTACGCCATTGCCAGGTCTGAGAAAAAAATCCTTCAACGCGAGACCACACTCATGCAAGGTCACGATTGCTGCCTCCTCAAGTACACAAAGCAAACGTAGTCGTGTTCCTGCGCTGTCGGGTCTCTGCACCCGACAGCCCCCTAGGCTTTAATTGTTACAGCAGGTCTTCAGAGCGACAGGGCAACACCTCTTCCCATTCCGAACAGAGCAGTTAAGCCCGTGTGCGCCCCCCGTACCAGCGGTGTCAACCTTGTGGGAGAGTGGTGCCTGTCCCGATTCGTCGGGATCGCCCCGGGAGTATTTTGAATCCCTTCGATCTTTGCGAAGGGATTTTTTTTGAAACCAAACTCAAACCAGTAAGGATTCTCTTGACTTTTCCGCAGTTCGGTCGTATATTTACCCACAGGGGAGGGACTGGGTTTCACTACTCACACGATATCGCCAGTCAGACGACTGAACGATGACGTCGCCAGTAAGCCTGTCGGGAAAGGACATCAAGATGCCACATCGTTTTCATATCGTCCTGGAGCGGGACGAAGATTGGTTCATCGGATATTGCCCCGAAGTTCCAGGCGCCAATGGTCAAGGAAAGACTAAGGAAGAATGCCGCCAGAACGTCCTGGACGCGGTGAATCTCATCCTGCAACACCGCCTCGAGGAGACTTTGAAAGGAATCCCCGAAGACGCCAAAGTAGAGCCTCTGGACCACTGATGAAGCGTCACGAGTTCCTCAGGCACCTTAGACGAAACGGCTGTGTCGCAGTCAGGGAGGGCGCCAGTCACACTTTGTATCAGAATCCGGCGAATGGTCGGATTGAAGCGATTCCCCGACATACGGAGCTCAGGAATCGGCTCTTGCGAGGTATATGCCATCGACTTGAAATCCCTTCGCCTTGGGACAGTGGTGACAAGATCTGATATATGCCCGTCCCGCGCCGATGGTACTGATTGGGCAACTTTGTGGGAGAGTAGGTCGCCGCCGGGAAGCTCTTTACCAAGGGCAGCTTGCTTTGATATAGTGAGCTGCCCTTGCTATTATTTTTGAATGAACGGTCTCGAGGAAAACGAAAATGCAAAAATTAACCATGCTATACTGGCGGGATGGTGACTTCTGGTTGGGTAAAATACTACAGCATCCAGAAATAATGACTCAGGGGGAAACCCTCGAAGAGCTCGAAGAAAACTTGAGAGACGCCTACCGTCTAATGGTTCTGGATGAAGTGCCCGACGACTACCAGATGAAAGAAATAGTTGCATGAAGCGCAAGGAATTCATCCAGCAACTTGTCAAGTCTGGATGTGTCCTGCACCGACACGGTGCCCGTCATGATGTGTATTTGAATCCCATCAACGGGAGAAAGCAACCGGTTCCGCGACATTCTGAAATCCACGATAAATTGGTCAGACACATCAAAGAGCATTTGGGTCTTTCGTCCAAGAATTAAACCAACCGCGCCGATGGTACTGCTTAGGCTGCTTTGCGGGAGAGCAGAGCCCGTCCCGCCCCAGCGGAATCGCTTCCAGGAAATCTTTGACAAGGCAGCTCACCCAAAGAAAGGGATTGCACGAGTTGCTCTACTTCAAGGCTGTCCGCTACAAAGCCCAGGCGTCACCTAAAATGGAGGGGTATTCAGATCGTTAAAATTGGCAGAAGGAGTACGCCATGTTGCTGCAAAAAATCGCCTTGGCCATGGGGCTGTTCCTGGGTTTCTTTCTTATTGTCATGCTCACCTGGAAATACATAAAGAAGGGGTCCTTAGGGGCTGGCGGCAATACCCTGGCCATAATTGGATTTGCACTGTTTGGGGCTCTCATCTGGGGTTCCATCGAGATTGAAGCAGGCGGCGTCAAGCTCAAACTCTCCAATCTTGAGGAGCTGGTAGATTCCTTGACGGTCGAAGTCATACAAGTTGCCGATTCCAACGAGAAAGCCAAAGGTCAACTGCAAGATCTGACCTTTCAAATTCAAAGATTGCCGGGGGGATCGCAATTGAATCTTCAACCCATCATGCAAGAGCTGCAGGCGATTCCCAAAATGGATCAGGCGAAACTGCTCAACATCAGGAACAAACTGAAATCACTGCGTGAAAAACCCTGAAGCCCGATACCCCACAGCCCGGTGTCTCCTGACTCTGCTGTGGGGAGGTTTTCAGCAGTTTAGTCCGTCCGCGCCCACTTTGTCCCGATTAGTCGGGATGGTACTGTTTGAGCGACTCTGCGGAAATTGGAGCCTGCCCCGATTATTCGGGATCACCGCCCAGAAGCCCCTTTCAACCTCGATCACCCCCCGATCGAGGTTTTTTCTGTCATTCCAAGCCTTGTCCGCTTCAGGCGGGCTTGCCCCGGACGCCGATCCGGGGGCAGCGAAGCGATCTCACTTCCACCCTTTCCAACTTTCTAACTTTTATATTGACATTTTCTTCAACCGATATTATATTGTACCTGGCGAACATCCGATTTCCTTTCCCTGCACCTAATTGGAAAATTATGACTTGACGGCACATCAAATTACCTGGGAGAAGACTCCCAATCCTTTTCCACAATTCGGTATCTAATCCGTAGCAGAGGAGGTATTATGCGAGACCTCAAATTCTTATTTCCATTTCTGCTCCTGCTGATCCCAGTTCTATCCTACCCCCAAGATCAGCCGGCGACACCCATTACTACGGTGGATGTGCATTCCATCGGTCCCCAAAAACTCGGCTATCTTCCGCCGATAATTGCTCCCCCCAATAATCCTCAAAGCGCAGCGAAAATCCAGCTCGGGAAAATGCTCTACTTCGATACCCGATTATCCAAGGATAACACGATCAGCTGCGCCACATGCCATGATCCTTCGATGGGTTGGTCCGATGCAGGTCCCACCAGCTCTGGTATTGACAAGCAAAAAGGAGGTCGTAGAGCTCCACCGGTTTCCAATGCCGCCTATTGTCCGCTGCAGTTCTGGGATGGGAGAGCGCCCACTCTGGAAGAACAAGCCAAAGGTCCAATTCAGAATCCCATCGAGATGGGCAACACCCATGAGGTCATGATCCGCACCGTCAACGACATCCCCGGCTATGTGGCTAAGTTCGAAGATGTATTTGGCACTCCAACCATCACCGTCGATATGGTTGCCGATGCCATCGCTGCATTTGAACGTACCGTCGTCACCACCGATTCCCCCTTCGACCGCTATGTCAAAGGCGCCGACCAAGCATTGACTCCCTTGGAAAAGAAAGGACTGGAGATCTTCAACGGAAAAGGTCATTGCACTGCGTGCCACTGGAGTGCGCATTTCAGCGACGGACGATTTCATAATCTCGGAGTGACCCCCACCGATCCAGCCAAACCGGATGAAGGCAGGTACGCGATTACCAATAATCCAGCCGATAGGGGCGCTTTCAAAACCCCCACAATCCGAGACGTAGCGCTCCGCCCGCCCTATATGCATAACGGCTCCGAAAAAACCCTGGAGGACGTGGTTGATTTGTACGACCGAGGCGGAAGAGTTGGTGATCCGAATCTTGATCCGTTGATTGTTCCGCTTGGACTCACCAAAAACGAGAAAAAGGCTCTCGTCGCTTTCATGACCAGAGCCATGACCAGCTTGAATCCTGAAGTAGCCGATGTAAAGCCCATCCCCGCCTCTGATTTTCCTAAATGAAGGAGATCAAAATGAAAAGGCTTTCAGTCTTTGTATTAACCCTGATATTCCTTGATCTTGCGCTGCCGGTCGATTCCCAAGCCATTCCCGCCTTTGCCCGAAAATATGGTCAGAATTGCAATATGTGCCATGTGGCGTTCACGAAATTGAATGACTACGGTCAACGATTTCGTGACAACGGCTATCAGGTTGCCGGTCAAGAGGGCAAAGAGAGCAACGTCATTGGCATCGCGCCCCCTCTTTCACTGCGCCTCGTTCTGGGCTATTCAGCCTATATCAACGACGTAGCTTCTACCTCCGGATTTGGGCTCTACGGCTTCGACCTCTTGGCTGCTGGCGTGCTGCATAAAAATGTCTCATTCTTGCTGATCTATACTCCTCGAATTGATAGCCCTGCCAGTCAATATTTTGGTGACTCCGGTGCGTCGCAAATAGGTTCCTTGGAGTCGGTCAGCCTTGTGTTCAGCAACCTTGTGAACACTGCTCTGAACATCCGGGTCGGTCGATTCGAACCAGGCTATCATGTCTTTAGTTCAAAACGTTCCTTTTACCTGTTCGAACCCTACGAGATCTACACCTTCACCACCCGGAACAACAGCTATGTGTTCGACGACAATCAGATCGGAATTGAAGCTACAGGTCATTATCCCATTGGATTCAAATATGCCCTTGGCGTCGTCAATGGTAATGGTGCTAATCCGGACAACAATGTCAACAAAGACATCTACTTGAACGTGGTCCAGACCTTCGGAAAAGGGGACGGTCAAACCGCCGGTCAACGAATCGGAGCCTTCGGTTATTTGGGCTGGCAACCGCTGGATTTGCCGGGTACTGTCATTAGCCCCACCGGCGAAACCAATGGAGGTGACAACAAGTCGTTCTACCGGATAGGGGGCACCGCCAGTTTCAACCTGAGAACCCTGAATCTGCAGGTGCTGTATATGATGGGATCCGATGATAAAGCCCTCAATTCCTTGGATTCCACCAAAAACTATGAGTACAGCGGTGGCTTTGCCGAACTGGACTACGCCGGATTACTGAACAATCGGCTGGTGGCGTCAGTCTTGTACAATTGGATTACTCCCCCATCATACGACTCTGAACGCCAAATGATGGCATATTCCGCATTGCTGCGTTGCTACACCGGCGACTGGACTGCCGTGAACGTAGCTTTCCATGTCGAATTCACCCATCGTGAAACCGGCAAAGACGTGAAATACAAGGAGAACATGATCGGACTGGCATTGGATTTTGGCTTCTAATTTGCAAGCGCCATCCTTCCTGCACCGTAGGGAGGATTACGTGCAAGCCCCAAAATAATTGGAACCCGTGCCAAGTGCGCCAAGACCTTTTCAGGTAAGTCGCTTTGTATCTGGACCAAATCTCCCCGCAGATTTCCCAAACCTCGATCACACCCCGATCGAGGTTTTTCTTTCTCTCTGCGCCTTCTGCGCCTCTGCGTGAGCTTCTTGCTTTCCCACCTTCACACCTTGTCCGCCTCCGGCGGATTTCTAACTTTTGTATTGACATTCTCTTCAACCGTTACTATATTGGATGGTCACAAACACGAATATCACTCCAACCTATCACAAGAAGGAGATCAAAATGAAAGGGAACGACAAAATCATCGCAAAACTCAACGACCTTCTTTCGGATGAATTAACTGCGGTAAACCAGTACATGGTGCACGCGCAAATGTGCGACAATTGGAAGTACGAGAAGCTGCACAAAGCCGACGAAAAGCGCGCCATCGACGAGATGAAGCATGCCGAAAAACTGATTGCCCGTATCTTGTTCCTCGAAGGGCTGCCTATTGTGAGTAAATTGAAAAAAATCCACATCGGCGCCAAGATCGAGGATCAACACAAGAATGATTGGGGCGCCGAAAATGATGCCATCAAGTCTTACAATGATGGGATCAAACTAGCGGTGGCAACCGGCGACAATGGAACCCGGGAGCTTCTGGAATCCATACTGAAGGATGAGGAAGATCACATCGACTGGTTGGAAGCCCAGATGGATCAGATCAAACAGACCGGCGTCGAGAACTACCTGGCGGAGCAGATCGACTGATCCGACGGCGTTGAGAGCTATGTGCCGTCAGGCGACTGAAGCGCTTAAGTCGTGTCCCCACCTGACGGTAAGCTGACATTGCGAGGAAGCGAGGCAATCTTAAGTGTCATTCCCGCGGAAGCGGGAATCCAGGCTCTGTAGGTCAGGATCCCTGTGATCCTGACATTCTCGGCTGGCATGGTCCAGAGGGTGCCAGCAAAGGAATTTCCCCCCTACGCCCATAGGGGGAAACAAAGGGGGGTCAAGCGTTGTGTTGCAGGGTGTCCCCACCCTGCAATCCTTCCGTGTCATCCCGCACTTGATGCGGGATCCAGGTTCCTCCCTGCTACCCGTGGGGAGGAAAAGAAGGGGGTCAAGCGTTACACAGGCGTCATACCTGGTCATTCTGAACCCAGTGAAGAATCTCGGACCATTTGGCATGGCTAAGATAACCGTGCCGCAGGGTGTCCGCACCCTGCGGAAAGGTCGGATTGTCCTGACCGCTGTCGCAATCCTCTCCATCGCTGGCGGCAGCGCGATTGCAGTGGAGCGGGCAGCACCTTCCGACAAATTCGAGACCATCCGCACCCACATCCAAGACTGGCTCCAGAACCTGGATGGTCAAGAGCCACTCATCTCATCAGCTTTCCTGAAACGGGAAATTATCGACGACTGGGCTAATCAGCAGCACAAGTACCAAATCGTAAGTGTGCGGAAACCCGAAGATTACACCAACGCCGGTCATATTCCTCATGCGATCAATATCTTCTGGATTGACATCCTGAACGATTCCAACTTAGCCCAACTTGACACCGGCAAGACCCAGATCCTGTACTGCTATTACGGTCATGCCAGCATGTTGTCTTACACCATCTTGAGTCTGCTGGGCTACCGATGTCGGAGCCTGGATTTCGGGATGATGGACTGGAATCTGGACGCGTTGGTGAAAACGCCCTGGGATATGGTGGCAGACTATGAAGTCGAGACCGCTGCGCATGAGCCCGAAGGAAGGTACCTCGTACCTGTCATCGCAAGCGAGCAGAACGATATCAGGAGCCTGATCAAAGAACAAACAGCCATATATTTTGCCGGTGAGGGATCTCCCATGATTACCTCTTCGGATGTCAAAGCCATTATCGACGATTGGGAACACAAGAAGGCTGAATACCAGGTTGTCGATGTGAGATCAGGAAAAGATTATGAAAAAGGTCACATCCCCCACTCCAGGAACATTCCGTTGTCAGAAATTGCAGAAATCGATAATTTAAAGAAATTAGACCCTAACCGAACCGCTATCGTATATTCCGACAACGGTCAGACCGGACAGATCGCCGCCACGGTGTTGAACTTGCTCGGCTACAAAGCCGTTGCATTGAAATTCGGCATGATGGATTGGAACAAATCCTACGTAGATAAATCCCAACAATGGGACGGCACCGCTTCCTATCCAATCGAAAGAGGCATTAGTAAGTAGGTCAGGAGCCTTGTGCTCCTGACTATGGACTTCCCCCCTGCTATCTGCAGGGGGGAACATAAGGGGGGTTGCCAGAATCTCCCCCCTGGTATCCGGGGGGGAATTGAAGGGGGGGGTAGGGGGGTAGGTCAGGATCCGACTTAAGCGCTTCAGTCGCCTGCGATCCTGACTTTGTTTTGTCATTCCTGTGCCGCAGGGTGTCCCCACCCTGCGGCTTCAGTGAGTAATTCAGGACCTCTGATCCAGACATTGTTTTGTCATCCCGCACTTGCTCGTCCGCCTAAGGCGGAATGTGGGACCCAGAACCAATAGGGTTATCAAACCCGTCATTGCGAGCGCAGCGAAGCAATCTCATCTGAAATCTCTGCGTTCTCTGCGCCTCTGCGTGAGACCTGATTCTCGAAGCCCCGAAAGGGCGTAACAGAGTAGCCCAGGGCAAAATGCCCTGGGTTTGCGGACCCTCCCATCGCCACCAAGCTCTGAAAGGGCGTAACAGGGTTGCCAGAATCTCCCCCCTGGTATCCGGGGGGGAAATTCAAAAGGGGGGCACTTGCTACTTGTTACTTGCCAACCCTGTCCGCCTATAGCGGATTTATCCGTCCTTTGGCGGATTGCCAACTTTCTTCTTGACATTCCCCCTAAAACGGCTTATATTTGTGTAGATGGGGATCCTTGCGATCCTGACAACTTGACTTGAGTAGTAAGGAGTTGACGACCATGAAAAACGAATATACCGCCCTTGTAATGCATGAGAATGACTGGTGGGTGGGATGGATTGAGGAAGTTCCCGGGGTCAATTGCCAGGAAAAAACCTACGGAGAATTGAAAAAGACTTTGGCGGTTACGCTCAGAGAGGCATTGGAGTTCAACCGTCAGGATGCGATCACCGCCGTTTAGTATTGTCATCCCGCACTTGATGCGGGATCCAGTGAGTAGGTCAGGATCCTTGTGATCCTGACTGTGAATCTTGAATAGGCTTTAAAAGAGAGATTGATATGATTCTCCCTGATAATAATACTGAAGAACATCCGGAAATCACTTTTCTTAAAGATAGCGAATGGAGTCTAATAGATGGTGAGATATGCCGAGTTCTTGATTTTATTCCCACGGCGGTAATAAAGGGCGGTAAAGTATCATCTCTTAGTATCACAGTCCCCTATGCTGCGGTTCATTTTGAATGTATGAAACTTCCCCAAATAGCAACCGGGTATATTACTCACAAAATTGACTTTACACATTTATGGAAAGCATTCAAGGAAAGAACCATACAACAGGATGAAGAAGTATTATTTTTTTGGTCAAAGAAACACTATAAGAGCTATGCAAAACTGTTTTCGGCATTTTTGCCAAGAATGTGGGTAATGGTTTGTCATCAGGGAGCTTATCAATTACACGCTCCCAGTTTTAAGCCCGAATTAGATGGCGAGGCAAGGTGGAAAGCAACGGCGCCAATTGAAGATTGGAAGCCAAAAGTCATGGAATAAAGAGGAATTGTAGGAATTCTCATGAAGGTATTAATTAGATACTGGAACAAGAAAGGAACTGGAACCAATGGGATGGCTTTTCGTGCTAATAAGTGCTGTCGCTGCGTTCCTTTTCTATAAAAGCGGAAACATCACATTGATGACCTTCGCTATAATAATAGCCGCGGGTGTTCTCTGGTCATGGGGGATAATGCATAATTACGCCACGGAACAGGCACAACGTCGTCAGAATTATTCAGGAGGATTCTTTGATATAACACCACAGGAAGCCAAAGCTGCGCCGGATTGGATCTCTTTGATCAATATGGGGTTTAGTATTGCTGGTCTAGTCTTGTTGATCATTGCAATTATCATATTAATATTTTGAGAGTAAAAAATGACAGCGCAAAAAATATCGCTTAAACTTGAAGATAATCCAGATTATTACGATATAATACGTGAACACAATGAGTTGATGGCTAACTGGGATAAACTCAATATAAAAATCCTCTCTTTCAGGATTCCAACATTTATAATCAAACCGAAAAGACTGAGGGGATTCGAAGAAGAACTTAAGAATATTGAAAAACAGTTTATAGAATGGAACAAGAAAGCCTGCAGTTTTTCACATGCGCCTAAATATAAATTTGATGTCAATGAAAATCAAGAGCTAGCATTTATTCACTATACAAACAATATGCGCTTTCTGATTAATACGATGGAAGATTCAATGGTTCTGATCAACGCTAATTATAATAGGCAATATTCTCGTCTTGAAGGTCAGATTAATTTTATAATAGCAATCGGTTCTTTCGTCGTAGCAATGGTCGGTTTAGTGATTTCAATCTTTAGATGAAATCGAAGATTGGGTCAATGTTTTGAAATAGGAATTTTCAGTTATGGAAAAAGAGGGCGTTGCAATAACGAGGGATCAGCTTGAGCGGGCATTCAAGGCAATCACGGAAAATTTGAACGATGGTGAATTATCAAGAATGCTAAATTCAAGGTTCGACCAATTTAGAGATAATTTTGAGGGACTGAACATTGGATACTGTTTGCATAATTTTATTGTAGCTGAGCTTGATTTCAAAAGTCCAGGAGTTCGTGGAATTGGTCGATTATCGAAACATGTTCCAAGATTTGGAAGCCTTTATAGGAAGCAATTATCACAAATTGACCAGCACAAGATGGAAGTTCTATACGATCTTATTCAGGATCTCATGTTGAAATCCTACTTAACAGGCGTCCTAATGTTAGGTGAGGAGCTGCAAGAAATCAAGGTCAATAATAATATACAACTTTTTGAGAACTGGATTCCAAATATTTATGTGACTCCCTTTAATGTCCTTGGCTCTGGACTTCAAAAAGCCCTGATTGCTTTTTGTGGATCGAGCCCTGATAAGGTTATAGATTTTTTGGATACGAACAAGATTAAAAGAAAGGGCTTTCTGAGACGGGACAAAATTAGTGAGATTATCTCCTATTATATTGTGGCTGGATGTGGATTAAGAATTACCGAAACAGGGAAATGACGCCTTTCGCCCATATTTCGCTTCTTGTCTTAATATCAATAGGAACCCCTTTGATTACTTGAAAATAATATGTTATCAGCAACTTAACTGATGTGCGTAGTGAGTAGGTCAGGACCCCCGCGATCCTGACACTATTCTTTCTTTCTCACCTTCTCACTTTCACGCTTCTTTTTTTCACCTGCATATATACAAAATATATCACCACCGCCCCCAATATCCCAACCACCACAATATCCACCACACTGCTGTATTTCATAACTTCCTCCCAGTTATCCCGCAACTTGAATCCCACCCAGGCTAAAAACGCATTCCACATCCCGGCGCCCATCACCGTATAAATGCAGAACTTGGTCAGATTCATTTGACCAACTCCCGCCGGAATCGAAATCAAATGCCGCACCACCGGAATAAATCGGCTGACGAAAATGGTCTTGTCGCCATACTTTCCAAAGAACCTTTCCGTCGCTTCCAGGTGATGCTTGTCTAATAAAAGATACTTTCCAAACTTGAGTATGAACGGTTTACCCCCATAAATACCCGCCACATATGAAATCAGCGACCCGATAATACTTCCCAACGTGCTGAAGAAAATCGTCCCCAGGAAGGTGAATTTGCCTTCGTAGATCAGAAATCCGGCAAACGGCATTACCCCTTCGCTGGGTACCGGAAATATCATACTTTCCAGCATCATCAAAAATGCCACCATCCCATATCCACCCTGATGAATCAGGTTCGTGGCGTGTTCCGCAATGAATTCGGTTAGTCCCATAGTTCTGTTGGTGTCAAGCGAGGGCGCATGACAGCACTTGCCTTTCCATCAAAATGTGCTGTCGAGTCTCCGCACTCGACAGCCAACGCCCTGTTTTCTGACCGGTCGGGATGGTGTCAACTGCGGAGAGTTGACACCACCCAACCTGCAATATAACGCAATCCTGGCAAAAATACAAGCCTTTTGGTCAAAGAAAAAGGGATTCAAGAGGACCTGTCCGGTGATAATACGACGAATTCAGACAGTGGGGCAATTTAGCAATTTGACAATGGAACAATGAGACAATCTAACACTGGAGCAATCGAACAATCCAGCAATTTAACAATTAGACAATTTGGCAATTCCCCTTTCCCCCTTTCTCGCCTTCACACTTTATTGAGTGCGGTCAGGTGTCCTCACCTGACCGTGCTTCTCTCACCCTTTCCCACTTCTCCCTTGACTTTTCCCCCTTTTCTCCTATATTATGGACAATTGCCCTGCGCTTTTGCATTTTCCCTTAAGGAGAGATCATATGCGTTACCCAGTCATAATCGCTTTGTCGTTGACAATAACGACAATTGTTGCCCATGCCGCCCAATGGCAATTGGTCTGGTCCGACGAATTCGACTACACGGGTCTTCCCGACAGCACCAAGTGGGACTACGAGGAAGGCTTCGTCAGGAACAATGAGATGCAGTATTACACCCGGGCTCGGAAACAGAACGCCCGAGTCGAAAATGGCGTACTGGTGATCGAAGGCAGAAAAGAGCAAATCGCCAATCCCAAGTACAAACCCGGGACTGACAGCTGGATACAGAAGCGCGAATATGGGCAATATACGTCAGCGAGCCTCATCACTTTTAACAAAGCAAGTTGGACTTTCGGACGGATAGAGGTCCGCGCCAGACTGCCGCAAGGCAAAGGTACTTGGCCCGCAATATGGACGCTGGGCGCCAACATCTCCAAAGTCAGATGGCCCAAATGCGGCGAAATCGATATCATGGAGCATGTCGGTAAAGACCCCAACTGGATCTGTGGCACCGCAAACTACGATTTAAACGGCAAACGCCAGTATGACCAGGGAAAAATCCAAACCGAGACGCCTTACGCGGATTTCCATATCTTTGCCATCGAATGGTTCGACGACAGAATCGATTTCTTCTTTGACGACACCAAGTACTTCACATTCCCCGTTGATAAAGCAGGACAAGGCGAGGACAATCCGTTTCGCAAACCTCAGTACCTGCTGATTAATCTCGGACTGGGTGGAAGCTGGGGCGGCGAAATCGATGACTCGATGCTGCCCCAGAAATACCTCATCGACTACGTACGAGTCTACCGGTCTAAGACCGACTGACGCTTCTGACTCTGTAGGTCAGGATCCCTGTGATCCCGACAGCTTCAATTGTGTGCTGTCAGGCGTCCTCACCTAATGGCATCATCATACTTGCACGTGCTGTCAGGCGTCCCCGCCTGACGGCATCATCTTCCACCTTGGATGAACCTTCGCACCTTCAAATACGATTCCCTGATGCTCCTGACCGCATGCATCTGGGGTTTTGCCTTCGTCGCCCAAAGGGTCGGCATGGAGCACGTCGGTCCCTTCACTTTCAACGCCCTCCGTTTCGCCCTGGGCGCCCTCGTCCTTATTCCTCTAATTGTTCTACGACATCCTAAGCGGTCATTGCGAGGAAACGCAGCGTTCTCATCTTCCCCCCTGCTATTGCAGGGGGGAAAAGAAGGGGAGTCTGCTCAATCTTCCCCCCCGGTATCCGGGGGGGAATCAAAGGAGGGGTGTCATCCTGAACGTAGTGAAGGATCTCAGCATATTCCCCCCTTCGCCAGTAGGGGGGAACAAAACGGGGGTCTAACGGAAACCTCCCCCCCGGTACCCGGGGGGGAATTGAAGGGGGGGCACACGGTTCTTCCCCCCTGCGCAAGTAGGGGGGAACAAAAGGGGGGTCACATCACCCGTCCGGTCAGGCGTCCCCACCTGACTGCGAGTCCACTTCTAATGGGCTCTCTTCTCGCCGGTCTCGCCCTCTTCGGTGGCGTCACATTCCAACAAATCGGCATCATCTACACCACCGCCGGCAAAGCCGGCTTCATCACCGGCTTATACGTCATCCTCGTTCCCATCTCCGGCGCCCTGTGGAGACAGAAAATCGGCGTCAATGCCTGGCTCGGTGCCGTTCTCGCAACAGGAGGTCTGTACCTTCTCGCCATGACTGGACTATTCGCTATCAACCTGGGCGACGGACTGGTCCTGGTCTGCGCCTTTTTCTGGACCGTACACGTCCATCTGATCGGCTATTATTCTCCAAAGGTGGACACCATTAAACTCGCCTTCTTCCAATTCACCATCTGTTCCATTTTGAGCTTGATCATCGCCTTGATCATCGAGACCAACACCTTGGCTTCGATTCTAAAAGCCGCTATTCCGATACTATACGCAGGATTGATATCGGTGGGGATTGCCTACACCTTGCAAGTCGTGGCTCAGCGTGTCGTCCCCCCATCTCACGCCGCGATTATACTGAGCTTGGAAGCAGTCTTCGCGGTGATAGGTGGCTGGTTAGTCTTGGGCGAGATCATGTCCTCCCGTTCCTTCCTCGGTTGCACGCTCATGCTTGCCGGGATGGTAGTCTCGCAGCTTAACCGGCATACTGACACTTCTTTGCCAGCATAGCACCCTGTCCCGAAACGTCTTAGCTGTGCTGTCGAGTCTCCGCACTCGACAGCCCTAATTGATTCCTCACGGTTATCTGTCTGGTATAAACGAAGGGGGGTAAATAAATCTCCCAATGTTACCATGCCGAGGGATTAAAGGGAGGTAAAAGCCCTGTAAGGGCGTCACAGAGTAGCCTGGGGCAACGCCCCAGGGGCAGAGTAGGTCAGGATCCCTGTGATCCTGACATCCTTTTATCCGCTATCCGCAGGCGGGAAAAAGGGAGGTAAAAGCCCTGTAAGGGCGTCACAGAGTAGGGGGCAGAGTAGGTCAGGATCCCTGTGATCCTGACATCCTTTTATCCGCTATCCGCAGGCGGGAAAAAGGGGGACAAAAGCCCTGTAAGGGCGTCACAGAGTAGCCTGGGGCAACGCCCCAGGGGCAGAGTAGGTCAGGATCCCTGTGATCCTGACATCCTTT
>Ga0153916_10001313_pt1 | contig 17647 bp, 23 predicted proteins | sample Opewatmetagenome_FD_109642 | JGI IMG/M metagenome (GOLD analysis project Ga0153916, IMG submission 109642) | Freshwater wetland microbial communities from Ohio, USA - Open water 3 Core 3 Depth 4 metaG | ecosystem: Environmental > Aquatic > Freshwater > Wetlands | place: USA: Ohio, Lake Erie... | reverse complement strand
TTTCCGGAGTAGTCTCGGTCTTCTCGTAGTCAATGTCATGGAGCAGCCCCACTAGACCCCACGAATCCGCATCTTCTTCCAGATGTCCCGCAGTACTCCGCATTATCGCCTCAACAGCTAGCATATGATATAAAACATTCCTTTTCGTAACATTCCTCTTTACCAGGTCGAAAGCTTCATATCTGGCTAACAATCCACTCACCGAAACGTCAGACAGCCTAGCTGGCTACCCTTAAGACATGTTTGCTGAAAAGCCTTTCTAGCGCAGTTGCATCTGACTGCATCGGTTGCTCTGCGACCCCTATAGTGTAACCTGATTCCAGGAAGTGTACTTGGCAAAGAAGCGCGGTAGACAGTACATCGAACGGTCACATAGCAATCGGTCAAACGCTTGGCTCGGAGAAAGAACGAGTGTTTTCTCCATTGGGGCTTCCTCGTTGATATTCCCACGGTGACTCTGGATGATATGCCGATACTGGAGAACGGTAGATTTTTTAGATTACGATGACGGCTTTGCTTCCGTCAGGAATTGGCGACCCGAGCCAACGAGAGTTCTCGGGGGCAATAGGTAAAAACATATAGTACATCACAAGCCTTTTTGCTCATGTGTTCAGAGGGCAACTGAGCATGGGCTCCTCAGGGTACCGGATAACGTGGAAGACAATTATACTGCTGGCTGTCGGTATAGGAGCCTTCCTGCTGTACCTTTTCCTGTTCAAAGTCGACATATTCGCGATAATCGACAAAGCAAGAGGCATGGATCTTTCTCTGTATCTCCTAGCCCTATCCTGCGTTGTTCTGGATACCTTCTTTTTCGCCATGGCATGGCGCTCGTTGCTGAATTTTCTGGCAGTTAGACTGTCAATCATCAAGTCCTTTCTCTATGTGTGGTATGGAGTGTTCATGGACATAGTCATTCCGGCCGAATCCATATCAGGTGAGATTTCGCGAGTTTACTTGGTTACGAGAGAACAAAACGGCGCACAAGGAAAAGTCGTTGCCTCACTCGTGGCGCACAGGCTCATGGGCATGGCAATAAACGTGGCAAGCCTCTTCATCGGGATATTCCTGCTATTAGTCAGAGGACAATTGTACGGTATCGTCCTGACATTGCTGCTGTTTCTCGTGGTCGCAACCAGCGTAGGGCTGATCCTTCTGTTCTCCCTGTGTCTGAGGGAAAAATGGACCTTGAAACTCATCGACGGAGCAATGAAATTTGCAGCATTTGTGAGCCGGGGAAGATGGAAGTTGACCTCGATCAAAGAAGAGGCTCTGAAAGCAGCGAGAATGTTTCACGATTCAATCAAAGAGTATATGCGTTCTCCCAAGACCATTATCACCTCGTTCTGTCTTAGTATGATCTCATGGATTTTTGCAGTGGGAGTAGCATACCTGGTCTTTTTATCGCTCGGAGTGCAGATCCAATTGAGTGTCGTCCTCGTGACGACGACAATAGTTGTCGCGGTCAAATCGATACCAATCGGTATACCCTTCGAGGTGGGCTTGCCCGAAATAACCATGTCAACCCTGTTCGGTCTGCTATCTCCTAACATAACGCTTCAAACCGCGGCCACCGCAACCGTGTTAATCAGGATACTCACTCTGTGGCTGCGTTTCTTCATAGGCTTCGCCGCGCAACAGTGGCTGGAAATCAGAACAATAAGGCAACCGTCCCTGAAACTGGGCAGAGCCAGCCTTGAAAAACCTAAATCCGTGTCGGGACACATTCTTTGACTCGGTAACATGATGGACATTACGATCGAGGGCGCTTCGGTCCACGACTTGGACGAACTCTATCAAATCGAAAAAGAATGCTTCAGTGAAGAGGCTTTCACAAAACAGCAGATTGCCTACCTGCTCCAAGACTACGACACCATAAGCCTCATCGCACGAGAAAACGGAACTATAGTAGGAGTCATCATGGGAAGCATTCACTTGGAACACTGCTCGCCGATCGGACACATTCTAACAATAGACGTTGCATCAGGAAATCGCCGGAAAGGGATAGGTACACAGCTCCTCAAAGCAATTGAGAAAATCCTCAGACAGAAAGGCGTTCGCAAATGCAGCCTCGAAGTGAGAGAGGACAACGATGCCGCTTTGCGACTGTATGAGAACTCCGGCTACACTCAAGCTGGGAAACTCAGGAAATACTACGGAAACCGGAATGGGTATCTTCTCGTCAAAAAGCTTTAACCCAGCCTGAGCAGCTTGAGTCCAGTCTTTTCATCGAAGCTCCTCTGCAAGTTCAACCCTGTTCCTTCGACAATCACGAGTTCGGCCGTTGCACCAACAATCGATTCTTCCGTCAGATGACCGCCAAACGCCCTGAACTGCTCATCCGATACAACGATGTGCGCATGAATTGCAGCCTTTCCGTCTTCGTCCAAGGCGATGTTACCATTGCATGAAGCTATTTCTAAGGGACCCGCAAATGTCCTGTATTCGTATTTTCCATCACGATAGTAACCTAGCCTGGCTTTGGAGAGGCTTCCGATGGCGGAGAAGTGTCCGGCTTTGACTTCTGCTTCTTCCGCCTTCCTTCTGATGGTCTGCAGCAGGTCTTCTCCCTCATATATTCTTACGACAATGATTCTTCCGGTGTTGCCCTTCTGCATCCAGCTCTCACTATGGCTCAGTGTCCCCCTCAGGACGGCTTAAAGCTTTGGTTTCAGATGGGGGACAAAAGTCTAATAACGCTATGATGGTATTATCATGCGTTGTTGAGAGTCCTTGATTGAAGGAAAACGAGAGCAGAGAATCGTCAAAACAATAATCGTGCTAATACGGAACACGACTTGGCGATGCGGGAAGCTTGAACGAGTAATAGTGAAACACTTGCACAAGCGCAAAATGGGTTTCGGAAACCCACAGACATCAATGAAGGACATGCTCCAACATTTCAAAGTGGCGGGCAAACGCAGAAACGAGGTTCTCGATGCAGTGAGACGATTAGAAAGAAGGAACATAGTAAGAATACTGACTCTCTAAACGGGTCTCTCGATTCCGTCTCACTCAGTTGTTCTGCAACAGTTTTCTTGCCTGTCCCACCCACAACTTGGCTATCCTCGGCGACACGTTCAGTCGAGTTGCCAAGTCCGAAGGCGAAGCATTTGCCAAATCCTGCATGCTACTGATCCCCAAGGTCTTCAATTCCTCGGCGCGTTTGGCTCCTATTCCTCTGACTTTTGCCAACTCCAATATGGGAGGTGGAGCTGCTTCCGGCAGCTTGGTCTCTTGAACGGTGACTGGCGGTTGGTTTTGTCTTACTGGTTGGATCGCTGTCACTGGTGTCGGCGGTTGAGTTGGCGGTGGTGTTTGTGTATGGATTACTGCGCTTGCAGGTTTCGGTCTGAATGTAAAGCCAAGGCTTACGAACAATATTCCAAGTATGGTTGTGGCAACCATCCACGTCGTTCTTTCCCCGCCTGCGTTGAGCATTGCGTATGATGCAGCAGTTATGAGAAAGAATACTATGCCAACTATGTAGAGACTGTAATCCGACCTCATTTGTTTCAACTCTCTCCTAACGCCTCCTATGTTCCATCGATAAGCTTAAATAATTTTCTGCTTGCAAACAGAGGGAAAGCCGAAACTGCGGCTTCTGCAGGTTTTTCCAGTCGAATGCGTTCCTTCTCGGTTCCACAAACTATCTCGCCAGCTGGCAGGAACAAGTGTGCTTTTCCCGTTAAGAGGTCATTCGGGGCTTGTTGAATCGACTCGAGAACAAGGGACAAAAAGAAGAAAAGAAGTCATTGCTTTAGCAGAACATTCTCAGGGGGACATTCGGGAATGAGACCCTGCTTCATGAGCAACTTTACTGCTTCTCTCGAGTTCTTAATCATTGCGACGGCTTTGTCGTACAGCTCGTTCTTACTGGGTTTGACGCGCGCCGCACCTTGGTCGATGCATTTCAATGCGCAAGCAACGGCTTCCCGGGGGAACACTTCCCACTCAGTCATTCTGGGCAAGATGTCGTTCTCGTTCATTCCGCGTTCTTCTGCAAATCTGGCTAGTTCTTCTGCCGCTGCGATACACATGTCATCCGTTACCGTTCTTGCTTTCACGTCGAGGACGCCTCTGAATATTGCGGGAAATCCTAGACTGTTGTTGACCTGGTTTGGAAAATCGCTTCGACCTGTAGCCACGATTCTTGCACCAGCCTCTTTGGCTTCCCAAGGCCATATCTCAGGTATCGGATTGGCGCAAGCGAATATTATGCTATTGTTCGCCATGGTTTTTATCCATTCTTTCTTGATGGTGTTTGGTCCCGGCTTTGATGCAGCCACTACGGCGTCTGCTCCTTTGAAAGCGTCTGATATGTCGCCTCTCCTGCCCTCACTGTTTGTTTTCTGCGCCAGCTCGAATTTCCACGGGTCCTCTTCCTGCGTTATGTCCTTTCTTCCAGGGTAGATGATGCCTTTGGTATCGACCATAATTATGTTGCCGGGTTTCATTCCCCACTTGATAAGCACGTAGGCAGTTCGCAGGTTTGCGGACCCAGCTCCTATGAGGGTCACTGAAGTTGTCTTCGGGTTCTTGCCGACGATCTTGAACGCGTTCATCAGTCCGGCAAGTATTACTGTCGCGGTTCCTTGCTGGTCGTCATGCCATACGGGAATGTGCAGTTTTTCTCTTGTCTTCTCCAGCACATAGAAGCACTTTGGCTTCTCGATGTCTTCGAGGTTTATGCCGCCAAATGTTGGTTCGATGAGTTCGCAGGCTCGCACAACCTCATCAGGGTTCTTGGTGTTTATGCAGATGGGGAACGCGTCAACACCACCGAGGTACTTGAACAGTAGGGCTTTGCCTTCCATAACCGGCAGGGCTGCTTCGGGTCCTATGTCGCCGAGACCCAAAACACGTGTGCCATCTGAAACAACTGCCACGTAGTTCCAGCGGTTTGTCAATTCAAAGCTTTTGTCTTTGTCTGCTTGGATTTCCTTGCAGGCTGCGGCGACACCCGGCGTGTACCATATTGCGAAGTCGTCTTCGCTTCTGATGGCGCATTTCGGGAGAATCTGGACTTTTCCCGCGTAGAATCTATGCATTGGTGGAGCCAATAATGCGGGTTTTTTGGCTTTCGCAAGCAGTTCTTCTACGGTCGGTTTTCTTTCCTCTTTCTTTTGCTGAACCAATGTTGCCTTCTCCTTTGATGAGGGTTCATTTGTTTCGGTATGAAACCTTTAAGATTTACGGTATGGTTGGGGCAAAAACACAATTCGTACGTGTGCGCACAGCGTCTGCTCATGTGCCAGGTTGAGAAAAAATGAGACTGGAAGGAAATGAAACCTTTCCAACTCTCTTATCAATATCGGCGTCTCGACCTGTAGCCGCCGCCTCTTCCACCTTCGCCGTAATCTCGTCTGCCAAATCCGCCTCTTCCACCCCCACGGAAAGGTCTTCGCTCCTGCTCGTAGACTTTATTTGAAACATTGTTTTCCGTATTCACTTCGCCTTCTATTGGTTTCTCTGATGTCTCCAGTTTGCCGTATTTTCCAATGTTGAGGCGTATGTTGCCTCTGAACAGGTTTACGTACCCGTTCTTGACGCTTATGGTTTCGCCTTCTTTTACTTTGTCGATGTTGTCATCCCACAGTGTGAGATAGACGCTTCCTGTTTCGTCTCCGACGAGTGCGTCGGATACTCGATGGGCTTGTCCGTCTCTTCCAACGGGGACTTCTCTGGTCTCGCTCTTTGACACCACTTTGGCCACGACGTTGACGGCTCGAGAAGATGGGTTCAACTCGCCCACTTTCACATCTACCGGCGTTCTGTTTGTTGAAAATCCTTCAACTGCCAATCTAGTTCAACACCTATGTTGCATTCGTGCAGATTTACGCTGATATTTGCACTTAAACGTTTTGGTGTCCAAGTTCCCCCTGAGTCTTGGTCCTCTCTCTTGAGTTCCATATGGCAGATTCTTGGTTCTGAAGGTTACAACCTTACCGTCGAATTCTACCAAATACGCTAGTATCAGTCTTTTGGCCTTCTTCGTGAGCGCGTACACTGGAATCGTCACGCCGAGTTGGAGCAACGATTCCTTTGCCAAGCGGTCTCGAAGTAGCTTCGAAGCGCTTGCACAGACGATATCAGCTTCTGCAATGTGCTTCAAATCATCCTCACATGCCTTGGTGTTGCAGACCGAGAAAACCAGAATTTCAGTATCAGGTTCAATCTTCAACTTTCTGATCTGGCTTATTGCCTTCGCCTGAAAATTCGCAACTGTCACGGCAATTCTATGTTTTCCTTGCTTCAAAGCATGTTTCACGCCCCTTGCTTGATTGATCGCGGCCGTTTGTGAATCAAGAACCGTGCCGCCGTGGCGTTGAATGTAGTCGATGATCTCCGAAATGGGGGTGGTCTTCATTATACCCGTCAATCTGGCGCCGATTCCCTGAACCAGTTCACCGTCTCCTGTGATTACTGTGCCTGCGCCTTCGCAGACTGTCACCGCACAATCAATCAGACCTTTTCGGAGCCAAAAGCTCATCATTTCAGATGCTCCATAAGCCACTGTCGGCTCCGCGTTGAAGTTGCGTTGTCGGCAGCAAAAACCGTGATCGACAATTTTCTGCTGGATGCTCGCGCGAACTGTTTGCTTGGTTATTGTCTTCGTCCCGTACAATGATTCATGGAGGGGGCAATGTTCAACGGCTGGTTCTGCCAACACTCTTATGGCTTTGGGTGTTATTTTGATGCAGGAGCCGCAGCACTGGATTTCATGCTTCCCTGTGACTCGAGGTTTTGAGGTGACCAAGTCAGGCGCACTTCCGGGGTGCAGAGTCTGTTGAATGAAGTTAAGTGTTTTGATGTCGGTGTCGGAAGATGAATAGAGAAAAAGGGGTTTAGAAGGTCTCGCGGTAATGGCACTATCGAGGTTGCGTCGGCTTCGTTGACAATATCATCCATCTTGATGTCTGCTTGCACTCTTGGAGCATTTGCTTAATTAGCTTTCCCACGGGATTCGACTCCCGCCTGACTCATTGAACAAGAGAAGAAAAGGCAGGACGCGGCGTAATTTGGGTCTACTTGTTCGTCTGCTCGTTTATTTGCTGTTCCATCGTGTGTCCGCGGCAGTAGACTAGGGTCTTTTTCACACCTGAAATACTCAAAGCGGCGTTCTTGATGTCCATCGCGAGCTTGAAAGCTATGGGGCAGAATGGGCTTGATGGGACAAATTCCACCTTGAACACGCCGGGCTCAACCTCTTTCACGCTGGTTATCATTTGCATCTGAGCAAAGGTCAAGCCAGTCTCGGGGTCTACTACTTGACCGACCGCTTCGCGCACTTTTTCTTCGGTTTCTGTCAAACTTCACCCTTCTGAATATTTACTTGTGAGTGGAACGCTGGCTGAATATATATTCGTTGCAGGGAGGATCAGTTCTTTTGCATGGGTTTTTTCCGGTACATTCGCCAGCTCAGCGCCATCGTTCGTGGATGTGAGGCTTTGACCTCGTCAAGTCTAGATACTGCCGTGTTGTGCGGTGCCTCCATGACCACTTTCCTGTTACTGTAGGCTTCGTTGGATATTCGGTAGATCGCCTCGGCGAATCGGTCGAGTTCCTCTTTCTCGAATGTTTCGGTCGGTTCTATCATCAGCGCCTCATCCACGATAAGCGGAAAATACATCGTCGGGGCGTGCAGCCCATAATCGAGCAGCCGCTTGGCTACATTTGCGGCTGAAACGCCTGTGTCCCTCTTCAACTGCGCGGCGCTGAAGACGCATTCGTGTTTTCTCGGTCTTTTTTGGTCATACGGGAGTGTAATTCCCCTGACGTCTGCGAGTTTCTTTACCAAGTAGTTCGCGTTCAGAACGGATATTTCTGCAGATTCTTTTAACCCTTCGAAGCCGAGGCTCAGGATGTAGGCGTAAGCTCTGAGAAGCACAGCCACGTTTCCATAGAAGCTCCCTATTTTCCCTATGCTCTGTGGTCGTTTATAGTCCAAGTGATAGAATTTGCCGTCGAAAGTAATACGCGGGACTGGCAGAAATCGTGCCAATTCCTTCCTGACTCCTACTGGTCCTGCTCCTGGGCCTCCTCCTCCGTGTGGGGTGCTGAACGTCTTGTGAATGTTTATGTGTACGATGTCGAAGCCCATGTCGCCTGGTCTGGCTATTCCGAGCAAGGGGTTGAGGTTTGCGCCGTCGTAGTAAAGCAGCCCGCCCGCCTCATGGATTATTTCTGCGATTTCCTCAATTTCCTTCTCGAAGAACCCCAAGGTGTTTGGATTAGTTAACATGAGTCCAGCCGTTTGTTCCGAGACAGTCGATTTGAGCGCTTCGATGTCGATGCATCCGTCGTCGCCTGATGGGACTACTATTACCGTGAACCCTGCCATGGCCGCGCTTGCGGGGTTAGTGCCGTGTGCAGAGTCTGGAACGACTAGTTCGGTTCTTTTCTCGCATTCGCCGTTGGATTTTAGGCATGCGTGCATCAGCAGAGTTCCTAGCAGTTCGCCGTGTGCTCCCGCTGCTGGGTGCAAACAGACTTCGTGGGTGCCTGTTATTTCAGCTATCCAGCGTGCAAGTGTGTAGAGAATCTTCAGAATGCCTTGAACTGTGCTTTCGTTTTGGTATGGGTTCAGCATATTGAGGCTCGGCAGGTTTGCCAGCGACTCGTTTATCTTGGGGTTATACTTCATGGTGCAGCTTCCAAGCGGGTATAATCCAGAATCGACTCCGTAGTTCATTTGAGAGAGGTGAATGAAATGACGCACCACCTCAGGCTCAGAAAGCTCGGGCAACCTAACCGGGATTCTGCGTCTCATGCTGTCGGGAATAAGTGTCCACAAATCCCCCACCATCTGTCTAACTCCATCTTCAACCTGTGGCAGGATGTGTCCTCTCCTTCCTTCTTTACCCATGCGGAAAAGCGTCCTCTCGCTCCAGCTTGCTTGTTTGAAGCTCATCTCTTGGCCTCCAAGATTTCTGTCAAAGCTTCAGCAAGCTGGTCAATGTCCGATTTCGAATGTGTCTCCGTGACGCAGTATAGAGCCGTTTGGCCTAATGCGGGGAATTCGTTCGAAATGTCTTTGCCGCCGTGGATGTTTCGTTGCAGTAATGATGTGTTTACGGTTTTCGTGTCTTTTCCAGCGGGGTCGAAGTTCACCGTGAACTCTTTGAAATGGTGTGATCTGAACACGGGGGTCTTGATGCCTTCTATCTGTGACAGTACCTTGATGGCATAGTTGGCTCGTGAGATGACCGTTTCGCCCAGTTCCTTCATGCCTTGAGGTCCGAGCAGAGCCAAATAGACGCATGAAGCCACGGCGCACAGCGCTTCGTTTGTGCATATGTTGGATGTTGCTTTTTCCCGTCTGATGTGTTGTTCCCTCGTCTGCAGAACCATGCAGAATCCTTCTTGGGTTCCGTCCAGCGTTGTGGTGATCCCTATGATGCGTCCAGGCATTTGCCTGATCAGGTTATTGTCTTCGCGGCAGGCCATGATGCCTAGGAGTGGTCCTCCATAATTCATCGCGTTGCCTAATGGTTGTCCCTCTCCAATCACGATGTCCGCGCCGTATTCTCCGGGTGGCTTCAATATGCCCAGTGATGTTGGATCGACGCCAACTATGAAAAGTGCTCCGGCTTTGTGTGTTTGCGCCTGTATTTCTTCTGCCTGTGATTCGATGAATCCGAGATATGAAGGATTTTCGATGTAGACGGCCGCGGTGTTTGTTGAAATTCGTTTCTCTAGACTATCCATATCAAGTTGGCCAATTTCAGAATCGTATCCCAACTGCTTGATCTGAATTCCTGCTGGTTCAGCGTAGACTTTCAGTGTTGCCAACCGATCTGGATGGATGATTTCCGGGACAAGGATTTCTCTCCGTTTTGTGATGCGTGATGCCATTCGGGCTGCTTCGCCCAGAGCTGAGGCCCAATCATACATTGAAGAGTTGGCGACGTCCATGCCTACGAGTTCGCAGATGAGGCTCTGATATTCAAACAAGGCTTGGAGCATGCCTTGCGAGGTTTCAGGCTGGTAGGGCGTATAAGATGTCAAGAACTCGCTGCGTTCGACTATCTCTTTCACGACTGCGGGTATGTAGTGTGGCCAGCATCCTGCGCCCAGAAAGACCGGCATGCTGTCGCAAGTTTTGCTGGTGGACAAAAGTTTTTCGACGTGTTTTTTCACTTCAAACTCTGGCAGCCCCTCTTTAGGAAGGTCAAGCCGTTTCTTGAGGCGAAGTGCAGCCGGAATGTCAGCGTACAGTTCTTCAATGTTCGTAATACCTATGGTTTGCATCATTTGCCGCTTGGTTCCGGGCACCGAGTTTGGGATGTAGTTGTGGACGTGTATGGTCAATGGTTTCACCGTTCGGAATGAAGACTAGTCAACGATAGTTTTCTTAAACCTTTTTGGAGATGGTGGCCTTTCGGTTCGGGCAGAGGCTAGTACTGTATGCCTTTTGAGGTGATCATTTTCTTGGGGTGCTTCACGTCCACAATCTCGTTGACAAAATCCGCGCGTTCGATGAGCGCTTTGGACGCGTACCTGCCAGTCAACACAACATCTGTCTTCCTGGGTATCCTATCCAACAGCTTCAGAACGTCTTCCACATCAAGAAGTCTGCAGGAGAGCGCCAAGTTCACTTCATCGAGAACCAGCAGGTCCGGTTTCTTTTCTATGGCGACTTTTTCAGCAAACATCAGACCCTTCTTCGCAAGTTCTCTGTCTTCGTCGCTCAGGTTGCCAAGACCTATCCAGCCTTTGCGTCCGAACTGGTAGATTTCGTAGTGGGGTGAAAGCATCTTCTGGATCTTGTATTCGCCCGTGTTCTTCCACCATTTGAGAAATTGGACAATTACAACCTTGCGCTTGTGTCCCACAGAACGTAGAGCCAGACCCAATGCGTTAGCAGTTTTCCCAGCGCCCGTTCCAGTGTACAGATACACAAAACCCATGTGACTTCACCATTGCTTGAATGTCCACGTAGGAGAATCAGCGTTATAAGTCTTAGACCGCGATCCCGCACCCATGTGAGTCATGCTTTCGTTTTCTGTCGATGACTTCGCCTGATTTCCACTTTCGTGAGTACTCGATTCCGCCGATTGGTCGAGGCGATCAATCCTTCAGCGCATCACTCAACGGGTAACTGATGCTTTGTGAATGCGAAGGTGCAGGAGTGTCTCATTTGCAGATCGTGGAAAAGACATACTGAAAACAATTCTCAGCATTCATTCATCCCATTCTTCTCATGTCTACTCGTTTCGGCGTGATGGAGATGGTTTCAGATTCGGGAAAAAAGTTTTTAATACTGTCATGTGGCATGTTTCTTTAGGAGAGGTCAAAGAATGGCGTATGACTATGACGCACTGCTGAAAAGGGCACGTTCCCAAATCCCTGAGTCCAGTTCAAAGCGTGAACGTCTGGAGATACCCATGTTGCGTCATTCAGTGACGGGGATGCGCACCACCATCTACAACTTCAGGGAAATCGCTGAAGCTATGAACCGTGACCCTCAGCATTTGCTGAAGTTTCTCACGGGGGAAATGGCGACAGCGGCGACAGTGCAGGGTTCCAGGGCCATCTTTAAGGGCAAATTCAACACGGAAACCTTCGCAAGATTGTTGCAGCGTTACATCGAAGAGTTCCTTGAATGTAAGATATGCCATCGTCCAGACACAAAGATCGTTAGGGAGAAGCGCCTTTCATTTCTCGTATGTGAAGCGTGCGGCGCGAAGTCGGCGGTCAAACAGTTGTGAGGAACTGAAGTGCCAATTGACGTTTACATGAACCTGAAAAAAGTCGGAAGAAACGTGCTGCTTGCCATATGCGACACCGATATTCTCGGCAAGACCTTGCACGAAGGCAAGATAGCTTTCTGCGTGAGAGAAGAATTCTACAAAGGCTCAAGAGTGAGCCTTGAAGAAGCAGTGTGTATGATCGAGAATTCGACGATTGTTAACATGGTAGGCAAGAACATCGTTCGCACGGCGATAGAGAAGGGCTACGTCCATCCAGAAGCAGTGTTGAACATTAAGGGAGTCCCTCACGCTCAAATCGTTAAAATCTAGGATTAAGAATAGTAGTCTGTTGCAGTTTCCTAGGGTTTCGCTGGGAGAAGACTCCGAAAAGATGGAAAAAGGGAAAACAACGCCAGAACTCTTTCATTTTACTTCTTTTATGTGTTCCATTGCTTGGGTTTTTGTGGCTCCGTTAGGATAGTCCTTCTTGTGGATGCGTTGAATATGATACTGCATCATGGCAACGGCATCGTCTTCACCATGCGGGGTCGTAAAGCTGAATCCACACGGACAGTCCCCCATAAGTTTCTTCGCCAAGAAAACACCTCCTTTTCTTGTGCAACAGCAACTGATTATCTATTGTCTTAGTCTCTTAACTTCTTGTGACTGTTGACATGCAGTAACAAACCGTTAAAAGCGATGTTACCCGCGATGAACACTGTAATCTAGGGACAAGATGGACATTGAAGGATGATAACGATGGACAGGGCAAACGAGACTTCACGATCCAAGCGGAGTGATGTGGCGACTCTGGGCGGCGGCTGTTTCTGGTGCACTGAGTCGGTGTTCAGCATGCTGGCGGGGGTGGAAGGAGTCGAGCCAGGCTATTCAGGCGGTTCACTGCCGAATCCAACCTACGAGCAAGTTTTCGCGGGCACAACAGGACACGCTGAAGTTGTACAATTAACCTTCAACCCAGACGTGATCTCGTTCAGAGAAATCTTGGAAGTGTTTTTCGCTGTACATGACCCGACCACTTTGAATAGGCAAGGCTCGGACGTCGGCACACAGTACAGGTCAATTATACTGTACCACAACGACGAGCAGAAGGCAATAGCTGAAGCCCTCATCGAAGAGCTGGAGAAGGAAAAAGCCTGGAACGCGCCAATAGTCACTGAGCTTCAACCCTTTAAGACCTTCTACAAAGCCGAAGACTACCACAAAAACTATTTCAAGAAACACCCCGAACAACCATACTGCCAACTTGTCATCGCACCGAAAATTGAAAAGCTCCGAAAAACCTTCATACGGAAACTCAAAGAACCCTGACACAGCGAACATATTTGGATTCGAATTTTCATGAATGTTGAAAACCTAGAGGAGGGCAATCAAGGCACACTCAAAATTCTTCAGAACATCTGTATACAAAAGCATCAACCAGACTCACACTTCGCACTTTCAACTGGGCTGGTCTCCACGTTCGCGGCGAGGCATACTCAGCCCTTCTTCATTTGCCCCGCGGACATGAGCATACTTTTAAAGGAGTGAACCACATCTCTTAGACGAACGTCTTCGAGGTGCTCTATTGGGCAAAAAGAAGGTCTTAACAGAACAGGAACTTAACCATTTCATTGCTCCAAGTCCAAACGACATACTAGGAGTGGCGATCAAACTGCTCGGCTACGACCGTTTACTCGTCAGATGCCAAGACGGCAAAGAACGATTGTGCCGCATAAGGGGCAAGATGAAAAGGCGTGTGTGGATACGGGAAGGAGATGTCGTTCTGGTTTCGCCATGGGACTTTCAGACTGACAAACGCGGAGACGTGATTTGGCGCTATACCAGAGCCCAAGCGGACAACCTTCGAAAGAGAGGGCTCTTAACAAAATAGCCGTTTTTTTCAGGAAGGGTTTCTTGTGGCGTATCCAAAACATGTTGAGAAGGAACTGGCGAAGAAGGAGAAACGGTACGAAACCGACCAGCTTATGAAGGAGAAGAGAAGCGAGGACATGCAAGTCTGGGAGGAAGTCTTTGACCGCACAACGTTGATGATAATCTACGATTTCATGAACAGAGGCGTCATAGACGAAATTCACGGCGTCGTAAGGTCAGGCAAAGAAGCCCGCGTCTACTGGGGAAAAGACAAGAAAGGAAAGGAATTAGCGATCAAAATATACCTGACAGTCTCCTCAGAGTTTCGAAAAGGCATCGTTAAATACATTGAAGGCGACCCTCGGTTCAGAGACCACAAACATGACACTCGCTCGCTGATCTATGCATGGACCCAGAAGGAATACAAGAATCTGGAGCTTGCCGTGGCAGCCGGCGTGAAAGTGCCGAAGCCTATAGCCGTAAGGGACAACGTGCTCGTGATGGAGTTCATCGGAGAAAACGGCGACGTTGCACCAACCCTTAAAGAGAAAACACCTGAAGACCTAGACACGGTCTACAATGTGGTGTTGGTTTACGTGCGAAAACTCTACCAGAAAGCTCACCTCGTTCACGGCGACCTCAGCGAGTATAACATCATGATGTACAAGGAACGCCCCGTACTCTTCGACATGTCACAAGCCGTCCTCAACGTACACCCAAACGCAGAATTCCTGCTGCGCAGAGACATCACAAACCTCAACAAATATTTCCGACGGCTGGGCGTCGAGGTACTTTCAGAAGACGAAACCTATCGGAGGATCACCCGCAGTGGCACGTCCTAGCACCTTCGTGAGGATTCCGAAAGAAAGAGTCGGCGTCCTAATAGGACCCGAAGGGGTAACAAAAAAGAACATCGAAAACAAGATGGGCATAGACCTTCAAGTGGACAGCGAGGCTGGCGGCGTAACAATAACGCTGAAAGAAAACAGTCCAGACCCATCCATGATTTTCAGGGCCCGTGATGTCGTCACAGCCATCGGAAGAGGGTTTTCTCCTGAACACGCTTTCAGGCTGATCCGAGACGAAGATGCAATGCTGGACATCATCGACCTTCGCACCGTTTTCGGCAAATCAGAGTCAGACATAAGGCGCATTCAGGGCCGAATCATAGGAATGAACGGCAAAACGCGAAGAATAATCGAGGAGCTAACCGATGCCAACATAGCAGTGTTCGGGCATACGGTCAGTATCATCGGCATGGTGGATCAGGCTGAGGTGGCGCGTGAAGCTATCCAGATGCTCGTGCGAGGAAGCCTCCACAGTACAGTCTACAGGTTTCTGCACAGAAGACGGAGAGAGCTTAAGAAGAAAATGTTGGAGCTCTGGGAAAAGCCGCCTGAATAAAACTCATGCTTCTGCTTTTCGACACATGATAGGTGGCGGGCTCTTTCGCACTCAAGATCTCGATCATCCACAAGTCAGTAGGGCCAGAGTCGTCATCGCCCACCGTGAAATCATAAGCCTTCTGATCCATATAAAAACATATAGTAAGACGCCGATTCATTGTAGAAAACCATGCTGAGACACATCACTGTCGTTCCTCTTGCTGCAGAGAGCTTAGGCGTGAGGTCCATGTGCACCTACGTCGAGACCTCCGATGTGAAGGTGCTGCTTGATGCAGGTGCGTCACTTGCGCCGAACAGGTTCGGTCTACCTCCGCATCCTGAGGAGTACAAGGCCATACAGGCCTCCCGAAGGAGGATAGCTATAGCTGCAGAAAAAGCGCAGGTTGTCACGATAAGTCACTATCATTTTGACCATCATACTCCTTCGTTCGAGGACTGGCTGAGCAACTGGACAGAAAGAACCGAGACAGCAAAGCAAATCTATCAGGGAAAAACCCTGCTTGTTAAGAACCCGAGGGACAAAATCAACTTCAGCCAAAGACATCGGGCATGGTTCTTCGAGAGAACAGGCGGAAAACATGCGGCGGAACTCGTGGCGGCAGATGGGAAGGCATTCGTGTTCGGTCAGACTTCAGTCCAGTTCAGTGTGCCCGTGCCCCACGGGTCCGAGGATTCTTTTCTGGGCTGGGTTCTGATGACCACAATTCACTATTCAGGTGAAAAATTCATGTTTGCCCCAGACGTGCAGGGGCCGATGGCAGACGAGACACTCAGCATCATTCTGTCGGAGAAACCTGACATGCTAATCGTTGGCGGTCCGCCTTCGTACTTGACAAAACTCGCCATGGATGAGAGTCAGCTGATGAAGAGTGTTGAGAATCTGGCGAAGATTGCTGAAGCCATCCCGGTTACTGTCGTGGAACATCACCTTTTGCGGGACGAGAATTGGCGGACATTGGCAGAGCAAGTGTTCGCCCAAGCCCAAAACCATGGGCATCGTGTCTTGACAGCCGCCGAGCAGTTGGGGCAGGAGAATGTTTTCTTGGAGGCGTCGCGGAAAAGACTTTTTGCTGAGCATCCACCATCAGAAGAGTTTCAGCATTGGATGAAGCTGGATGATCGCGCGAAAGGGCGAGTGAAGCCGCCTCTCTAATTTTGTGTGTTTTATCTTGGGAAGTAGTAGGTTGCTCGATTGCTTCGTTCCTGTTCCTGGTCTTCTACTGGCTGAGTGCACTGCGGTTTATTGCCATTTTCCTTTACTCGTCTTTCCATTTCTTCGATCTTGACTTCCAGCTGTTCAACTGTGTCATGCTTCGTTTTCAGTCGGTCTTCAAGTTCCTGAATCTCGAGCTGTTCTTTCATTAATTGTGTTCTTTCGAGGAGTGTCCTCTCTTTTTCTTCCAAGGAATGCACTTGGAATTCCAGTTCGGCTTTCTTCTTCCGCAAGTCCTGAAGTTCATTCCATATGCTCAAGTGTAGGCACCGAATCTTTCGATGATGTTGAAAAGATAATAATGTTATGAAGAGACAATCAATATTCGGCCTTAAGCCTGACCGCTCCAGCTTAAGACTGGGTTGACTGTGGCTGTCATGGTCAGGGGCAACCACATAGGGTCGGAGCGTAATGTACGTAGAACGTTCTATGCTCTCGGTCAGCTTTGTGCACGTCTATAAACCTCCAACCCAGAAGCGGGCAAAGATTGCAGGGCGAGAACACACAATAACGTTGTCTGCCACAGTGCTTGGACCTCAGATCAACAAGGAGTTTTCTCATCGGCAACGTCTGTATACAAAAGCATCAACCAAAGTCAGTTTTTTCGAGAGTGGCTCGCAGAAAACGTTTTAACCAAATCTCTCCTTAGAACAGAGATTAAGAATCGTGTGGAGGCAAATGGAAGCATGAAGACTTATCTGACTTTGATGTTTAGCAGCGAAGGCGCAAATCCCGTAGAGGTTGTCGAACGGTTGATGTCTCTAGGCTTCAAGCCTCTGAAAGGGATGCACGACCACGTTTATGATTGGGGCAGCAGAAAGGTTGACTTGGACGACATTCTGCGGATAGCGGTCTCGGTGCATGAGACGCTCAAAGGCATGAAGGTCCTCTACAAACTCGAAACCGAATGAACCTCCCTTTCTTGATCAAGTTCACGCAGCCACGCAACGTCTGTTTTATGTGTAAACATTGCAGGCGGCAAGGCTATTATTCGGACTTTCCGAGATATAGGCCAGTGTGATCGATTGCATTTTGGGTTTGAGGAGGGCCGGGGCCGGGATTTGAACCCGGGCGCTAGGCTCCACAGGCCTATAGGCTACCAAGCTACCTCACCCCGGCCACATTGATGGACCTTTCCGTGATTAGGTAACAGTCTGCCCTTATTTTCGTTTGCGAAGCAGCTGCACTCCTTCTATGGTCATGAAGGGTTCGAAGCCGACTTCCCCGAGTTTTATCGCTTCTTCCAGGTTGTGTGCAGCTCGTATTATGAAGCAGTCGTCCGGAATATTCTGGAACAGTTGCTTGTCAAGCTGGATGTAGACCAAGGTGTTGTCGATGTCCTTGTGGCCTAGGAGCTGTTGGACGTGCAGAATTGGGCAGTCACGAGTTCTGTAAGAAAACTGAACATTGAGAGTCATTCTCAAAGCATGACGCAAGCGCGCGCCCCCACCGCATTACGC
>Ga0153916_10001312_pt1 | contig 17656 bp, 11 predicted proteins | sample Opewatmetagenome_FD_109642 | JGI IMG/M metagenome (GOLD analysis project Ga0153916, IMG submission 109642) | Freshwater wetland microbial communities from Ohio, USA - Open water 3 Core 3 Depth 4 metaG | ecosystem: Environmental > Aquatic > Freshwater > Wetlands | place: USA: Ohio, Lake Erie... | reverse complement strand
CGAATAGCGACATTATTGTGAAGATGACTTGGAACTCGAATCTTATTCCCCCAGCGAATGTTGTAGTGGGGGGAGTTAATGTCGCATGGCACCCATGTCTCCTTGCAGAAGTATCGCCACATGACGGGCCAGCGCCGGCAGGTGCGACTTTTGATGTTAAACGAGACAATAACCTTGCACATAAGAATATAACGATAGAAGATCCCGGCGACACGGGCAATGATTTGGCCGTCGGTGTTGCAGCCGGGACGAGTGATGCCGTGGGTGTCGACGCGATAGTAATTGACCGTAGTCTTCTACCGGCTGATTATAAAGTGTTCGTTAGAATTGCAGATCAACGGCATATGAGGAACTGGGTGACTTTGTTGAAAGCTGGAAAGCTCGCGGCTTCAGAACCTTTACCTGGATCTATATATGAGAAAATAGAGGAGGCGACTGAACGGCCAGATAAACCGACTACAAAGGGGAGTTGTACGATAACACTGCTTGATCCTACACGTATTGGTATTGATTGTTGCGATGGTAATGCGATTGTGATTAATGCACCAGCTCGAACTAAAATCGAGATGGTATTCCGCGCTAGTGCTGGTAGGCTTGGTTGCCCAAACTTGACTCTGGGTACTTATCAAGGCCAGCAGGTTATATTCTTCGAAGGTGGCACTCAGGCACTTGAATTGCCTTTGCGTTTAGCATCTGGTGAGTTTATACCAGTTGTTTTGGGACTTGCTCGCCCACATGGGAAGCGAGCGAGAGGGACGCTGAAGGCTACTCAGAGGCGTGGTGATGGAGAGCTTTCTCCGGGTTATAGCATCGAGGGGTAAGCTTTATGAATCAGAAGTCCATAGGATAGTACGCCTAACAATTGCATGCACTCGAGCCCCAAAAAACGCCTTTCGTTCCTCCCTCAGCTTTTTGGGGCTGGTGATGCGTAACGTTCAACAGGAAGGCTGAAGAAGGGGAACGAATCACATGGCACGGCTATTTTATGACCCTCCCCTCGTGAATGTCCGTGAATGTCTGGGTGGGCATCATTGGCATAATGATCAGCGTTCCTATTCTGAAAGGTCGTATTTAAGGAGGTTGGAAACATGATTACCTTCAAGATCCACGGTTATGTACGGGAAGCGGAAACGGGTATAGGGGTCTCGGGGTTGCTGGTAAAAGCCTACGACAAAGACCTCTTATTCGACGACCTCCTGGGGTCGGCGAAATCCGGTCCCGACGGTAAGTTCGAAATCATCAACGAACTCCGCGATTTCCGCGATTTCTTCGACGTAAAACCCGATATTTACCTGCGCATACTTACTCCCGACGGACAAAAGGAAATATTCTCCACGAAGGAAGGCGTCCGGTGGCAGGCTGGCCGCGTTGAAGAATTCGACGTGCGTATTCCGCGCGAACTCCTCGGCGGCGAAGCGCCCGAAAGAGGAGTTCACTTGACGGACCCGCGCGGCGAAAAACGGACCGATTTCGACGTCGGCGAATCCCTTATGGCGCGACTCCAGGGATTACCTCCCAACAGGGTCTGTGACGTCGTAATTCGCGACGACTGGGGCGAGATCGTCAAAAGCCGTTTGCGCGTCGATCCCCACGGCAACATCAACACAGCTTATCTCTGGCCGCAGATGGGACTCGCCGACCCGCGGACGGGCAAGCCGTTGAACGTTGATGAGGCGGAGGACGCGTGGCGGAACAAGAAAGTGGACATTGAGATCTCAGTCGACGGTAAAGTCGCGTTCAGTTCGTCGTTCCGTTTCCCGGAAAGATTCAAAAGGCCGTTGGTCGTCAACACCGGCGCCAGGGATGTCGTTACCAACGGGTTCGAAGTCGGCAAGGGGAGGGCGGTCGTTTCTGGTTACAGGATACCCTTCCACGGGACAGCGCGCGTTTATCTGGTCCCACGGCAGCATGTCTGGCGCCCTAGCGACAGATTCAAACCAATCCGGCTAGCCGGGGGACGCCCCGCGTTCGTGGATGTCGAGATCAGCGAAAATGGTCGGTTTCGCGCCGAACTGGCGGCAGCAAACGAACTGTCGCCAGGGGCTTACGACTTCATCGTTCGCGAAATCCGTTACGGATACGAGGACGACGAAGATTTCACATTACGGGCGGAAGATGTAGTAACGGCGTCGTTTACCGGACTCGTAGTGCGGCAGGAATTCATGGCCAGTAAAGCGGTGCTGGGAGGATGCGCTAACGCTCAGAGAGAAATGGCGGGACGGGTGGTTATGGGACAGCCGTATTTCCAATTTGCGGAAACGTTCCAGCAAGGGGAAGATATTTACGCGTCCCTGGACCCGGCGGCGTTGGACCCATCAGTCATAGGGCGGAAATTTGCGTTGTATGTTGTCGACCATAAGGACGCCGCTGGATGGACCGCCAATAACACCCTGACCAACCTGCCTGAACTCGGCGGCAATCCCGGAGTGCTGGAATACATTACACAGGGAGGGTGCATAAACCACAATACTCACCTGATATGGGGTAACGCCCAACGCCTCGGTGAATACGACGTGGTGGTCGATTTCGGGAATAACCCCCCGGACCCCGCGAATTTCCAGCGTGACGAACACTTCAACCAACCCGCAGATCTCATCGACGGTTATTTCGTACCCGGCTTCCGGATCGTCAAGGACCCTGGTATCGATACGTCTTTCAACAAGTGCGGTCGTTACATATACGACGAGAATACTCTTTTTAGCGGACAACCTCTCGGTTCGGTGACGGTCACGAAGGATACCGGCGCGTCGGTGACGGTTCCGCTAAGATCTGTTGTTTACTTCCCCATGGACGGTCCAACCCCGGGTGAGGAAGTCACCGCCACTCCGTCCCAGATAAGCACACAACATACTAGTTATCCGGTCGTCGTGATAGTGCACGGCGCGGGGCATTCATACCAGGGGTATGACTACCTCCTGAAGCACTGGGCCTGGAATGGGTTCATCGCGGCCAGCATTCACCTAGGATCTCAGACCGGCACCGACCGCGCGAGAGTCCTTTTCGAGCACCTAACCATCTTGCGAGACAAGATGTTCGGTTTGAAGTTCGCCAATAACATTGGAATAATGGGGCACAGCCGCGGCGGCGAGGGGGTTGCGATTGCACCCCGGATAAATTATCAAGAGAACAAGGGTTTCAACTTGAACGCGGTAATATCGCTTGCTCCCACCAACCAATATACCAATGAGAAAATCGAAAGCAACTGGGCAACGCCATACCTCGTGATCTACGGATCGATGGACGGTGACGTGAGCGGATACAGTTCCTGGTGTCCGTATTACATTCCCCTCAATAACTGCGGTTTCGCCCTATACGATAAGGCAAGTGGCTCGAAAAAAAGTATGATATTTGCATACGGTGCTAACCATGACCGGTTCACGACCATCGGCACCGAAACAGATATGGCATGGTTGGGTTCCAACGACGTCCAGAAAGTGGTTTCCGTAGCCACCCATCAGAAAATCGTCCTCGCTTACATGACGGCGTTCTTCCGCTGGCGTCTTAAATCCAACGAGGGTTGGTGGGAAAGCCTATTCCAGGGGGAGTGGGTGCCGGCGTCGGTTGAGCAGGCTGAACCCGCGAAGTTGAAGATTTGTCCCCAATACGAGGATACGGATCGGGTCGTTGTCGACAATTTCGAGGGTGCCCATATCGCGCAAAGCTGGCAAACGAGCACGATCAACGCGGTCGTATCCGACGATGGGACGTTGCCAGTGGCGCCCATAGAGAACCAACTGAATCAGCTCGAAAGCAACTCGCCACATGAGACCGGCGGGCTCTTGTTGCGTTGGGACCAAACGGTTGACAAGTTGCGTTTCGACGTTCCATCGGCTTATAAAAACGTAAAGGGGTATAAAGCGATAAGTTTCCGCATTACCCAGAAAGTCGGTAGTAACCAAAATCCTGTCAACGGCCCTCAGGACCTATACGTAATGCTCGAGGACAACTCTGGGAAAATACGGTCCATCTTGGTAAGTAAATTTGCCGAGGTCCCAGCCCCCCATCTACGGGATGATGCTTCGCTTACGAAGTCGGCCATGCGGACGGTGCGCATCCCGCTCCACGTGTACGAGATCGAAGTTGTGGGAACACAACGAGTTGACCTCACCGACGTGAAAAACGTGACGTTCGAGTTCAAAGCCATCGGGACTGGCGAAGTCGAAATCGACAGTGTGGAGTTCACTAAATAAAAAGACATTATCGCCCGGATAATTACGGGAAAGGAAAATAAAGCTATGTTCACGGACCTGATAAAATACCCGATAAAAAACGACCGGTTAAAATGGGAAGCCAAGTACGTAATAAAGGATTTGTGGGGGAAACCCCATCTGCTGTTGCGGCTCAAACTGACGGGGACTCGCTATCAGGAGCGTGCATTGGAACCGATCGTGACCATCGGCGAAGCGCGATCGCTCTTCGTGGAAATCGCGGAGGACGGTTTAGCGGCTTACGCTTACTTCGACCATCCTGTGCCGTCCCGGGCGGCCGTGGAATTTGGTTATGGGCACGGCCCGCTCCTTCGGTTCGGGGGGTACGTTACGTCCAAAGCCATAAAAACCTTAGACCCCGAGCTTCTCCCGGAAGGAACGGTGAACGTAGAGCGGTTCTTCCCAAAAGGAATTAAGTAACCCATCATCAACGACGACCTTGCCAGCAAGGAGGAAACACAATTGAAGAATTTTGTTTCCTACGAATCTACTAGTAGTCTAACATCAGTAGCGATAGGTATTTCATAGCGCGCACCAGCAGCGTCGATGTGAAACATTTTCAGGACAAAAGATAGTTGCATTAGTCTTACTTTAACTGTAGTAATGGCATTCGGAACACGAGCTGATTTGAACGGATAGAACGAGTAGGATAGGCTGAAATCTGCCCCGTGTCAATTTAGAGCTGCTCCGTAAGCTTTCCTCGGGACTTCGAAGCAGTAGAGAAGAATAGTAAACAGTAAACCGCTCCAAAGGAGGTTGAGCGCTTCAGGGATTTAGTTCATAAATAATCTCTGGTTGGGCTGCAAGTCAAAGGGTAAAAACTATTTGCTAGTATCGCTCCCCCCGAAGAGTATACTTCTGGCCTAGCCTAACTCACCTGACCTCAGAAATGGATCAAGAGCCGTAAGCAATGTGGGATAGAAATTAGCCAAGGATGAGTAGATGTCACGTTGGGCTGCATATTCAGCAAGTTCAGCTTCCAAGGTACGCATGTAGCAGAAACCATGGTTTTCTTCTTCACTGAGTTGTGCTTCAGCGGCTGCCATCAGCCAGGGAGTGATGTTGACGTCGTGGTCCAGGCGGGTAACGACGATCTCATACCTGGGCTGCCAAGATCGAGCAATGATGCGGCTGATGGCGAAGGTCAGACTGGTCATGTTGTTGCCGAAGACGATCTCCTCAGGCCGGGCGGCATTGAAGAAATCCGCCATCGCAGCGTGGGCTTCATCCAGAACAGCATCTGAAGCACAGCTGGTCTCAAAAGCGCCGCCTTGGTTGGCGTTATGATCGACCAGGTAAGCTTTCATGCGGTCGGTGACCGGCTGGGTGACCTGCGTCCCGCCAGGGTTATCGAAAAAGATTGCTGGACGCTTCAGAGCAGGGAATTTCGAGCAGATCGTTGGAAGATCGAGAGAACTGTTAACTCCTTGAATTCAGGTAAATATCCATGGCATACAGGCATAGCTCAAATTACACCTGCCGGTTACGCACTGACCGCTTATTCAGACAATTACTCAATCACTAACCTGGCTGCAAAAGCAAGTTTATCCTTTTGCTCATTGAGTCTCACAGAACAATCAGTGTGGGCCGCACGTAAGGGTGATTTGAGATTTTTAACAGGTCAAAGGTGACAGGCTTTACATTAACCTCTACAAGGGTGACAAACTTTTCTGGAATGAGACTGCTGCACTTACAAATGTCCTATTACACCTAAATCGGCTCTTTGGGTACTTAAGATTGACACAGATTGGCTTAGTAGTCTTCGGAGATATTGACCTCCGTGCATCTGGCTATGATTGGTTCTCAGCCCTCAAGCAGGTAGATGGAATGGATTAGATCTGCGACCTGGTTACCGGTAATTTCAGCATGCACTCCCTTTTCGATTTAAGAACAATAGTGGTAACCGTGCAGGTGGGGGACGTTCCCGGTAGAGGGTAGAGTAGCGCTTCGGCGTTTGGATGCGCAGCAGCCTGTCGTACTGGGCGTAGATTACCCGGTTCTCAGCATATTATCTCGTCCCGTCTTCTTGATGGTCTTCACCGTCACACGGTGGCTGGAGAACACTACCTTGCTCGAGATGCTGCTTCACATGGTCGACAAATCGTTTCAGGGAATGGATGAGGGCTTTGTCATGCTGCCAACTCCAAATCGGTTTCAGGATTGACCAGCATGATACCCGAATTTCACGCTTATAGGACCGCCATTTACCAGAAATTCGAACGGATGAGCAAAGTAGCCAGCACAAATATCGAGGTCGAGAGCAACCTTGGAGTAGGGAGTACATTTCGCATATTTTTACCTACGTCATATAAGATTTAGATCTTCCATATTCCTATGCTATAATATTTTTATCAGTTTAGGTTGCTAACCCCGAGTAAAGTTTGGATTTAAGTTTGTATATCCTTGTTCCATTATTAATTCCGGGACGTTTACATCAAGTAAGGAGGAAAATAAATGGAAAAATCAAATGTCGAGAAAGCTCGACAGATAATCTCCGATAATAAATTTTTGACATTAGCAACTTGCTTTGGAAATAAAGTTTGGGCCGCTGCATTAGCATATGTTATTGATGAAGATTATAATTTTTATTTTTATTCAGCGCTCGACTCCATGCATATTGAACACATCAAATACCACCCAGAGGTTGCCCTGACAATATTTAACTCCACATTATCCCCAGACCAAGCAGATGGATTACAGATTGCGGCAATTGTGGGGCAAGTGGAAAAAGAAAAACTTTCACAAATTGTAAATTTTTACTATCACCAGATGTTTCCAGATCCCGATGTTAGAGCACGTTGGCAAGCACCTTACGAGCATTTTCTCAAGAATGAGTTCCCATTCCAAAGGTTTTTTATGATTGTCCCTACTGAAATATATAAACTTGACACTTCAGTGCTTGAAGTAGATAGGAGATTAGAAATTAAACTTGAAGAACTGAAGGAGAAACCAGCAAAGTTCCCAACCTTAGTGGAGTATGCTGCATAAGTTGGCTAAGTAAATACCTTAGAGATTTCTGCTCGATTGGGGATAATTTTTTAGCCGGTAGTAACACTAAACACCATGATAGCCAGTAGTATCATTATGGTGAATATTTTGTTGCTAGATAACAAAGCTAAGGTTGGCCAATGTAACACTCTTCTAACTACTTAGACCTATGATGAAATACAAGCCGGAACACCAAGACCCTAACTTTTGTTCAATACGAACGTTCATGCGTCTGCCATATACTAAAATATTGGAGGATGTGGATTTTGCAATTGTCGGGTTACCTTTTGATACAGGATCTGGATATAGAATTGGTGCGCGTTTTGCGCCAGAGACAATCAGAAGTGTTTCTCTATTACTAGGATCTTATAATATCGGGATTGATGTGTCCATTTTTGAGATTTTAAGCGGGATTGATTACGGTGATATTCATGTAGTTCCTGGTTATATCGATGATTCAATAATTAAAATAGAAGAAGGTTTATCGGTCATTCATAATATGGGGGTAATTCCGATAGGACTGGGGGGCGATCATTCTATTTTATTAGCTGAATTGCGTGCTGCTGCTAAAAGATATGGTTCCTTAGGGTTAGTTTTGTTTGATAGCCATCATGATTGTTGGAATTCCTATCAGGGTCATTCATTTTTTAATAGCACATCAATAAGACGGGGAGTAGAAGAAGGGCTTATTAATGTTTCTCATTCCATTATATGTGGCTTAAGAGGTGCAGTATATAGTACAAAAAGCTGGAAATATGCACAGGAATTAGGCTTCGAAATTATTCCAGCCTCCCAGATTCACCAGATTGGCTTACAAGAAACCTGTTGCAGAATTTTATCTAAGGTGGGCCAATCTCCCTTGTTTCTCTCATTTGACATAGATTTCCTCGATCCAGCTTTTGCACCTGGGACTGGGACTCCTGAAATAGGTGGGTTTTCTACATGGGAGGCTCAAGAACTGCTTAGAGGTCTTTGTGGTTTAGATGTTAAAGCTGCGGATATTGTAGAAGTAATTCCTGCTTATGACCATTCTCAAATCACTTCTATTGCAGCTGCCAATCTCATTTTTGAGATTATATCTCTTCTGGCTTGGAAGAAACAGAACTCCAATAAGAGCTGAACGAGTAAATTATGCGAAAATTAAATCCGATTGAACAAAAAGAAATATATAAAATTGATCAAAAGATTGACAAATCTAATTATCTCCTTGTTAAATATAGGTTAGTCCCATCAAGTGAATATACATTGAAGGAGGCAGCTGCGTATACGTGTGCTATTACTACCTTAAGAACACATTCACTCTTGCCTTTCGAGACACAAGAGGAGCGATTGAAAGAAATGGGATATGTTCTATCAGTTGAAGACGATGGGGATGTTCTAATAGCTTATCCGAAAAGTTTATGCAGCAATGAAGAGGGTTTAACACAGCTACTCGTTTCTTTTATGTACGCTGTAGATTATGGCTATACCGAGGGATATTGGGTAGAAGATTTCGAGCTTCCAGAAGATTTCTACAATAGATATCATGGGCCGAGATTCGGTGTAGACGGCATGCGTCAACAATTCGGAGTCGATAGAAGGCCCTTGTTGGGCGTTGTACTTAAACCTCGTCTTGGAGCTACTCTTGATAATATATCAAAGGCTGCATTCGATTGTTTAGTGGGTGGAGTTGATTTTATTGTTGATGACCATTTACTCGTAGATCCCGATGGAGAAATGGCTTTTGAAAAAAGAGTGCCAAGACTTATTGATGTTGTCCAAAGAGCATCTCTGGATTCAGGCGAAAAAAAACAATATATAGTAAATATTAGCACTTCAGCTATTAGGGCGCATAGGTTAGCCCAATTGGCGCAGTCTGAAGGTGCAGGAGCACTGGTGGTCAATGCATTCGCCATGGGTTTTGGCTCACTACAAGATATTATTGATGACGGTATCAATCTACCCATCATCAGCACAAACATGGGTGATGGGTTATTGACAAGACCAAATCAGCCAAACGGAATCTCGTCTGGAGTTATTGCAAAAATTTGTCGTCTTGCAGGAGTGGATGGTATTCACTGTGGGACATCAAGTTCTGAATGTTATGGCCCTGAGGCCTTTGGCCCAGCGATCATTGCTTTACGGTCAGGACTGGGTAGTAACATAAAGGGTAGTTTTGCAGTTGCTGAGGGAGACGTTACCATAGCCGATGTTTGGGATAATATTTACAGCTTGGGCCCAGACCTCATGTTGGAAGTATGTAGCGGCATACTTAACTATCCTGTTGGTGTTCTAAGAGGAGCGCGGGCATTCAGAACATTGGTTAATAATTTGAGTTACAAGTTACATCCCAGTGAAGCACATGATAGGATTATGGAAATCTCTGGAAAGGACTCCGACGTCAAAATTGGACTTGAGCATTACGGATACCAACCGAAACTCAAGTTATAGACAAGCTATCAAGATACTTCAAGGTGTAAAATGATCGCATTAGAAGGCAAATTACGCCAAGATCTCGTCGATTTCCTATCATCATTACAAGTTTTGGGAACAGTTGACGGAGTTCAAAATGTGCTAAAAAATGCAGGTGAAGGGGACCTAATATCTCGTATAAAAGTGTCAAGTTCATTAAGGTTATATATTGGAAATGTCGCAGATTTTCTGGCAGGGTGGGGAGAAATTGAGGGACAGGAAGCATTGGTGCTTTTTCTTTTAGCCCTTTACCAAGAAGTCGGTTCGGACGGTAAGAAAGTACTAGATGGTTTCATAGATGCTATCCAAAATAAACAAAAAATTTTACCCGGTCTCGATCAACCAGTTACCCCAACCCCTACCCACCTAATCTCAGAGAAATTAATTGGCGAACCGACGCTTTTGCCTATTGCCTTCTTACAAAGAGCTGTTCGACTCGCCAATGCTGTTGCCTATATTGAAATTAATTCAAACCTTGGAACTGGCTTTATGATTACACCGAATTTTCTCTTGACATGCAATCATGTTTTGCCTGATGAGGAATCAGCTAATCAAGCTTTGTTTAGATTCAATTACCAACAAAATATCGATGCCGGTATTGGGCCAACAAAAGATTACAAGAGAAAGAATGGAGGTGTATTTCATACTTCCAATGATTTTGACTACACCGTTGTTGAGATAGCAGGCCAGCCGGGGATCGAATGGGGAGTTATTGAGGTTCCGACAATTCTAATTTCACCTGTAAAAGTTGATGGAAGAGTCAATATCATCCAACATCCAGGAGGTCGGCCTAAACAATTATCATTCCGAAATAACTTTGTTGAATATTTGGATGAAAAAGTTATTCAATATGTAACCCATACTGAGTCCGGATCTTCCGGCTCTCCAGTTTTCAATGATGATTGGGAGTTGGTAGCTCTTCATCACGCTGGAGGAATTATTAGGGAACCATCAACCCAGCGTAGATACTATAGGAATGAAGGCATTATTGTAAAAGCAATACTGGGCAATTTACCAATAGCCATTCAAAGTTATATAGAAAAAACCCTCTAAATAATAAAACCGTTAGCGAAAAAATGTCTCCTATACACGAAGAACTTCGTTCACAAATCGAAGAATATCTTTTGAATATCCCGGAGATTGACGACGAGGATTTACGAAAGCAAATCGCTCGAAATGCTAGATTCACCAAACGTCTATTCAATAAAATAGAATGGAATAAGCAGCCAAGCGCTCATTTTGTTTCTTATTTGCTCGATTTTCTAATTGAGTGGGGTGACATTGATGAGGCAGATAAGCGTAATTCTTCCTTAGAATACTTAAAAGCAACACAAGGGATGGTGGGTGGTCAAGCTCGAATAAAGTTATTTCAACTGCTGCAAAGTTTAGAAGCTGAAATCCTTGGCAGTTCTATAAAGGCGTTGGGTCAACCAGAGTTTAAATTCATCAATCGAGAACAAGAAATTTCCGAGTTAACAGACGAGATATCTCTCTCCCCTAGGCATGCTATCCACGCTCCTGCTGGTTTTGGTAAAAGTTGGTTACTTACAAGGCTGAGGCATGTCTACTTAAATAAGGGATGGGTGGTGTGCAATTGTAGCGTTGGGGGAGATACAACTTTAACTGGATTAGCGCAGACCCTAATTAATTCAATCAATCCCGGGAAAAAATTAGAGTTTCCCAATGACGACATTGAAGATATAGCTGAAGAATTTTCTGGTGCTTTGAAACAGATGTGGGAAAGTCGTCAGCCTGGAAGGGGGATTGTATTACTTATAGATACTGACACAGTACCAAGAGAAATTAAAATTTTTGATTTGCTCCTAAAAGAATGGTTGCCTGCGGTTATTAAGAACTTCCAGGGATTGGTTTTCTTTGGTTCCGAAATGAGCAGATTTCGTATTATTTTAGCTGGTCGATTTTTCGACAACGAAATAGTGAATACACTGCAATCTTTAGATGGATCATACTCGATATATCCACTATCTGCTTTTTCTGATATTGTTCTAGCGAGAAGCGTAAATAATTACCTTTCCGATATTAACTCAGTCTGGCGAACCGAACTTTGGTCAACTTTGTTTTATCATTCCGGCGGGCATCCAGGGATCTTCAATAGAATTTTACAGTTTTATCAGGAACAAAATAAACCTCTACCGAGAAGATTTTTCGAGAAAAATGAAGATACTATCCAACAAATGGTCAACGAAGAGATAAAAATAATTTTGGAAGACATACCAGACAGGGTTAAAGAACTTTTAATAGCGCTTAGCCCTTTCCGGTACTTAAGTTATGATGTATTAGAGGAAATTATCACTTCTCGATACAAGATCCCGTCTCAGTTTACAGATTTTAATGATATCGTAGATAAATTGACCCAAACATATCTAGTCAGTTGGGATGATCAGATAGGCCATTTATTAAGAGACACCATAAGTCGTCGCATTATGGCGATATACCTTAGATCAGTGGCCGATGTTGACCCTAATTATATAGATCGTTGTTATATTGCAAAAGAGATATATAGACACCGATTAATAGATTTGTCTGATGTGGTACCCGCAACAAGATGGGCGGTTGAGTATTTATTTCAGGCTTTACAAATCGCAACTAAGCAAATAGGAACCATACAGGGTAGAAGAGAACTACGAAGAGCTTTTTGGGGAGAAACCGATGATAGCGCCCAACCTCCTTCACCCAACACGTTTCTTTATAATTGTCTTACTGATTTAATTGAAAACCGAGACATGCGCATTCAAATAGAAGCACTACAAAGGATTATGCACGCTGATTGGGAATTTAAGTTTAATGTAAATTACTACCTAAGAGATGATATATATAATCAAATTTGGTTTGGAGTTCTTTTGTCCAAGACGCAATCTTTTCTTAAGAAAAACGGGGGTTCTTAATGATCCAATTTATTGGAAGGAGGAAAGAGCTAGAGAGATTAAAGAATGCAGTTATTGGCAATCTCCAGATTATGTGCATCGAAGGCGGAGGTGGTTTAGGAAAGACACGTTTGCTTACCCAGTTAAATGAAGAATTAAGTCAATTACCTGATATCACTATTTGTGAAATAATTGACTTCGATAACCCTCGCTTTCATGTCACCGACATGATTGCACAAGAAATTGCTCGGCAATTGGGGGAAAGTTTCTTTGAAGAATTTTTTTTGAAATTAGAGCATAAATTCTTTTTAGAAAACCATCAGGCATCACCAGATCGATTAGCCTATCAGGAAAAACTTATACGAAACGAGTTAATAATCGCTTGTAATAAAGCTTGCAAAGATAAAAAACTTGTCTTACGTTTTGATGCAACAGATAATCTGAAAGGAAATTTAGTACCCATAGAGTATATTTGTTGGCTATCGAAACAACTGAAAAATATCTGCATTATTATTGCTGGTCGCGACTCATCAAAGGTACTACAAGTTGCAGGTATTCCTCAAGAAGACAGGTCGGAGTATGTTTTGAATATTGAACCACTTTCGCCACCTGAATGTAGAGAATATTTGGACACGAAGCTAAGTCAAAGATTACTTTCGATGGATGAGGCTTCTAAGGAGAAATTAGTTTCTATTTCAATAGGACGTATCATATTATTGGATGTGGCGGTTGAATGGCTATTATTTGGTCCTTTTCCAGAGTGGCTAAAACCCCGAAAAGGGGAAAAGGAAGACTATTCTGAGAGTGAATTACTGGAATTTGAAAGACATCTATTTGAACATGTAAGGTTTTTACGCAATAACACAGACCGATTACTCTTATTACTATCTAAAGTTTATCCGCTTGACCGAGAAGGTATCAAAGAACTATTATCACTATCCGATGACGAAATCAACGATCTTATGCTAATCTTGGATAGATACACATTTATAAAGAAAATACCCGACGGTTACATTAAACTACACGATGAGATTGAAAGACTAATTAACGCTTATATTTGGCCATTATTACCCGAAAAGAGGCTTACATATACTCTAAAAAGCGCTATCAGTTATCTAAGCCGAAAGACGACAGAGTTAATAAAAATTCCTGACCAGAGCAGGGAAGTTCAACACACACTTTATCTCTATCTGGTTTTACATCTTCGACACCAAATGAGGCTAGATCTTGGAGAAGGTTACTTATTGTATAAGAAATATTCGGATTTAGCTGCGCGAACCGTGAACAGTTTCAGCCTCCGTGCCTTACTACTCACCGAAATGCTACCTTTTCTTGATAAACTTGATCCTGAACAAAAAATAGAACTTTCGTTAGCCGAGGCCGATTATTTATTAAGAGAAGAAAAATATGAAGTTGCAGTTGAAACTTATTTAAATCCTATTCTTTCAAATTTAAGGCAAGGTGGGCGAAATAGTATAGCTGCAGAGCTTGAAATTAAACGGGGGATTGCGTATGCTAGGATGGGTAGCTTTAATGCTGCGATAAAAGATTTTCTTTCTGTAATTGAAATAAGCCAAACTATTGGACGTGATGATTTGCAGGCCTCATCGAAATTACAATTGGCGGAAATTAACCGTTTCCTTGGAAACCTTGTCCTAGCGACAAAGGACTATCTTGAGGTAATAGCATATTCGCTGGCAGGTAGTGGTGATGACTTAATGTTGGCTAAAGCCTTGGGGGATTTAGCTGTTATTAGTGCGCTACAAGGTAACCATCGAGATTCTCAATTCTTGATAAACCGGTCCGTTCAACTGATTCAAAACCTATACCAATCAGAACGACTCTCAAATGACAGGTTGGGTGAATCCTACTTCAACGCGGCTGTAGTTTATTCAATGCTCGGTCGGTTTCAGCAAGCTCAAGATTATTTTGATTTATCGTTGAATGAAACGCCTGCTTTTGGTATAGAAGAATGGCAAGCGAAAATAAAGGGAGCAAGAGGCGTATTGCTCTGGATGCAGAAGAGAGACAACGATGCCGAAATTGAATTGGAATTAGCAATGGAAAAAAGTCCAAAATTAAACATTGGACTGGAATCATATTGCTTGGGTAATGTTAAATGGGGAAAAGGTGATAGAAAGTCAGCCGAACTAATATTTCAAGAGGGATTACGCCATGTATCAAAGAAAAGGGATGCATATATTGAAATGCTTTTACTTTGTGGAATTTCTCGACTTGCCTTTGAAAAAGAAATCGATGCTTTTCCTAACTGGCAATCTTTTAATAGCTACTTAGAAGGTTATCAAATTCGTTATCCTAATGCAAATTTTCAAACCATAAAAGGTGCCTTACTTACACACCTTGGGCACCTTGCTGCAAAAAGTAGAGATGATTTGGCTGCCAAAAAATTCTATATTCAAGGTCTACCATTGCTTACCAAACTTGATTATACGTACTACTTGAGAGATTTGGACTTATATAGCCAATTAAGTTTTATTCACAATAAGGTTACTCGCATTATCGGTGTGACAAAAACCAAGGACCTTGGAATTACCATGAGCCAAATTTGGCAAGACAAAGATCTTGAGCTAAATCATCCCGGGGCACAACTTTTTTTCTCCTCATGGAAACAAGGATGTATACCTTACGGCCTGCGATAGTGATTATCATAAAAACCAGCCAGTTATAATTGCATGATGTTGAAGTAGTTCACCATCCTTTTCAATCAGAGGATAGCCTAGTTCTTTCAAGTAATCAGCCCTTTCGAACGAGAGATTACCAATTGGAAAATAACATTCTGCTGTTATTTCTGCTCTAAAACCCAGAGTGTTCAGCATTTCTAAGGATTTTTTGAAATTATTGTACCAAGCATGAAGTATTTGTAATCTTCCATTTCTATATAAATGTTTAGGGGCATTCATAATTATTTGGTCAATAATGTGTCTTCCATCTATACCGCCTTCAGTAGATACACCGACCCAATCAATCCTGTGTTTGTTGGGAGGAGTTGGAAAGAGAGGAGGCCAAGCAATAATCAAGTTGAATTTCTCTTCAGCACCCAGTACTTTATATAAATCACCTTCTCTGATCTGTATCTTGTCGTCAAGTTTGTTAATTTGAACGTTACGACGGGCACATTCTATTGCGGAGGGCAGTATATCAACAGCGACAACCTGTGCAGCTATAGTAGCAATCATAATCGCGTGGAATCCAGAACCTGTAGTAAGGTCTAATACCATTTCTCCAGGATTAATAATAGTATTCTCTTCTAAGAAGAAGCTGTATCTATCAGGCTTTTGTACACAGTCATCGATTATAAACAGTCTTTCTTTATATAAAAGGAATTCCATCGATTTTGTCATTATGCTAACATTCTCTTCTTATTATGAAGCATTAATACCATTGGCATAAGTTTATGATACTTCATCTAAGGAGTAACACGGTGGAGCATCTAGTTCCTCAAGCAATGTAAATAATCTCTTTAACTCTTTTGATGTTATATTAAATGGCGTATTCCCCAGTACAGGATCGTATAAACGCTTTCCGGATTCAAAATGCGATTTCCATAAGTTAATTAAGCCATCAACTCCCTGGCTCAGGAAAAAGTAGAGAATACCACCTCTACCTAATAATGCTCGGCTCATAGCAGAAATAATTTTTTCGTGCTTATTTGGTAGAGTTGTAGTTTGTGTAGCATAACGTAATTCAGCCAATCCTAAATGTATTCCCCTTGGTCTCCATATACTTTCAAAGGGTATTTTAAAACCTAATCTAGAGGCTATTAGGCTATTCACTATTATATGCTCTGCACTACCTATATAGCTGGTGCCTCCACAAATTCTCCATCCTATTATGTCAGTTAATTCATCAAATAGTACTTTAGGAACTGTATTATGATGTATAGGCTCGAGATTGGGTCTCGAAAAAGTGCCGAGATCAAACGAATATGTTGAATTGCATAGATCACACTTGCCTTGTACTAATAATTTCGGGGAAGATTTTATAATAAGATGAACGCGTGTACAGCAAGATTTACAGATATACCAAAGTGGGAAGTTGTCTGCACTTAAGATTAAATTATCCTTTATTGAAATTCCCATTTTGCGTAATTGTGTAACAACATCATGAGAGATGCCTACCATCTCTGGATAGAGAGATAGCAAATGTTTATATATTTGTTCCAGAGCTGCTGCAGAAATAGTTACCGGTAAGAATGCAACAGGAATACCCCAATGTTTATTAACTATACGACTTAGGAATATGGTATTAAATTCAGCCAAATTAGAGGATCTGTTATACGCTTCTAATAGTTCTTCCTTTATAAATCCAAGACGATCTCGAAAAATATCTTTTATATTATTACGAAATCCACTTCTTCTTAGGATTGAAATGTTGTGGAAGATATAATGATCTAAATCTTGTATCCACCTATCAATCAATTCCAAGGAAGGTCTGTCTGTGCCAAAATCCGCCTTTACGAGAGATTCTTTTTGTAATGGAACTCGGATTCTCAAGCTTCCATGCTCACGTTCAATATCAGGGATATGGCTTGTGCGTAATCTTTTGTCATGAACTGTTTCATGATCTACTAAAAAAAACAGCATACAAACAGGATTCTTACTTTGATTGAATAGTTGTTTCGCGGTTAAATCTAAAAAAATAAATTGAACATACAATCCAAGGTATGCAAATAAGTCCGGAGTATGTGCGATTCGAAGCTTCATTGCATTGGTAGAGATGAGATCTATATTCCTTTTTACCACATCGAATGTTCCCGACCTTTTATGAAATTCTGTAGAGATGTTTATTAGTTGAGAATAGTCGATTAGTCCTCCAGATACATCCTTTTGCAAATTCGCAGCAAGACCATGGTTTTTATTGATTAACACAGCCAGATCTGAAGGGGTAGTGACAAAGGAACCTGGTATTTCAGCAAGCATATCCTGTGCAAAAGGATATCCTTTTTGAGCAAGATCAACCAGTTTTCTGGGGTTAATATTGGATATTTCGTTGATTGTCATCATGTAATCAATATTTACAGGTTGGAAAGTATTTAGGAAGGGAATCACTGTCTAGAAAACTATTAAGAAAATAAACCTTTGCACTATCTTATCTTATTTTAAT
>Ga0153916_10001311_pt1 | contig 17666 bp, 16 predicted proteins | sample Opewatmetagenome_FD_109642 | JGI IMG/M metagenome (GOLD analysis project Ga0153916, IMG submission 109642) | Freshwater wetland microbial communities from Ohio, USA - Open water 3 Core 3 Depth 4 metaG | ecosystem: Environmental > Aquatic > Freshwater > Wetlands | place: USA: Ohio, Lake Erie... | reverse complement strand
GAAGGCCGGCTTCGACGACGTGATCGCCGCGCACACGGGCGATGCGTTCAAGGTCATTCCCAAGCTGGAAGGGGAGTTCGACATGATCTTCCTCGACGCGGGGAATTTCAGGGCGTTCTTCGACGCGGTTCGCTCCAGGCTCCGCCCCGGGGGCGTCCTGCTTTCGCACAATGCCCTCCTGCTGCGGCAAGACACGCAGAAGATGCTCGACGCCGTCAAGGGCGATCCGCAGTGGGTCACAAGCGTGGTCCAGATGGGCAGCGACGGGTTTGCCGTCGCTTACAAGAGGCGGCCCGAGAGACCGTAGCCCGCGGCCGCCGGCCGGTCCCTCTTGCCGATGTCCCAGAACAGGAGCTCGATCGAATGTCTGCTCGCCGCGGGTCCGGCTCGAACGGGTTGCGAACAAGCCGCAGAAGACTCCTCGCAGCGCTCGGCGTCCTGCCGGCGTTGGGCGTCGTCGCCGGGTCGTCCGTCCGGGGCGAGTCGAAGGAGCAAGCTGCCGGGGACGCGCGGCCTGCGCTGGTGACCAGGACGGATCAAGAGGAATATGCCCGGCTCAAAGCCCTGGACTTGAACGCTCCGGAGGTAGTTGCCAGGCAGAAGAAGATGCCCGCAGGGAAAATCGGCAGCCTTTCCGTCGGCCGGCTGTTGAGCGGCAGCAACCTGATCAGCCTGAACATGCACGCCCGAGACCTCGGCTACGTCCGCGGGCTGGCCGCCCGGTACAACACGGAAGAGCGAATCTTCATGACGATGAAGAGGTGCGAGGAGCTCGGCGTCAACACGATCGTGCTGAAGAACCACAACTTCCGGCAGTTCCGTTTGTCCAGGTACTGGACCGAGTGGGGCGGCAAGATGCAGTGGATTGCCGACGTGATCACCACCGACATCCGCCAGTACGAGCCCTTGCTGGCCGAGCACCTGGAGCTGGGAGCCTCGGCCGCCTATCTCTGGGGAGGCTCCGCCGACATCTGGTATCACCAGAAGAAGCAGGACAACATCGTCAAGGCGTTCGAGATCATGAGGAAGTACGACGTTCCCGCGGGCATCGGCGCGCACCGGCTGGAGCCGATCGAGTTCTGCGTGCGGGAGGGGCTCGTCCCGGATTTCTACATCAAGACGCTCCATCACGACCGCTACTGGTCGGCTCATCCCAAAGAAAACCGCCAGTACATGGAAATGTTCGAGAAGGAGTCGGGCGAGCACGCGATGTACCACGACAACATGTTCTGCCACGATCCCGAGCGGACGGCGGCGTTCATGCAGGACGTCAAGGTCCCCTGGATCGCCTTCAAGGTCCTGGCCGCCGGCGCGATCCCGCCGGAGGACGGATTCAGGTACGCGTTCCAGGGCGGCGCCGACTTCATCTGCGTGGGGATGTTCGATTTCCAGGTCGACCAGGACGCGGAGCTCGCCCGCAAGTGCGTTGTCGGGGCGAAGGCCCGCAAGCGTCCCTGGGCATGATGGAGCCGGAGAGGATGTCTTGGACTTGAACGTTGCCGAGATTCTGCACGGCTGCCGGCTGTTCTCCAAGGTCCAGGAGCGGGGATTCCAGCGCCTGGTCGTGATGGCGCGGCTGTGCCGCTTCGACAAGGGGCAGGCGATCTTCCGCGAGGGCGGGGAATGTCCCGGCGTCTACGTGGTCGGCAGCGGACTGATCCGCGTCTTCAAGACGGCCGCCACCGGCAAGCAGCACGTGCTCCACATGGTGGGGCCGGGGAGGACGTTCGCCGAGGTGGCGGCCATCGGCGGCTTCCCATGCCCCGCCAACGCCGAGGCGGTCGTCCCCTCGGTGTGCGCCCTGCTGCCGCTTGCCCCTTTCAAAAAGGCCCTGGATGAGGACCACGAGCTGTGCATGGGGATGATGGTCGGGTTGGCGACCTGGGCCCACCAACTGGTCGAGCTGCTGGAAGACGTCGTATTGCGCGACGCCATCGGCCGATTGGCCCGCTATCTCCTCGACGCCGAGACGGGCCCGGAGGGCCTCGTCGAGCTGCCGACCCTCAAGCGGCACGTGGCCAGCCACCTCAACCTCACCAGCGAGACCCTCTCGCGCACCATCCGCCGATTGGTCGAAGCGGGCCTGATCGAGGAGCTCGACGCCAACCGGGTGCGGCTGGTCCATCGCCAGCGGCTCGGGCGGGTCGCCGAAGGGATGGTCTCCGACATCTGAGCCGCCCTCTTTACATCCCGGGCGCCGCGGGCCAAGATATCGGTTCGCGCTGCCGGCAGTCCCCGGCCAGGCCCGTCCGAAGCGTAACCCAAGTCCAGCCAGTCCCGTGGCAGACCGCACCGATGACTTCCCGTGATCGAGTAATCCGGACGTTGATGCATGAGCCGATCGACCGCGTGCCCCGCGACCTTTGGGTGGAACCGTCCGTGGAGTCGCTTCGGGCCGACGAAGTGGCGGAGATCACGTTCCGCTATCCGAGCGATCTGGTGCGGCCGGAGTTCCGCCCGCCCAAGGGAAATCGAGCTAAAGGAAGTTCCCACGAGGTCGGGGAGCACATGGACGCCTGGGGCTGCGTCTGGCAGGTGACCGAGCGGGGGTGCCGCGGCCGGCTCACGGCCTCGCCCCTGGCGGACCTGGGGCAACTGGCCGACTACCGGCTCCCCTGGGAGCTGGTCGAGAAGGCCAACCTGGCCGCGGTCAATCGCAGCGTGGCCGCCGGCTCGCGGTTCGTGCTGGCCGCGACGGGGGTGCGGCCTTTCGAGCGGCTCCAGCTCCTCCGCGGGCCCGAGGCCGCGCGGGCCGACCTGGCCGCCGGGACCAGGCCGATCCGCGACCTGTTGGACATGCTCCACGACTTCTTCTGCCGCGAGATCGAGCTCTGGGCCGCGACCGACGTGGACGGCGTGGCCTTTCAAGACGACTGGGGCTCGGCCGGGGACCTGCCGATCCCTCTCCAGACCTGGCGGGAGCTTTTCAGGCCGCTCTACCGCGAGTACTGCGAGGCCCTCCACGCCAAGGACAAGTTCGCCTTCTTCCGCTCCCAAGGCGACGTCTCGGCGATCTTCGGCGAGCTGGTCCGGGCGGGCATCGACGCGATCGGCGCGGACTATTGGGCCATGGACCTGGAGCGGCTGGCCGAGCGGTGGCGGGGCCGGGTCACGTTCTGGGGCGGGATCGACCCCCAGCGGCTCTCCGCCCCGAGCACGCCCGACGAGGTCCGGGCCGCGGCCCGCCGGCTCCGCTCATCGCTCGATTTCGGCCACGGCGGCGTGATCGCCCGCTGCGACTGGAGCCCCGAAAGCCCGTTCGACCACGTCGCCGCCTTCTTCGAGCCCTGGTTGGCCCCCATGCCGATGCACGCGGAGAGGTAGGTCGCCGGAAAAGAGAGCCGGGCATCGTTTTGGTCAACAGATCTCGGTTTTTCCAAATTCGCCCCCTCCCCGGTCGCACGCCCCAGGTGGCCGTAGCCCTTCGGGTGCGTCCCAAGGACACGGACCGGGCATCGACGCAATGTGAAAGAGCACCACGATGCGGCACTGCACCACGGTTGAGTCTAGCAGATCGGGTGGCCCAATTTCCAGGGCATTTGTGGCGCCCGCGGGCCTCCAAGGGGGGTGCTTGCCTGCGATGCGCGCTCGATCCCGTCGAGAGAACGCTCCCGACCGCCCTATCTTTTGATCGCCGTCCGCGGCTGCCCCGATCGTCAAGGTACAGGGCTTTGTTTGCCGACGAAGGCGTGCGTCGGATAGGCTGCGCAACAACGCGCTCGGCGCGGGTCTCTGACCCCGCCGCCGCCCTGACCGAAGGTCTCCGCCCGCTTCGCGGTGCTGGCGAATACTCACGGGAAGTCGGCAAAGGGAGACCTGCGGTCGAGATCCGGCGGGGTCAGAGACCCGCGGCGAACGCAGGGTCCCGGAGTCTTAAACCAAAGAGGGCGGCTCGACGGGGCAAACGCGCGGGCGCGTCCCATCGCCCGATTCAGGGCATGGTACGCGTATGCGCCGCGGGCGACTCGCAAACGTCGTGACATGGTCAGAGACTGCCACGCACGCCCCATCCGGTCAAGAAAAGGACTCCCGACCCCCTTACGTTCCCCTGACCGGCGAGACGCCGGTGCTACTGAATTCCCCGGCGAGACGCCGGTGCTACTGAATTCCGCGGCGAGACGCCGGTGCTACTGAATTCCGCGGCGAGACGCCGGTGCTACTGAATTCCGCGGCGAGACGGCGGTGCTACTGAATTCCCCGGACCGGCGAGACGCCGGTCCTACTGTATGGCCTGTAAGGAGCGAGGCCGTCAAGGACGGGTGGGGTCTTTCTCGCCGGGGCGCTCAGGCAACTGCTTCTGGATCTTCTCCAGTTGAGCGGAGAGCTTCTCCATCGCCGCTTGCAGGGCCTTGATCTCGCCGCGCAGCGCATTGATCTGCTTGTCGGCGTCGGCCCGCAGGACCCGCACCGCGGGGCGCTCCGCGGGCGGGCTTGGGAATCTGACGGTCTCTCCCGTGTCGGGGATCACCAAGGTTCGCTCGCCGAGCTTCACGTTGCGTCCTGCAAGCTCCTGGAGAAGTTTCTGCAACTCGGCGTACTGGACCGAGCGGTCCGCAAGCACCTCCAGCTTGCCGTCTTTGCGGATGACGGTTATTCCCTTCGGATAGACTCGCTCCGCCAGCACGGGCGTCTCCGCCCCTGGCGCCATGGGAACCGGTTGGTCGCGCTGGCCGAGGACCGCCTCCGCCGACTTCTCCTCGCCGTCGCGGCGGTACGTGAGGGTCACCTTCGTTCCCGGCGTCTGCTGGGCCACCAGCGCGATCATCTCCTCGGGCGTCGAGACCCCCTGGCCGTTGACCGCCAGGAGGATGTCCCCTTCGCGGAGGCCGGCCTTCGCCGCCGGGCCGTCCGGCATCGCCTGGGCGACCACCGGGAGCTTTTGGTCCGGGGAGGGCTGGAACGCCACGCCCAGGTAGGCCGGGCGGAGGACCACCGTCTGCTCGCCTGCGCGGGCCTTCACCAGCGCGGCGACGTACCGGGCGGGAACGATCAGGGAACCTTCCTGCGCCGGCGTGACCCGCATCGACACGATCCCCACCAGCCGGCCCTCGAGGTCCGCGACCGGGGCCCCGGCACTTGCCTCGCCGACGCGGACGTCGGTTTGGAGCAGGGGGACGAGCACGCCGTCCCAGAACCGCTCGGCCGCCGAGACGATTCCCACCGCGATCGTTCGATCCTTGCCGCCGGGGGAGAAGACGGCCGCCACTTGCAGGCCGAGCTCGGCCTTGTCCTCGGCCGGGGAAACGTGGGGCAAGTCGTTGGCGTCCACTTTCAGCAGGCAGAGCCGGCTGCGAAGGTCCTCGACCAGGAGTCTGGCCGGCAACTTGCGGCCATCGTGGAGCGTCACCTCGTACCGCGCCTCCCGGGCGTCCCGCTCGGCGGAGGCCACGATCAGACCATCGGCGGAAACGATCGTCCCGCCCGAGTAGCTCACCTTGTCCGGCCGGAAATCTCCTCCCCGGCCCTCCTTCAAGGCGGCCGGCCACTCGGCGCGGACGCTCACCGTGGCCGGCAGGACCTTGCGGACGGCCTGGCGGACATCCGCCGCCGCACCCGGGGAGCACCACGCCAGCCACAGCGCAATCGCCGCCAAGCCAATGAGCACGCCGTGCGGCCGAAACGGCCCGCAAGGCACAGTCTGGACGAACTTGCTTTGCCTGGACATCAGATTACCTCCTAGAGTGGTTGAAAGGATGTTTCGTCCTTGGCCCCCAGGACCCGACGCACGCCTTCCCGCTCCGCCGGGGTCAAATCGTTCGGGTCGACACGCTCGACGAATTCCGGCACGTAGATCGCGGTGGCGATCACGGCTGTTGGCGGCGAAGCGGTTGAGCCCGCCCAGCGCCTGAAGGAACGTCTCCTGGGCCAGGTCGTCGGCGTCCCAGACGCTGCCGGTCATCACGAGCGCGGCGCGGTAGATCCGCGCATAGTGGTTCTCGACCAGCGTCTGGAGGCATAGCTCGGTCACTGCAATTGCGTTTCCGTCACAGCCATCGTGCCCGCTGGAGGCCGTCTCGATGTTGCGCCCCGCGTGTTCGCTTCATTAGTTCCCGCGGAGGAGCGATGGTTCAACACCGGCGGGCGAGTTTTCTTCGATTTTTCGCGCTGAATGATACGTACGAGGGGTTCCCGATGTCCCCGTTTGGCGTACTAGCCTCAAGACCCCCGGGGGCGCAGGTGTTCGCCGCCGTGTCTTTGCGGTGCTTGCGACCCCTGCCTCGGGGAGGACCTGTTGGGTCCGTAGAGGTGGACGGCAGTCCTGTCGTTCCTGTTTTGGGGTTTTTCGGGCGTGGGACCGCCACGGGTGGGTGTTGCCTTCTTCGTGAAGACGTGTGGCGGCATTCCGGCTTGGGCCGGCCCGTAAGCTATGCTTGTCCAGGGCACGCTCCGCGGCGTTTCCGGTGCCGCGCGGGCGGGAGCTATTCCTAGTCTCTTGTCGACCTGGTGAGTTTGGCAGCCGTGACAGTAGCACGCGACTTTTCGTCCCCGTCAAGGCCGGCCAGTTCCATCCTGCGGCCGGTGGAATCCAAGGAAAACAACTTCGAGGAGCTGAAGCAGCGGATCCACAGCAAGCTGGTGGACAAGCTCGACTTGTCGCGGGTGGGAGAGCTCCAGGGGGACGTCCTGCGACGCGAGATCCGCCTGGTGGTCGAGCACCTCTGCGACACCGAGGACACGCTGCTCAACCGCAACGAGCGGGAACGGCTCATCGACGAGGTCCTCGATGAGACGTTCGGCGTGGGGCCGCTGGAGGCCCTGCTCAAGGACCCGACGATCAGCGACATCCTGATTAACGGGCCGAAGAACGTGTACGTCGAGCGTCGCGGGAAGATGGAGAAGACGAACGTCACGTTCCGCGACAACAATCACCTGATGCAGATCATCGACCGGATCATTTCGAAGGTTGGGCGGCGGGTGGACGAGACCTGCCCGATGGTCGACGCCCGCATGGCCGACGGCTCCCGCTTCAACGCGATCATCCCGCCGCTGTCCCTGGACGGGGCGTGCGTTTCCATCCGCCGCTTCGGCGCCCACCCCCTGAAGCTCGAGGACCTGCTGAACTACAAGGCGTTCACGCCGGAGATGGTGATGCTCCTGGAGGGGGCGATCAAGGCGCGCTTGAACGCGGTGATCTCGGGGGGAACGGGCTCGGGAAAGACGACCCTGCTGAACACGCTGTCCAGCTTCATCCCCCACACGGAGCGGATCGTGACGATCGAGGACGCGGCCGAGCTGCAGTTGCAGCAGGACCACGTCGTGCGGCTGGAGACCCGGCCGCCGAACATCGAGGGGAAGGGGGCGATCACCGCGACGGACCTCGTGCGGAACGCGCTGCGGATGCGGCCCGAGCGGATCGTCATCGGCGAGTGCCGCGGGCCGGAGACGCTGGACATGCTCCAGGCGATGAACACGGGCCACGAGGGATCGATGACCACGCTTCACGCCAACAGCCCGCGGGACGCGATCGCGCGGCTGGAGACGATGATCATGATGGCCGGATTCGACCTCCCGCTGAAGGCCATGCGGGCCCAGATCGCCAGCGCGGTCGACCTGCTTGTGCAGACCAACCGGCTCCAGGGCGGGCCCCGCAAGATCACCCACATCACCGAAGTCGTGGGCATGGAGCAGGACACCGTGGTGATGCAGGACATCTACAAGTTCGAGCAGGAGGGCGTGGACGAGAACGGTCGGGCCCACGGCAAGTTCCTTGCCACCGGGATCCGGCCCACGTTCATGCCCCGGCTGGAATCCTGCGGCGTGCGTTTGCCGTCCAGCGCCTTCCGCCAGCGCGTCATGTTGGAGGATTAGCTTTCGCCCATGAATCCGCTAATCATTGTTCTCGCCGTGTTCCTGGGAGTCTCTGCCTTGGTGGGCGGGTTCGCGCTGCTGTTGCGCGAGAAGCCCGCCACGAGAATTGAAGACCGGCTCGACCTGCTGACGGGCATCAACACGCCGTCGGCGGCCAAGGAAGGGCTCCTGAAGCCGCTGAGCCTCCTGTCCCAGCCGCTCGACGCCATGCCGGGCATCCTGGAGAGGCTGGTCAAGCGGATCGGCAACATCGACGTGTTGTTCGAGCAGGCCGACACCCAACTCACGTTCACCCGGCTCGCCATCATTTCCCTGGTCCTGGCGATTGGCGGGGCCGGATTGGGAGCGGTCCTGCGGCTGCACCTGTCGCTGTTGCCGGTGGTCGGCCTGTTCATGGCGTTCCTGCCGGTGTTCTGGCTGATGTGGCGGCGACGGCAACGGCTGAAGGCGTTCGCCGTGCAACTGCCGGACGCGATGGACATGCTCGCCCGCGCCCTCCGCGCCGGGCAAGGCCTGGGCGCCGGGTTCAGCATGGTGGCCAACGAGATGCCCCCGCCGCTGGGCAAGGAGTTCGGCCGCGTGTTCGAGGAGCAAAACCTGGGCATCTCCCTGGAGGAGGCGCTCGACTCGCTGACCGAGCGGGTGCCCAACCTGGACCTGAAGTTCTTCGTCACCGCGGTCGTCCTCCAGCGCCAGACCGGCGGCGACCTGGCGGAAATCCTCGACAAGATCGGGAGCTTGATCCGCGAGCGGTTCCAGATCTGGGGCCAGGTGCAGGCGCTCACCGGGGAAGGGCGGCTTTCGGGAATCGTGCTCCTGGCCCTCCCCGTCGTCCTCTTCGTGACGCTGTACAAGTTGAATCCCGACTACGTGATGATCCTGTTCACCGACCCGATGGGAAGGAAAATGCTCGTCTTCGCCGTCGTCATGCAGGTGCTCGGTGCACTGTGCATCCGAAAAATCGTCAACATCAAGGTGTAGTCGCCGTGATCTTCGCCAATCTCGTGAAAGTTGAAGAGTTCGTGCCGGTGGCCATTTTCGGGATGTTCGCCGCCTTGGCATGGTGGTTGTTGGAGCGGGTGGCGGCAAGCCGGCCCCGCACCCTGGAGCGGTTGGACGAGCTGAAACACCCCCGCAACCGCCGCCCGTCCGAGGACCTGCTCGCCCTGAAAAAGCAGGACAAAATGAGCAAAGTCCTGGAGAAGGCCACCCCCACCTTGGCAAAAGCCTTGGAGCCCAAGAGCGAGATCGAAAAGAGCAAGCTCCGCCTCAAGCTCGCCAACGCCGGGTTCCGCAGCGACGCGGCGGCGCCCATCTTCTTCAGCATGAAACTCATTCTCTTGCTCGCCGGGATGTTCTTTGGGGGAGGAACTGCTCTGCTGGTAGGAGGGGTTACGCAGAAGAGCCTCTCCGTGACCGCGGTGGTCGTCGCCGCCTGCATGTTCCTCCCCGACGTGGTGGTGTGGTACCTCGGGAAAAAACGGAAGGAGGCCATCTTCCACGGACTCCCCGACGCCCTGGACCTGTTGGTCGTGTGCGTCGAGGCGGGGCTCGGGCTCGATCAGGCGATGCGGAAAGTGGCCGAGGAGATGAAGAAGACCTTCCGCGTGATCGCCGAGGAGTTCGGGCTGGCGAATTTTCAGCTCCAGATGGGTCGCTCCCGGGGCGAGGTCCTCCACGAATTGGGGGCACGCACCGGGGTGGCCGACGTCCGCAGCCTCGCGGCCGTGTTGATTCAAGCCGATAAGTTCGGCTCCAGTATCGCCACGGCGCTGAGGGTTCAGAGCGATGCGATGCGGGTCAGGCGGCGGCAATTGGCCGAGGAAAAGGCAGCCAAGACCGCGGTCAAGCTGATCTTCCCCTTGGTATTGTTCATTTTCCCGGGGATTTTTGTGATCCTTGTGGGCCCCGCCGCCGTGACGATGGTCCGCGACATGTTCCCGATGATGGCTGGCGGAAAATAGGATGTCTGGGTAATAAGGGGCGTTTTCCGGGGAACTTCTGGCCGACCCGCCCTTTCCCGCCGATATCATCCTCCGGCGACCCCAAGATCGGGCGCACAGTGCGCTGCTCTTGCACGGATGCCTTTTGGATGTGCTCCTGACCCCAGCTATGCGGGGTTGGGCTCCCAGCGACGGAGATACCTAGCATGAAGCGCCGGCTCGAAGTCTCTGTTTTATTCCTATTGGCCGGGATCGCCTCCGCAGTCCCCGCCCGGGCACAATGTCTGGAAACACTGGCTCGCAGCATCGCCGACGATTACCGTCAGGCCAACCGGTGGCCCTTTCCCTACGTGTGCCCTGACCGTCAGGCCGTCGCAGCCCCGTTCCAGATCATGATCGATAACGGCTGGCGGCGGCAGAACCTCGTGGCGGACCAGCACTTCAAGGGCAAGAAAGGTGAGCTAAGCGCGGCGGGCGAGCGGATGATCCGCTGGATCGTCCAGGAAGCCCCGCGGCAGCACCGGACGATCTTCGTCCGCCGGGCGGACACCGAGGAGGAAACCGCGGCTCGGATGGCGGCCGTCCAGCAGTTTGCCATCAAGGTCAGCTCCGACGGGAACGTCCCCCCGGTCCTCGAGACGACCGTCTCGCCTGCCGGCCACCCCGCCGACTGGCCGAACCCCCGCGACAGCTCGATCAGCCGCAAATACCCCATCACGGTGCCGAACAACTACTTGCCCCACAGCGACGAGAAAACGGAATAGCCGCGACGGGAACCGGCCCTCGACAGCAAGCCCACGCAGCGCAAGGCGGAACGCAACGCCGCTTGCCCTGCGTGGGCTTCGCGCTTTTCCGGGCCCTGCCCGTGGAGCCGTAGGTCACGGACGCCGTGCCTGACACCCGTCATCGGGCGATCGAGCACAGGAGCGCTTACGCAGACCAGGGTTGTCAGGCACCGGGTGCTTGACGTACGCCTGCCAACGCGTCCAGGGCCAGCGCCGTTTCGATCACCTCGTTGGCGGCCTGATGTCTAACGGTAAACGCCGACAGCAAGGATAACAGAACACTCCACTGGTAAGTGATTGTCACCTTGGTTCTGTCGTCTTCGAGGCGTGTCAGCTCGTAGGTCCATCTCCAACTTCCTGTCTTGAAGCGGAACAGAGCGTCCCGGGCGGCGACGGAGAACGAAAGCCGCTCGTTCTCCTGTTCCGCGACACAGCGGATTTCGGGCACGTAGCCCTTCGTCATCATACAAACGGAGCGGTACACGTGCGTCTTGTGCCTGTCCCTGAGGTACGCGTAGACCTGCGCGGCAGGACAAGCAATCTCCAGTTCTCCATAGACCCTGCCCATCATTGTCCTCCTTCGCAGCGAACAGCGATTGTACTTTGAGTGCCGCCAGCACGACCGCGCCCATATGTTCTCGCAGCGCGCGCGGGCCGTGAATTCGTTGCGGGAACGGTATTCATTCCACACGCAGGTTCACGTCCACCCCAATGCGAACGTCATCTGACCACCAGCTCCTCCTCGCGTTCTTGCAGCCGCCACGCGGCGTAGGCCAAGGCCTCGTCAAGGTCGGCCGGTTCCAGATACGGGTAGGCCTGGAGGATCCGCTCCCGCGACTCGCCTGAGGCGAGCAGCCCGATAACCGTCCCCACCGTGACGCGGAGGTCACGAATACAGGGCTTGCCGCCCATCACGGCTGGGTTGTGAGTGATCCGAGTGAACTTCACAACAGCACCCCGCTGATCCCTGAGTCATGGCCACTTGAACCCCTCCGCAGTGGCCCGACGAGACTGATCTTCGTCGCCGCTCCTGCTTTTGTCAATCCGCCGCCCCCCCGAAAGAACTGCCCCAGCGCGCCTTGTTCCCACGCTCTGCGTGGGGACACACCGGCTGCGACGCTCCGCGTCGCGGCAATCCGCAAAGCGCCCGAAGCCGACACCCTATACTGTTGTCGCCAGATTTGTTGCTGGGCGAAGAGGATTTGAAGACTCGCGCCAGGGAAATGAATAGGGAATAGCGAATACGGAATACGGAATGAAGAATGGACGTCGCCGAACGTCCGAAGCGGAATCGTGACGACTTGGGATGACATAGGCACCCTCCGAGGAGTGTTCATTCTGAGTTCCGTATTCCTCATTCAGTATTCCGTATTCACTGCCGCTCGGTCGAATGGGCAACACCGATTGCGGCCGAGTGGAACGAGGCCGCGCTAGGCCGAAGACGCAGAGCGTCCCGGCCGTGCGTTCCCACGGGGACCGTGGGAACGAGAAAAACCTGGAACCGGAAAAGCGGAAAAAAATGGGAATCCGGTCTTGACGGGCCGTGGCATCCGTACTATGATAGCTAGTACAGTTAGTGAGGTGCCCATGGAGTTCCGGATCGATCCCTCCAGCCGGCTGCCGATCTACCGGCAGCTCAGCAACCAGCTTCGCGAGGCCGTGGCCCGGGGGCGGCTGAAGCCCGAGGAGCGACTCCCCTCGGTCCGCGAGCTGTCGCGGACGCTGGTGATCAATCCGAACACGGTGGCCCGGGTGTATACCGAATTGGAGCGCGAGGGGATGCTCAATACCCGACCGGGGCTGGGCGTGTTCGTCGCCCATCCCAAAGCCGAACTGACCAGGAAAGTGCGCCGGGAGCGACTTTGCGAGATGCTCGACCGCTTTCTCACCGAGGCGGTCCATCTCGGCTTCTCGGCCGACGAGGTGGTTGCCAGCGTGAGCCAACGGGTCAAACAGTTCCAGTGGCAGCCGGAAGCTGTCCAGTAATCCGAGCGGGGTTCGATCGCCATGCCGGACGTGATTGTCACCCAGCGACTGACGAAGTACTACGATCGCCGCGCGGTCGTCGACAACCTCGACCTCCGCGTGCCGCAGGGGACGGTCTACGGGCTGTTGGGCCGCAACGGGGCGGGCAAATCGACCGCCATCAAGATGCTGCTGGGGATGGTCTATCCCGATTTCGGCAGGGCCGAAGTGTTCCAGGAAGAGGCCGGCCGCTTGCGGCCGGAAACGCGGTCGCGGATCGCCTACCTGGCCGAGGGGCATCCCCTCTACCGCTGGATGACGATCGGCGAGGCGGTGCGGTTCACCCGAGCGTTTCACCCCACCTGGAGTAGCGCCCTGGCGGAGCAGATTCTCGACCATTTTGGACTGCCGCGGCGGGCGAAGATCAAGCGGCTCTCCAAGGGTGAGCGGGCCCAAGTGTCGCTGGTCCTGGCCGTCTCCGCCGACCCGGAGCTGCTCATCCTCGACGACCCGACGCTGGGGCTGGACACGGTCGTCCGCCGCGATCTGCTGGAGTCGCTGATCCAGATCATCCAGCGCCGCGGCCGCACGATCCTGTTCAGCTCGCACATCCTGGGGGACGTGGAGCGGGTGGCAGACCGGATCGGGATTCTGGTGGACGGGGTGCTGCGGGTCGACTGCCCGACGGACCACTTCAAGGACTCGATCCGCAAGGTGGTGCTGGAATTCGCCGGCAGGCCGCCGGAATTCCCTGCCTGCGCGGGGCTGGTGAGCAATCGCACCCTCGGCCGGAGGCTGGAAGTGGTGCTGGTCGGCTACAGCGACGCGCATCGCGAGCTGGCCGAATCGCTGCGGCCCTTGTCGATCGACGTGGTCGAACTGAACCTGGAAGACGCCTTCATCGAATACACCCGCGGGCCGCGGCGCCCGCTGCCGATCTTCGTGGGAGAGCAGTCCGATGCTCAAAGCGATGGTGTTCAAGGAGCTGCGTGAGACGCTCTGGATCGCCGGGGTGGCTTTGATCCTGTTCTTGTACGTGGTGACGGATCTCACGGGGTTCCACGCGGTGCCCTTCTTTGTGTTCGCGTCGCGTCAATCCCAGGCGCTGCCGTTTGTCCACGACGGGTTCGTGACCAGCTTCGCCTGGGTCGCCGTGCCCTTCGCATTGGCTTTGGGTTTCGTGCAGACGGCGGTCGAGTCGGCCCGGGGCACGTGGCTGTTCTTGCTGCACCGGCCTGTTCCGCGCGGGCAGGTCCTGGCCGTGAAGTTGCTCGTGGGAGGGGGTCTTTACCTGGTGTGCGCGGGTCTGCCGATCCTGATCTACGCCTGGTGGGCGGCGACGCCGGGCGCGCACAACGGCCCTTTTCGGTGGTCGATGACGCTTCCGGCGTGGCAGGCGTTGCTGGGGATCGGCGGGTTGTATCTGGGGGCGTTTTTGGCGGGGGTCCGCCCCGCCCGCTGGTTCGGTTCCCGGCTGTTTCCGCTGGCGGCTGCCGGGCTGCTGGTGCCGGCGATCCAGTTCTGTCCGTGGTGGTGGATTCTCGGCCTGGCGGCCACGCTGGCGTTGGCGGCGTGGCTGATCCTGGACGTCCTTTTTGTGGCCCAGACGCGAGAGTATTGAGGGTGCCCTCATGACCCAGCGCAGCGCGATCTTCCGCCCCTGGATCTTGGCCGCGCTTCTGGCCGTGGGCGCGGGCGTCTTCCTGGCCGTCGCGGTCTTCTGGCTCGCGCGGATGGTCTCGCAGTTGATCCGCGAGGACGGCGTCTACCGGGATTTTGTCGTCACGTCGGAGGGGACGCCGCTGGTGATAACGTATGGCGACTACTCCAACCCCGTCTTCGAGACCCTCGACGGCCAGCCGGTGGGAGCGTCCGCGGCGACCGAGATGCGGCTGTCGGGGGCCCCTCTACAAGGCGCGGCGCCCCCGGCGGGCCCGTTTTTCCAGCTCGGTTGGCAGCAGCGGATCGTCGTGTTTGGCGACCCCGGCCCACCCCGCCTTCTCTGGTACTTCGTTCACGACGGCCAGCCCGACGGAAGCGGCTATTTCGCGGGATTCGACGCCAAGACCTGCGGGCACGTCGGCTACCTTGGGACGCAAGGATTCCGCCGGGACGAACCTCCCCCCGAGGAGTGCTTTCCCGTCGATGGCCGATTGATGAAGGGCCGGGCGGCGTTCGACTCGCTGTACCCTTCGGGCTACCCGTACGGCTTGGTGCAGCACAGGACGGACTACTCCTACGGCGACGAGCGATTCCTGCCTTGGATGGCGTACATGATCTCGGGCGATCGCCTCCTGGAGATCGATTTTCGCAAGCGGTCCGTCCGCGCCGTCCTCGAGGCCGAGGGGTTGCTCTCAGCCAACCGGGCGCAGCAGTCCGCGCCGCTGCCGTCGGATGGGCAGAAGCGGTACATCCCCCGTTTGAGAGCATCGCTTGCAGTGCGGACGGGCGACCGCGTGCGCCTGCTCGATCCTTTCGGCGGCCCGGAGCGCTCCTACACCCTTCCCGAGGCGGTTCGCGGGGCGGAGATCAGCTTCTACGAGCGGCACGACGGGACCGCCCTGGCCACCACTTCCCGGTACACGGGCAGGGCACGGGAGCAGTCGCTCTTCCAGTTCGATCCCGCCGGCCGCGTCCTCCGGCAAGACCGGATCACCCAGCAGGTCATGGTAGTTTTCGACAGGGCCGAGGGGGCGGCGTGGATGATCGCCGGGGCGATCCCCGTTCCGATCCTCGCCCCATTCACCGTGACCGCCGGATACGCGAGTGAATACATGTTGTCGGGCGAGGAGCCCAATTACCCCCGCGCGCTGGTGCGGGCCTTGGGCCAGGCGTGGCCCCCGCTTCTGGCCGTATTCGTGGTGGGCGGCGTGGCGGCCTGGCTCTGCTACCGCCGCCAGCGGCGATTCGCCTTGCCTTGGACGGCGGCTTGGGTGGCGCTGGTCTTCCTGGGAGGCGTTCCGGGCCTGGTCGGCTACCTCGTCCACCGCCGCTGGCCGCCGCTGGAAGCCTGCGGGGCTTGCGGAGAGCTGGTCCCGCGCGATCGCGGCCAGTGCGCCCACTGCGGCGCGGACTTCCCGCCGCCGGCGCCCAAGGGAATCGAGGTCTTCGCGGCATGAGGCCCGGCGGGGGACTGTCGGACTCGGTCAGTCCGAGACCCACCACAGCATCGCGACCACGATGACGAACACCACGGCCATGAAGCCGACGATCCACACGCCCACCCGGAAGGCGTGCGCGAGGATCGGGGCCATGTCTTCGTGCCGCGTCGCGGCGTAGACCAGGCTGACCGCCACCACCAGCGGCAGGGCGTACCAGAGGAGGTTGACCGGAAACGCGGCAAGAGGCAGGTGGTTCATCGAGGTTTCTCTTTCCCTTCCTTCTTCCGCGATTGCTGGTCTTCGTCTTCCCGCTTCGCCTGGGTAAAGACGGGGCCGCCCCAGGCGTCGTAGATCGCCAGGACGTTCAGCAGGCCGGCAATCAGCGTATAGACGGTCCCCAACTCAAAATAGCCGCGGAGCTGGTAGTGAAGATCGTCGAGCGTCGGCTGATCGGCCAGGGCCTTCCAGGCCAGGTCTTCGCCGTGCGCCGGCCCGGTTGCTGAGACGGGACGTGGAGGGGCCATCAATCCACCAAAAAGCGGCTCCTTGCCGTGCCGCGCCCGAAACGCCTGCACCAAGGCCGGCAGGGCCGGCAACCCGATCCCCACTTGCCCAAAATACGAGAACCGAATGTCGTCGTCGTCCCACTGGAAGTAGACCACCCGGGCGCAACCCACCTTGTGCTCTGCATCCCCACTACCGAGGTAACATCCGTAGAGAAACGTGCCCATCAGGCACACGAAAAACAGGACCGCCTTGGCCGTCCTTCCCTGATACAGGTGCCCCAATCCGGGGACCAGCCATGCCAGGAAAGCCGCCAGCACGGGGTCTTTGAGAGGGATAGTGTCCTGCGATTGGGGATTTACGGCAACCTTATTCACCGGCTGTCTGTCTCCGGGTTGCAGTTCCCACCCTTTATGCGGGTCCGATCGCGCGACCCTGGCACCTAAAGTGGGGGTCGCGATGAAAGGGATGCCCTTCGCCCGGTTTATTCATGGCGTGCGTGCCGGGATGAATAATCCGGGTTGGGAGGGCCGGCACTCCATTCTATTGCATTAGCGGAACCTTGCCAGACCACTTCGTTGGGTTCATTGGCGCATTGGCGCCCGCGGCATTCGCGGCGTTCCGTTTGGGCGAGCACCGCTTGTTATTCGATCCTTCCCCCAACAATCTTAGGAATCCGGGCCCCGCCCCGCGAAAACGCCGGGGCGCTCTGGTGCTTGCGCGGCGGAGGACCGGTATTCTATGGTTGGGCCGGCCGCTCGCGGCGGCGTCTTCCGTTTAGCCCGGCCGCTCGCGGCCGGGGATTCTGCCGCGCGGACGTCCCCGCCCGACAGTCAAGAACCCCTTCGGAGGTCCGAGACGATGAAGTTCGCGGAATGGTTACGGCGGGCGGGCTTTTGGGCGTGCTGCATGAGCGTTGGTGTCGCCGGGGCCCGAGCCGCGGAGCCCGCAGCGAAAACGCCCCATACGCAGGTAGATCATCGCTATGCCCCGGTCTGGTGGCAGACGTCGATCTGCCTCCCCGACGATTGGCAGAAGACCCTGATCGGCAAAGAAGGGACGCTCTTGTACGATTATCCCGGCCGCTACTCGGGTTTTAAGACGCGGATCGGGCTCGACCTGGGCCCGGACACCCGCTGGGTCCGCCAGGAGCTGGTCTTCCCCCGGGTCCCGATCGTCCGAACGCTGAAGCAATCCGGCCCGGTGCAACTGATCGAGGAGGCGCTGGCCGCGGTGGGGCCGCTGCCGCTGGTCGACGCGGCGCGGGAACCGGAGCCGGCGGTGGTCGAGCGGGTGGACCGCGGCGGCGTCAACCAGAACTGGGCCCTGCCCTCCGTCCCCTGCGACCCCGCCTTCCGCGACATCGCCGTGGCGATGAACGACTCGGTCCGCTTTCGCGTCCGGGCCGCCCGGGGCGAGCGCTATACCATCGTCCTCGGGCTGTGCGAGGGGTGGCACCCCAAGCCCGGCCAGCGGATCCTCGACCTGGGGCTCGAAGGCAAGACGCGGAAGACGGTCGACATGGTGGCCCAGTTCGGGCGGAATGTGCCGGCCCTGTT
>Ga0153916_10001310_pt1 | contig 17666 bp, 16 predicted proteins | sample Opewatmetagenome_FD_109642 | JGI IMG/M metagenome (GOLD analysis project Ga0153916, IMG submission 109642) | Freshwater wetland microbial communities from Ohio, USA - Open water 3 Core 3 Depth 4 metaG | ecosystem: Environmental > Aquatic > Freshwater > Wetlands | place: USA: Ohio, Lake Erie... | reverse complement strand
TGCCCGGACATGGCGCGCGCGGGCCTGCTGCCGTACTGCGCGCAGGCGTGCCCGCACAAGGCGATCTACTACGGCGACCTCGAGCAGGACGTCGCCACCAACGGCGATCAGGTCGTGTCGGTCAGCCGGTTCCTCTCGGAGCACCAGGCCTACAACCTGAAAGAAGATCTGGGCACGAAGCCGCGCGTGTACTACATCGCCGGTCACGGCGAACTCGCTGGCCGGGACTCCTCGACGAAGGGGCGCCTTCCCACGCAGTGGCCGTGGGTGCAGCGCGCGAAAGGGGCGAAGACGTGGAAGCGATAGGCGCGTGGCGGCAACGGCTTGAGGAGACGACGCTCGGGCCGATCCGGCAGACGAGCAAGCTGTACTACGCGTGGCTGGCGTTCCTGCTGGCGGTGCTGGCGTGGGGCGGGTACGCGTACTACGTCCAGTTCCGCGACGGCCTGATCGTCACGGGAATGCGCGACCGCATCTCGTGGGGCTTCTACATCTCGAATTTCGTCTTCTTCATCGGCATCAGCCATGCCGGCACGCTCATCTCGGCGATCCTGCGGGTATCGAAGGCGGGCTGGCGGACGCCGATCACGCGCATGGCCGAGTTCATCACGGTGGTGGCGCTCTGCGTCGGCGGCTTGTTCCCGATCATCGACCTGGGGCGGCCGGATCGGATCCAGAACGTCATCCTGTACGGCCGGTGGCAGTCGCCGATCATCTGGGACGTCTGCGCGATCACGACGTACCTGACGGCCAGCATCACCTACCTGCTCCTGCCGATGATCCCGGATTTGGCGCTGTTCCGGGACCGCACGTCGGGGCTGCGGCGCAAGCTGTACAACCTGCTTGCCGTCGGCTGGACCGGGAACGCGACGCAACGCGGCATGCTGGGCACGGCGATCGCGGTGATGATGATCCTGATCATCCCGATCGCGGTGTCGGTACACACGGTTGTGTCGTGGATCTTCGCGATGAACCTGCGTGTGGGATGGAACAGCACGATCTTCGGCGCGTTCTTCGTGGCCGGCGCGATCTTCTCCGGTGTGGCGACGCTGATCATCATCATGGCGATCCTGCGCAAGGTCTATCACTTGGAGGAGTACATCACCGAGAAGCACTTTGTGTACCTGGGCTACCTGCTCGGTGCGTTCGGGCTGATCATGATCTACGGCAACCTGTCGGAGTTCATCACGACCGGCTACAAGATGGAGGCGGGCGAGGAATTCCACTTCCGCGAACTCTTCCTGAACCAGTTCGCCGGATTCTGGTGGTACTACGTGATCGGCGGTCTCCTCGTGCCGCCGCTGCTCATCCTGCTGCCGTGGACGCGCAACATCTGGGGTGTCGTGGTGGCGGCGGTCCTGGTAGACGTGGCGATGTGGTTCGAGCGGTACTTCATCGTGGTCGCGGCGCTCCGGGTGCCGCTGATGCCGTACGACCCCAGGAACTACGGACCGACGTGGGTGGAGTGGTCGATCATTGCGGCGTCGTTCGCGCTGTTCGCGCTGCTGATCACGATCTTCGTGAAGATCTTCCCCATCCTGGCGGTGTGGGAAGTCGCGGAGCAGCAGGAGGAAGCCGAAGCAGGCGAGCCGGCGCCGGCGCCCCAGGCGCGGCTCAGCACGGAACCTGCGGGAGGTGGCTCGTGAACAGGTACTTCATCCCCAGCGTGCTCACCATCACCATCAGCGGCCTCGCGCTGACGCTGATCGCCATCATCATCGCGCGGAGCCCGTACACGCACGGGAACCTGACGTCGGCTGTGGGTTATACTCGGACGAAGGTCGCGTACGTAGGCGAGAACTACCTGTTCGAGGGGATGCCGCTGAGGCACCCGGAGCAGGCGCAGACCGGCGACCCGGTACACGACGGCGCGCTTCTGTTCTTCCAGTACGGCTGCGCGAGCTGCCACACCGCCAGCGGATCGGGCGGCGCCGTCGGCAAGGATCTCCAGGGCGACAGCACGCTCAAGATCACGACGAAAGTGCGCGACGGGCCGAAGGGCATGCCGGCGTTCTCCAGCGACTCGCTGCCGGACGCCGACCTGCAGAAGCTCGTTGCGTTCCTGCAGTCGAGCAAGCAGTAGGCAGGCGAGCGGAGGCCGCGGAGGGAGCGGCGGCCACGACCAGTACGGAGTCTACGACGAGTCCAGGAGGAGGAGACGGTCATGAAGAAGGTATTGATTGTCGGAACGGTGACGGTGCTGGCGGCGCTCGCCGTGGCGTGCGGCGGCGGCACGAGCAGCAGTGACAAGACGGCGACGGCCGCCGCCGGGGCTGCCGGGAAGCCGACGACGGCAGCCACGAAAGCGGCGACGGCGGCCGCGACTCCCAGTGCGGGCGGGACGTCTGAGGCGACTCCGACCACCGCGGAACTGGCGAACTACGTGACCCAGTTGAAAGGCATCCTGCAGCAAGTCATCACCAAGGCGCAGGCGGGCGACCTGCAGGGGACGAAGGACACCGAGGCGACGATGGACACCGCGATGGAAGCCATCGTCAACGCGGGGAAGGCGGCCGATCCCACGCTTGGAGACGCCCTCGAGCAGCGGGAGCTGGCGATCGAGCACGAGGCCGACGCGAGCACGACTGACCTGAACGTCATCGCCACGAACGCGCAGCAGGCATTGGGGTTGATCGATCAGATCGCGGCGAAGCTCAACCTGTCGGCCAGCACATCCGGCGGGGCGACGCCAGCAGGGACATCAGAGGCGACTCCGACGAAGGCAGAGCTGGCGAATTACGTGACACAACTCAAGGGGATCATGCAGCAGATCATCGCCAAGGCGCAGGCCGGTGACGTCCAGGGCACCAGGGACACCGAGGCGACGATGGACACGGCGATGGAGGCCACCGTCAAGGCGACCCGCGCCGTCGACGCGGCCCTGGGCGACTCTCTCGAGAAGCTTGAGCTGGACATCGAGGCCCAGGCCGACGCGACCAACACCGACCTCTCGGTCATCATCAAGGACGCGCAGGCCGTCCTGCCGATCCTCGACCAGGTGGTGACGGCGCTCAAACTGCAGTAGGCCGGGCGGCGGCCGGAGCACGCGCAGACGCCTCGCGTGCTCCGGCGCCTGCCGCGGTGGTGCACCGGGCGTGTTCCCCCGGTGGGCGAAGAAGGCCCGGTGCTTCACCGGGCCTTCTTCGCGCCCGCTGCGGACGCCGTTACGAGACAGTGCTGCGGAAGCGGCGCGTCGCCAGCGTCAGCGTGACGGCGGCCAGCCACGCTGCTATTCTGGCCCCGCCGCTCGCGTGCCGCTACGCGTTCGAGGAGACCACCATGAAACTGCCAGCGCACGGGTCGTCGCAGGACGAGGTGATGCAGCGCCTGCGCGCGCTGCAGGTACACGACGGCGACTACCACAATGCCCGCACCTGGGGGCTGATCTACAACGCCGGCCCGGACGTCGACGCGGTGGTGCAGGCAGCGGGCGGGCACGTGCTGCTGGAGAACGCGCTCAACCCGTCCGTGTTCCCCAGCCTGAAGGAGATGCAGCGGGACGTCGTCGCCATCGCCACGGACCTGCTGCACGGCGGCGACGACGCCGGCGGGACGATGACGTCGGGCGGGACGGAATCGATCTTCATGGCGGTGAAGACGGCGCGTGACCGCATACGTGCGGAGCGGGGCATCCGGCGCGGTCGCATCGTGATCCCGCGGACGGCGCACCCGGCGTTCATCAAGGCGGCGGAGCTGCTGGACCTGGAATGGGCGCACCTGCCGCTCGGCGACGACCTGCGCACGCACGCGGCGTCGCTGCCGGAGCGGCTGACGGACGACACGGTGCTGGCGGTGGGCTCGGCGCCGGCGTACCCGTTCGGGATGGTCGACCCGATCCCGGAGATGGCGGCCATCGCGGCGGAGCGGGGCGTGCCGTTCCACGTCGACGCGTGCCTGGGCGGGTTCATGCTGCCGTTCCTCGAGCGGCTGGGGCACGACATCGTGCCGTGGGACTTCCGCGTGCCGGGCGTCTGCTCGATCTCGGCGGACCTGCACAAGTACGGGTACGCGATTAAGGGGGCATCGGTGATCCTGCACCAACCGAAGGGGAACCTGCGGCACCAGGTGTTCCAGTTCAGCGACTGGCCGGGCGGGCTGTACGGGACGCTGGCGTTCCAGGGCACGAAGCCGGCGGCGCCGATCGCGGCGGCCTGGGCGGTGCTGCAGTACCTGGGCGAGGAGGGGTACGTGCGGCTGGCGCGCGACACGATGGAGGCGATGCAGCGATTGATGGACGGCGTGCGTGCGATCGACGGGGTACACGTGTGGGGCGAGCCGGACATGACGGTCGTGGCGATCGGGTCGCGGACGCAGGACATCTTCGCGATCGGCGACGCGCTGGAGGCGCGAGGGTGGCATTTCGACCGGCAGGAGCAGCCGGCGGCACTGCACCTGATGGCGAGCCCGCGCCACAAGCTGGTCGTCGACGAGTTCGTGGCGGACCTGCGGGCGGCGGTAGCGGAGCACGCGGCATCGAGCGGCACGGCGGCGCGGTACGGCGACGACGTCAGCGCGGAGGCGGTTTGATTGATGTGTTTCGGCACCGTAAGCACTCTCGGGGTGAGAGTGCCAGGCGCGGCGTCTGATTGTCCTCGACGTGTCGTGAAATTGGCCGGCACTTTTCGGCGTTCTCCGGCGCGCGGTGGTGGCAGCGGTAAGCGCGGGTTCGCATGGGCGCAGCGTAGGACGGGTGCGCGGGAAGTCAAAGCACGGCGTGTCACCTTAGACGTCCGGCGCGGCGCGGGGTGCGCCGGATTATGTCATACTATTAGTAGCGAGGGAGTGGTAACGGATTAACCATGCGGGGTCCACACCCCTGCGATAGCAGGTCCGACTCCTGCACTCGCTATCGCCACGAGACTGATGTGTGAATACGAGCGGGCGCCTAGAAACAGGCGCCCGCTCGTTGTGTTCGGGGCGGTGTGGCGGTTCGGGAGGCGGGCGTTACAGCGGGAAGGCGGGCGCGGCGGAAGGCGCGGGCGTCCTCCCGGCGATACATTCTGGCGGGCCGAGGCGGGCCATCGATCGCATGATCTCTTGACACGATGCGACAGGGCGGTGCTATGGTCGATCCGCGACCGTACGCAAGCTCCGTCCAAGTCGCCGGCCTGACATCCGAGGGAACGTGATGGACACCCCCGCTCCTTACGTCCACTGGGCCTTCGTCCTCATCTCCGTGCCGAACCTGGTGCTGATCGCCGTGATGCTGGCGATGTTCGCGGTCGCGCTTCTCGCTCCGTTCCCCGGCCACGGGGACTCGGGCGCACGGCGCCGCAAGCCGTGAACGCCGCGCAGGACTCACGGGCAGCGGACGATCAGGACGGCGGATGGACCGGCGCCGTCCGGCGGGGCGTCGCGCGCCGGCTGCCGCTGACGGACCTGCTCCCCACGCACCAGCCGTCCTACGTCCGCTCGTGGACCTACGTCTTCGGCGTGATCGCCATCGCCGCGCTGGTCTGGCTCGTGGTCAGCGGCAGCATCCTCGCGGCCTTCGGCCCGCAGTGGTGGCACCATTCGTCGAAGGGTCGCTTCGTCAACAGTCTGCACTACTGGGGCGTGCAGGTCTTCTTCGTTTTCATGGTGCTGCACCTCTGGGCGATGTACTGGGGCGCGGCGTGGCGCGACGGCCGCGCGCTGACGTGGATGGTCGGCACGGGGATCTTCTTCATCAGCATCCCGGCGGCATTCACGGGCTACATCTCCCAGCAGAACTTCGACGGGCAGTGGATCGCCGTCAACGCAAAGGACGCGCTCAACGCAGCCGGCATCGGCGCGTTCTTCAACCCGCTGAACTTCGGGCAGGCGTACGGAATACACGTCGTGTTGCTGCCTGTGGCGGTGGTGGCACTGGTGGCGCTCCATATCGTCCTCGTGCGCATCAAGGGCGTCGTGCGGCCACTCGGGGCGCCGCCGCCGGGTACGACGCCGTCACGATCACCGTGACACGGCCTCCGTGAGGCAGACGATGGACAACACAACGTACTACCGCGGCATCAGGATGGTGCCGTACGACCTCGTCAAAGAGCTGGTGATCGCGATCGTTGGTGTCGCGATCGTGGTGATCGTGCTCGCCGCGGCGCTGTCGTCGCCGGACGTGCCGTCGTTGACGATCGCGCGCTGGGCGCAGCAGGATCCGGTCGACTTCGTCACGACAGCGACGAGCGAACTCGCGGGATCGAGCACGAGCGCGCAGTACGGGCCGCCGTACAACCACGGCGACGCCTCGGTGCAACACCTGTGGTTCTTGCACCCGCAGTCATGGGCGGGCATACACCATACGGCGGACCCGGCGCGACAGTTCGTGCTGGAACCGCTGCAGCTGGCGGCGGCCGGCGACAGGGCACTCGGGAGCGCCCTCTCCACGTTCCAGGGAGCCAACAGCGACCAGCAGGGCGCGTGGCTCGACGCGTACACGACAGCCCTCGGCGACGCCACGGCGGCGAACGGCCAGATCACGGTGGCAGCCGGAGAGTACGGCCCGCTGCCGGTGTTGATGACGCGACTGCTGGGGCTGGCACAGAGCGGCGGCCTGGACGGGTTGCTGCTGGTGAACGACCGGTTTTACGAGACCGACTACACGCGGCCGCTCCTGTACATGGCGGACGGCGGCTACTTCGCCGGGCTGGCCGAGAACGAGAAGCTCACGGGCAGCCAGTGGGGGATGATGAACGAGACCGGCCGCTACCCGGGGCAGACGTGGCTCTGGCTGTTCACGATGTGGTACCAGGTCGCGCCCTTCGACCGGGAACACGGGTTCCTCGGGGTCAACTCGGCGAACGCCGACCTCGCGATCATCGTCGTGATGACGGTGCTGAGCGCGGCGCTGGTGCTCATTCCCTTCATCCCGGGACTGCGCGACATCCCGCGCTGGCTCCCGGTACACCGGCTGATCTGGCGGCATCACTACGCGGAGATCCGGGCCGGGCACGATCCTCCGGCGTAGAGCGCGTTTTCGGGTCCGACTCCTGCACTTGCTACCGCGGTGCGCGCGGATTGATAAGAGCGAAATCGAGAGGGCGCCTGGCAACAGGCACTCTCTCGCTGTGTGCAGGCGACCCCGTTCGATGTATGCTTTTGTGGAGCTGCGCAGGGCTGCTCGGATGGATGCGAGCGGAGGTCAGGCATGGTCGTTCGCAAAGCGAAGCGAAGCCCGAAGGAGCGGCGGGCGCTTCATACTGAGCTTGCCCGCAAGCCGGGACTGCCGGAGAAGATCTCCGAGGCCGCGGCTGAGTACAAGAGGGCAAAGGCAAGCGGTGAACTACGTCGTCCGTCCGCTTCCGCAGGTCACGGGCGAGCTGGCGCGCGCTGAGCGGTGGGTTCAAGACGAGTTCCAGCACATCGCGTCGATTCTCGCGATGAATCCGTATCCCAATCCTCAGTTCCCGCTCATCACTGAAGACAGAGCCACCGACGGAAGCACGGTTTACACGTACTCTGACGACTACTTCCCGTACGCGATCCACTTCGTTGTGTTCGATCCGACAGACGAACTCTACGGCATGGTGGTGGCCGTTGACCTGACGCCACTCCAGGGCACCTAGTGCCCATCCAACTTGATCCAGCGCTCGCGCGGCGTATCGCGTACCGTGGGCTCCGCATCCTTGGGGGGATGCTCCGCCTTGAACGAACATGAACAGGGGGACACCCTGCAACCCCGGCAGGGCGCTGCGCCCCTGCACTCCGCCGTTTCGGCTTCTAAGCGTCACCAGATTGGAGCGGCACCCAACTCATCGCTTTCGCCTCTGGCGGAGACTCGCTCCGGCCGCGCATGATGCAGGGTGATCGCGCGAGTGTCGCTGCGCAGTGTCCGTGTGTTGCTGCTGACGTTCGGGGCCGTTGGCCTCGGCCTAGCCGGATGCACCTCTGGCGGCGGCCGCGCGACGGCGACGCCTGCGCCGTCGCGCACCGTCACGCTGACGGGGACAGTCGCCGCTTCCGCGACGGGCGCCGTCGCGCGGCCGTCGAGCACCCCGACCGTTGCGCCCATTTCCACGAGCACGCCGGTGGCGACGGCGACGCCCGGGCCGGCAACGGCGGTGTATCGAGGCGATCCGTCGCGGCGGATGGTGGCGCTGACGTTCGACGCGGGGGCGGACGCGGGATACACGCAGCAGATCCTCGAGACGCTGCGGGCGGAGCACGTGCGGGCGAGCTTCTCGGTGACGGGCAAGTGGGCGGAGGAGAACCGCGATCTGCTGCTGGCGATCGCGGCGGACGGGCATCTGCTGATCAACCACTCGTACGACCACGCGTCGTTCACAGGGGCATCGACGGGCACGGCGGCGCTGACGGCGGAGGAGCGGGCGCTGGAGCTGTCGCGGACGGAGACGACGGTGTACCACCTGACGGGGCGGACGACGCGGCCGTACTTCCGGCCGCCGTACGGGGACATCGATGATTCGGTGCTGCGCGACGTTGGGGCGGACGGGTACGGGACGGTGGTGATGTGGACGGTGGACACGCTGGGGTGGAACGGCGCGACGGCGGACGCGATCGTGCAGCGGTGCCTGTCGATGGCGGAGCCGGGGGCGATCTACGTGATGCACGTGGGGTCGGAGTCGCAGGACGCGGCGGCGCTGGCGCGGGTGATCGAGGGGTTGCGGGCGGCGGGGTACGGGTTCGGGACGATCGAGGAAGTGGTGGGGAGATAGGGTGTCAGTCGTCAGTCGTCGGTCGTCGGTGGCGCAGTGTCCGCTGGCGCGTACCCTGCACCACCTTGAGAAAGAAATAGAGTTTCCGGGGGGACACCCCCCGGAGCCCCCCGGCAGAGGGCGCTAGCGGGTTTGCACTCCCGCTCGCTGGAGGCGACGCGGCGTGCGACGAGGCAGGGCGGAGCTGAAGCTCCGCAGCTACATCCTCGGACGAGGCGTCTGCGTGTCGGACCGAGCGGCGGGCATAGCCGGGGAGCCGGACGGAACTGAAGTTCCGTCCCTACGATCCATCGGCTGTCGTGTGATGCCGCATCTTGCGGGCGGAGCTGAAGCTCCGCAGCTACATGTCGCTTCCCAGATCAGGCGCTAGAGGCGGAGGAGGCGGGCGAAGCGGGTTTCGCTGCGGAAGGGGCCGACGAGGGCCATCGTCAGCTTGCGCTCGTCGAGGAGCTTGTGGGCGACGCGGCGGACGTCGTCGACGGTGACGGCCTCGATCAGCTCGACGACCTCGTCGGGGGTGCGGATGGTGCCGTTGAGCATCTCCTGGCCGCCGAGCCAGCCCGAGACGCTGCGCGTGTCCTCCATGCGCAGCAGGAGGCGGCCTTTCGACAGCTCCTTCGACTTGCGCAGCTCGTCCTCGCTGACGCCGTCGCCGCGCATCTTCGCCAGCTCCTCGATGAGCGCGCCCGTGGCCTCGACGGCCTTCTTGGGGTCGACGCCGGCGTATACGGCGAACGAGCCGGTGTCCAGGTAGTGGCTGGCGTAGCTGTGGACGTCGTAGCAGAGGGCGCGCTTTTCGCGCAGCTCCATGAAGAGGCGGCTGCTCATGCCCTCGCCGAGGATGACGCTGATCAGGTCGAGCGTGAAGCGGTCGGGGTCCTGGTTGGAGAGGGCGTGGACAGCGATCTCGATGTGGGCCTGCTCGGTCTTCTTGTACATGACGGCGACGCGGGAGGCGTCCTGGCCGTCGACGGCGGGGAACCAGCTCGAGGGGACGCCGCGCTGCCAGTCGCCGAGGGCATCCTGGATGAAGGCGACGACCTCGTCGTGGTCGATGGCGCCGGCGACGGCGACGACGATGTTGTTCGGGACGTACTGGCGGGCGAGGTAGTCCATCGTGGCGTCGCGGGTGATGGCGGTGACGGAGGCCTCGCTGCCGGCGACGTCGCGGCCGAGTGGCTGGTCGGGCCACATCGTGGCGTCGAGCAGGATGTCGACGAGCTGCGGAGGGGAGTCGGCGATGGAGGCGAGCTCCTCGATGACGACCTTGCGCTCTTTTTCGAGCTCCGCGGCGGCGATGAGGGGGTTGCGCACCATGTCGGTGAGGACGTCGGCGGCGCGGGAGAAGTGGGGGCGGGCGACCTTGGCGTAGTAGACGGTGAGCTCGCGGTCGGTGCCGGCGTTCATGACGCCGCCGACGCCGTCGATGAGCTCGGAGATCTCCTGCGGCGTGGGGCGCTTCTTGGTGCCCTTGAAGACGAGGTGCTCGAGGAGGTGGGAGATGCCGGCCTCGGCGGGCGTCTCGTAGCGGGAGCCGGCGCCGACGTAGACGCTGACGGCGACGGAGCGCGTGCCGGGCATGGGCTGCGTGAGAATGCGCAGGCCGTTGTCCAGGGTGGTGCGGCGGTACTCGGTGCTGTCCAAGCGCGTCCTTTCGGTGCCGGTGTCCGGGGCGACGGCGAAGTGTAGCGCGTGTTGCACGCGCGCAGAACCCGGCGGCTGGAGGCTGGAGGTTGGAAGTTGGGGTTGGAGGCTGGAGGTTAGAGGTTAGCAGTCAGAGAGGACGGGGAGGCGCAGAAGCGGCGGTCAGCAGGAGCGGTTGCCCTCGAAGATCATGGTGTAGTAGATCTTGCCGTCGGCGGCCTGGGCGACGCCGGTGCCGAAGCGTGTGTAGTGGCAGTTCAGGATGTTCTCCATGTGCGGCGGGCTGTTGTGCCACATCTGGACGGCGACGTCGGCGGTCTGGGCCCAGTCCCAGGTGTTCCAGGCGATGTTCTCGCCGGCGTAGGCGTGGGCAACGGAGTAGCGGTCCATGAGGCAGACGTAGTTGCAGCCGTCCGGCGGGGTGTGGCTGAAGTAGCCGTTCGCGGCCATGTCCTGGCTGCGGACGCGGGCGACCTGGACGAGCTGGTAATCGGGCGTGAGGGGCGGGAGTCCGGCCTGCTGGCGGATCTGGTTGATGCCGGTGTAGGTCCTGAGCTCGGCGCTGACCTCGTTGGTGCAGGCGCTGAAGAGGGCGACGGCGGCCAGCCCGAAGAAGGCAAGCGCCAGCACCCGGACACCGGAACGCCGCCAGAAGGTGACTCCGCTCACCGCGCCGACTCCTCTCTGGTGAGAGCATCGGCGCGGAGGGGCGGATCTGGTGCCGCGAGGCCGTCAAGGTTGGCCTTCGGTGCGGGGGCCGGCCCGCGGCGCACAGCCGTCATGCTGCCCAATACACACTCCCTGCGTTCAGCGCCGCCGGGGCGCGCGCACCATGCGCGCCACCGGGTCCGAACCTGAGCTGGCTCCGGCCGGACGGGACTCTTGCTCGCGGGGTCGAAAAGTTGTCGTAAAAGGCTGGCCCACCCCCAGCGGCCTTACCCTACACCACGCCCACGGGTTTGAAAACCCCGACAGGCGGCCTCAGGTAACGCGCGCGACTCTATGTAAAGCCGTTACGGAACGGGCCAGAACTAGGACCAAGAACCTAGAACCTGCATCTCAACCTCGGGCTGAAGCTGGATGTTGGAGGCTGGAAGCTGGAAGCTGGAAGCTGGGCGCGCGTTCGCGGCCGCTGAATCTCGGAGGACGTTACATAGTGGTGGAGAAAAACTCGTCAAGGATCGCGTTGAACGCTGCGGCGCGCTCGAAATACACGGAGTGGCCCGCCTCCGGGACGCGCACGAGGCGCGCGCCAGGGATGCGGCCGGCGACGATCTCGAGGACACCGGGCGGGATGACGATGTCCTCCTCGCCGGCGATGAACAGCACGGGCATGGCGAGCCGCGCGACGTCGTCGAGCGAAGGGGCGCCGGCTGCGCGCAGCAATGCGACCAGCTCCTCGCGCGTGCGCGGCGGGTTGAGCCCGTCGATCTCGGCGTAGAGGAACGCGAGGTCGGGTTGCTCGCGCGCCATGCGGGCGCCGGCGGCGGGATGGATGCCGGGCGGCAGGTCCGGCGGCGTGCGGAGGGCGGCGGCCCATGCGGCGTTGATCTCGTCGGACGCGCCGCCGCCGTGCGTGTCGCACATGACGAGGCGCTCGACGCGCTCCGGCCAGCGGAGCGCGAAGGCGAGGCTGGTCCAGCCGCCCATGGACTGCGCGATCAGTGTCGCGCGCGTGACTCCGGCGGCGTCGAGCAGCGCGCGCAGGTCGTCGGCGAAGGCGGCGCCGCCGGGGCCGCCCGGGCGCTCGTGCGACTGGCCGAAGCCGCGGTGGTCGAAGACGAGGCAGCAGTAGCGATCGCGGAAGTGCGGCACCTGTTGCCACCAGGAGAGGCGGTTGCCGCCGGCGCCGTGGGCGAAGACGAGCACGGGCGCATCGCTCGGCGTGCGCCCATGCACTTCGTAGTAGAGGTCAGCGTCCCGCGCGTGCGCGTACGGCATGCGCCGATCAGCGCTTGCGCGGGCGCGACTGCGCGGCAGCGGCCCGGACGCGTACGGCCGCGCGTCGCGCAGGCTTCTTCACCGCCGGCTTCCCGGGCTTCGCAGCCTTCGCGGCGCCGCCGCGCTTCGCCATGGGCACGTAGGTAAGGCGGCGCTTGCCGGTGTAGATCTGGCGCGGCCGCGCGATCTTCTGTTCCGGGTCGACGATCATCTCGCGCCACTGGGCGATCCAGCCGGCGGTGCGGGGGATGGCGAAGAGCACCGGGAACATCTCGACAGGGAAGCCGAGGGCCTGGTAGATGATGCCGGAGTAGAAGTCGACGTTCGGGTAGAGCTTGCGGGAGACGAAGTAGTCGTCCTGGAGGGCGATGCGCTCGAGTTCGAGGGCGATGTCGAGGAGGGGGTTGCGGCCGGTGAGGTCGAAGACCTCGTCGGCGGTGCGCTTGATGATCTTGGCGCGCGGGTCGTAGTTCTTGTAGATGCGGTGTCCGAAGCCCATGAGGCGTCCGCCCTCTCCGCTCTTCACGCGCTTGATGAAGTCGGGGACGTTCTTCTTGTCGCCGATCTCAACGAGCATGCGGAGGACTTCCTCGTTGGCGCCGCCGTGGAGCGGGCCGTAGAGGGCGGCGGCGGCGGCGGCGGTGGCGGAGAAGGGATCGGGGCGGGAGCTGCCGACGGCGCGCATGGCGTTGGCGCTGCAGTTCTGCTCGTGGTCGGCGTGGAGGATGAAGAGGACGTCGATGGCGCGTTCGAGGACGGGGTCGGGCTTGTACTTCGGCTCGGACATCTTCCAGAGCATGTTGCAGAAGTTGCCGGGGAACGAGAGGTCGTTGTCGGGATAGACGAAGGGCATGCCGCGGCTGTGGCGGTAGGCGAAGGCGGCGATGGTCGGCACCTTGGCGATGAGGCGCCAGGTCTGGACCTCGCGCGAGACGGGGTCGTCGACATGGCGCGCGTCAGGGTAGTAGGTGGAGAGGGCGCCAATGGTGCCGATGAGCGTGCCCATGGGGTGGGCGTCGTAGTTGAAGCCGTCGACGAACTTCTTGATGTTCTCGTGGACCATCGTGTGGTAGGTGATGTTGTGGGTCCACTCGGCGAGCTGCTTCTGCGTCGGCAGCTCGCCGTAGATGATGAGGTAGGCGGTCTCGAGGTAGGTGCTCTTCTCGGCGAGCTGCTCGATGGGATAGCCGCGATACTCGAGGATGCCCTTGTCGCCATCGATGTAGGTGATGGCGCTGCGGCAGGACGCGGTGTTGGTGAAGGCGGGGTCGTAGGTCATGAGGCCGAAGTCGCCGGCGCCGTCCTTGATCTGGCGCAGATCCATGGCGCGGACGGTGCCGTCCTGGATCGGGACGTCATACGTCTTGCCGGTGCGGTTATCGGTGATGGACAGGGTGTTCGCGCGTGGCATGGAAACCTCCAAGGGGTGGAACGCCGCCAACGGATGAGTGCGCACGCGTGCGGGCGGGCCCGGGGCCACGCGCGGCTAAATGCCAATGACAACGCGTTGAGCATAACAGGTCGCCGCGCCCGGGAGACCGGCCGCTGGTTACTGACGGCCTGTGACGGATGGCCCATTATCGGCCGACCAGTGGCCGGTCGCTGGTGCCTGGTGGCCGGTGACTCGTGGCCGGATGGCCGACACCGGATACGGGCAGGGCGAGCCTCGCCCGTACAGGGCGTCGCGCGCGCCCGTTCGACCGACGTATGCGGTGCTGGTAGGATCGGGCCTCAGGCGCTTTCAAGTGATTGAGGAGATGAGGATGGAATACAGGAACCTCGGGCGCTCAGGGCTGCAGGTCTCGGCCGTGGGGCTCGGCTGCAACAACTTCGGCATGCGCTGCGACCTGGACCAGACAAAGGTCGTGGTGGCGAAGGCGCTGGATCTGGGGATCAACTTCTTCGACACGGCGGACATCTACGGCGGGCGGGGGAAGTCGGAGGAGTTCCTGGGCGTCGCGCTGAAGGAGCACCGGCGGGACGTCGTGATTGCGACGAAGTTCACGGGGCCGATGGGCGAGGGGCCGCTGTGGTCGGGCGGGTCGCGGCGCTACGTGTTCGAGGCGGTGGACGACAGCCTGCGGCGGTTGGGGACGGACTACATCGACCTGTACCAGGTGCACTTCCCGGACGCGAAGACGCCAATCGAGGAGACGATGCGGGCGCTGGACGACGTCGTGCGGGCGGGCAAGGTGCGCTACGTCGGCTGCTCGAACTTCGCGGGGTGGCAGGTGGTGGAAGCGCAATGGGTGGCGCGCGAGCAGCACCTGTCGCCGTTCATCTCGGCGCAGAACCAGTACAACCTGCTGGACCGGCGCGTGGAGCGGGAGCTGATGCCGGCGTGCCAGAAGTACGGGCTGGGCATCCTGCCGTACTTCCCGCTGGCGAGCGGCTTCCTGACCGGCAAGTACCGGCCGGGCGAGCAGCCGCCGGCGGGCACGCGGCTTGCGCTGTGGGGCGAGCGCGCAAAGAGCGTGCTGAGCGAGGCAAACTTCGACGTGCTGACGCGGCTGGAGGCGTTCGCCGGGGCGCGCGGGCACACGATGATCGACGTGGCGATCGGCTGGCTGGCGAGCCACGACGCGGTGCCGAGCGTGATCGCGGGGGCGACGCGGCCGGAGCAGGTGGAGCAGAACGTGCGGGCGGGGGAGTGGAAGCTGACGGCGGAGGAGATGGCCGAGGTGGACGGGATCACGCGGCGGGAGTGAGGGGTGACCTCACCCCCCGGCCCCTTCCTTGAAGGGAAGGGGAGCTTGCGTACCGGCGCGATCGCTGAATCCGGGCGGCGGAGCGCCCAGCCACCAGTGGCGAGCGACCGGATCATCTACGGTTGTGACAACGAGGAAGAGCACATGGAGCAGATCGTTCCGTTTGCCGATGATCGACTCCTGGCAGGGTGCGTCTATTGTGGAGGCGTGGAGAGCCTGACGCGCGATCACGTGCCGTCGAAGGTGTTGCTCGATGAGCCATTCCCAGACAACCTTCCCGTCGTTCCGGCGTGCGATGCCTGCAACCAGAGCTTCTCCTCAGACGAACTCTACTTTGCGTGCGTGCTCGAGTCGGTCGTCTCAGGCGGAGAGTTGAGTCGAATGCGGCCCAGGATCGCGCGGAGACTCAAAGACATGCCGGATCTCCGAGCTCGCGTCGAAGCATCCCGTGTCCGCAGCGCGGACGGAAGATTGATTCATCAGGTTGAAGTTCAGCGAGTGCGCTCCGTCCTCCTCAAGCTCGCCCGCGGGCATGTGGCATACGAGTTGAGCGAGCCGCACGCAGAGGATCCAGCGCATGTGCGATTCTCGCCGATTGAGGACTGGACGGACTCAGAGATGAAGGCGTTCATAACACCGCCGACCTCTCAGGCCGCTCAAGTATGGCCTGAGATCGGTAGTCGTGCGTTCATTCTTCGGGCGGCCGGCAATCCGGCAGTTGCAAGCGCTTCGTGGTTTGTGGTGCAGCATGGACGCTATCAATACATGGCAGAAGTGGGGCGCGCCGGTACCTTAGTTCGAATGTTGATTCGAGATTATCTCGCGGCTGAGGTGATCTGGGAGTAATGCTCGCGGCGGACTACAAGCAGCTAGTCCTGCCTCAGAGCCTGAGGTAGGCGAAGAGGAAGGCTGATTGACGCCCTCCGAGCTCATTTCTCGTGTTTCCTACCGCCGTTAGGCCCCGTGTGTCAGGCGCGCCAATTCGCGGAGGGCGTTCAATGAGAGGGAAGCGATGAGCGACGAAGTGACTCCAGATCCAGAGACGGTGAGCTTCATCCTTGAGTACACGAAAGACGCTCCAAATCAACAGCTGGCTGACGTAGATGGACTCGACACCAAGAGCTACCAGGTACTTGGGGCGGCCAGTATCGTGATCGGCTTTGCGGGATTGTCAGGCACCACGATCGGTGGTGGCGCAGTCGTGACGGCCCTGTTGTTTGGGGCGTTGGGAGCGTATGTGGGTGTCGTGTCGTTCTTTCTTCGTGCCGTTCGTACAAGAGATTTCAAAGGGGCGGCGTTTGCTGAAAACCTCTGGCACGATTGTGGAGGCTTGTCCGTCGCGGAGGCGAAGCGCGAGGTAGTGGAGAGTATCCCCGGAGTGTTCAAGGCGAACTTCAAGCTAATCGGCGAAAAGTCGGGGGCGATAAATCGGGCGCTCTACTGCATGTCCGCCGAGGCGATTCTCGTGGGCACAGCGTTGGCCGTCGCCAGAGTTAGGTGATCGCTATCTCTTCTTTGCTGCAGGCTTCTTGGCTTTCGCCGCGGGCCTCTTGGCGGCCGCCTTCTTGGCGGCGGGCTTCCGCGCTGCTGGTTTTCTGCTTGCAAGCTTGCGCTTCGGTCGGGTGTCCGGCTTGATCGGCATGGTTCGCCTCGTGACTTGAAGAGCGGTCTGTCTTGCGGTGCGCTAGGTCGATGATCATTGTGTTAGGTGTGAATGTCAAGATAGGAGGATTGCAGGGCTGCCGTGGCGCAACTTAGCAGGCTGACTCCACAAGTTGGCGTGATGGCGCGGTGCGCACCCGACGAGCTTCTCACGAAATGACACGATGGGAACGCTTCGGCTGAACGCGCCGGCTGAGCCCATTTGGGCTCGCGTTCGGGGCGATGAGATCCATTGGGGAAGCCTGCCGCTCGATAAGACTATGCTGGATGTTCGCCATCGCCACATAGCGCCGTACCATCTGAAGGCTGGTATGGCCGAGGATCTGCTGCGGGCGGAGGGGTCGCCGGCCGGTAGAGCTCAAGAACAGTTGTGGCGTGTCGTCCACGGCGTACAGCTGCTCACCCCGGCCCCATCCCTGAAGGGAAGGGGAGCTTGCGCACCCGCGCGATCGCTGAATCCGGGCGGCGGAGCCCCACCAGTGACGAGCGACCGGATCACTGCTGATCGAGGGGGCGGTCGCTGGCGAGGTACTGGCGCATGAGGCGGGAGGCATCTTCGGAGCGCATGGTGCGCCAGAAGGCGTCTTGCTCGAAGCGGAGTGCGTCTTCGAGGGGCATCTCGCTCCCGCGGAGGACGCACTGCTTGATCATGGCGACGCTGAGGCGCGGGCGTGACGCCAGCTCGCGGGCGAGGGCGAGCGCTTCCGGCATGAGCTGATCGGGGGCGACGGCGCGGTGGACGAGGCCGATCCGTTCCGCCGTGTCGGCGTCGACGGTGTTGCCGATGAGCATCAGCTCCATGGCCTTCGCGGTGCCGAGGAGGCGCGTCATGCGCTGGGTGCCGCCGGCGCCGGGAAGGATGCCGACGCGCACCTCCGGCAGGCCGATGATGCCGCCGCGCGCCATGATGCGGAAGTCGCAGGCGAGCGCCAGCTCGCAGCCGCCGCCCATGGCGGTGCCGTTGATGGCGGCGATGACGGGCTGCGGCAGCGACTGCAGTTTGAGCAGGAGCTGGTGCATGGCGTGCAGCTCGGGCCCGGCGCCGACCGACTCGCGCTGG
>Ga0153916_10001309_pt1 | contig 17704 bp, 13 predicted proteins | sample Opewatmetagenome_FD_109642 | JGI IMG/M metagenome (GOLD analysis project Ga0153916, IMG submission 109642) | Freshwater wetland microbial communities from Ohio, USA - Open water 3 Core 3 Depth 4 metaG | ecosystem: Environmental > Aquatic > Freshwater > Wetlands | place: USA: Ohio, Lake Erie... | reverse complement strand
TGCAGTTTTCCGCCGAGCAGTTGGCGCTCGATTCCAGCGGCGTCCACGGAACGCTGGAAATCAAATGGCTCAATGCCGGCAGCCGCATGGGCGGACTCGCGGATCTTGGCGACTATCGGCTGATGTTGACTGGCCAAGGCGCAGCAGTCGGAATCCTGGCCGATACCCAGCGCGGCGAGGTGACGATCAATACGAAAGGTACGTGGCAATTGCAGGGTGACGGCATGCTGAGCCTCGACGGCACGCTCGGTACCGGGAACCGCGAAGCGGCATTGACGCCACTGTTAACGCTGCTCAACGCCCGCCGCACGGGCGACGTCTATACCTTCAGTATCCGCACCCATATTCCGTCGCCACTGCGTTAACCGGCACCTGTGGGTCTGGCGCGATCGCCCTCGTTCCGACCTATCGTCCTGGATAATCCAGAATCGACCTTAACCCCGCCCCGAGGTCGGTCATCGGCACCGTGCCCAGCAGGCGCTGCAAACGCGTTGTGTCAGCACGTGAGTGGACGATGTCGCCAATGCGGGCCGGAGCATGCTGGCGTATCACCGGCTTGTGGGTCAGTTGTTCAAGCACCGCCAGCAGATCCAGCAGCGACGATTGCCGGCCACGCCCGACGTTGATGACCTGCCCGGCCGTGGCGGGAGCGGACAGCGCCTCGACCAGCAATGCGGCGAGGTCGCCGACATACACGAAATCGCGCGTCTGCGTGCCATCGCCGAAAATCGTTACGGGTTCGCCACGCAGGCTGCGTTCGACGAAAATGCTGATCACCCCCGAGTACGGCGAAGACGGATCCTGACGCGGACCGAAGATATTGAAAAAGCGGAACGCGGTGGTCTGCAGGCCAAATTTGTTGAAATAGAACGCCAGGTAGTGCTCGCCGGCGAGCTTATCGGCGGCGTAAGGCGAGAGTGGCTTCAGAGCTGCATCTTCGGCCACTGGCAAGGCCGTATTGTCGCCGTAAACTGCCGCCGAACTGGCATACAGAAACCGGTGGATGTTTGCCCGGCGTGCGGCTTCGAGGAGATAAAGCGTACCGTCGAAATTCGTTTCGTGGGTGCTGACCGGATCATCGACACTGGCCTGCACCGATGCGACTGCTGCCAGGTGCACAATCGCATCGACATTCTGAATGGCGCTATTCACCTCGGCACGGTCGCGGATGTCGCCCTGCCGGAATTCGACAGCTGCGCTGACGGGAAGATTCTCCCGCTTACCAGTCGACAGGTTGTCCAGCACGCGCACGGTGTGGCCACCCGCAAGCAAGCGCTCGGTCAGATGCGAGCCGATAAATCCGGCCCCGCCTGTGATCAGTACTTTCATAGCTCTCTATCCTCACAAGACCCAGCGTCTGAAGTATAAATGCATTGGGTTACAAATTCCTGACTTGGTTACGACGAATTCAGTATGCAGCGTGCATTTCTTAACGCACCATCCGCCGCCCGTTCGTTGGAAATGCCCGACTCGTTCGGGTAGACTGCCGCTAAAACAGCGGTACCGCGTTTGTTCGGAAATACCATCCGTTTAAGGGGCACACAAATGGGTAATGTCGCCGTCGTCGGGCTTGGCTATGTTGGCCTGCCTCTTGCTGTCGAATTCGGAAAAATTCACGATACCGTCGGCTTCGATCTGAGCGAGGAGAAAATCCGCAACTATCGGGAGTTCGTTGATCCCACCGGGGAAGTGACGAGTGCAGACCTGCGTGCCGCGACCCGGCTTGCTGTCACGAGCAACCCGGCGGATCTGGCGACAGCCGACTTTATCATCGTTGCCGTACCCACGCCGATCGACAACGCCCGCCTGCCGGATTTCGGCCCGCTGATCGGCGCCAGCCGCACTGTCGGACAACACATGAAGAAGGGTTCGATCATAATCTATGAATCCACGGTCTATCCAGGCGCCACAGAAGAGGTCTGCATACCGGTGCTGGAGCAGCATTCTGGCCTGAAATGGAAGAAGGATTTCCATGTCGGTTACTCCCCGGAACGCATCAATCCCGGCGACAAGGAACACACACTCACGCGCATCGTCAAGGTTGTTTCGGGTGACGATGCGGCCACGCTCAAGGCCGTCGCCGACCTTTACGGCTCGGTCATCAAGGCGGGCGTGCACCCCGCCTCGAGCATCGCCGTCGCCGAGGCCGCCAAGGTCATCGAAAATACCCAGCGCGACCTCAACATCGCGCTCATGAATGAGTTGGCCCTGATCTTCAACAAGCTCGGTATCGATACCCTCGAGGTATTGCAGGCCGCTGGCACCAAATGGAATTTCCTGCCTTTCCGCCCGGGCCTGGTCGGCGGCCACTGCATCGGCGTCGACCCGTACTACCTGACGCACAAGGCCGAGATGATCGGCTACCATCCGGAAGTGATACTGGCCGGCCGGCGTATCAATGACAACATGGGAAAATTTATTGCCGAACAGACCGTCAAGAAGATGATTGCTGCAGGCAGCGCCATAAAGGGAGCCAAGGTCAACGTCCTCGGCCTCACCTTCAAGGAGAATGTGCCCGACCTGCGCAACTCACGCGTCATCGACGTGATCAACGAACTTCGGTCGTACGGTATCGATGTATTCGTACATGATCCGATACCAACCGCGGATGAGGCACGCCATGAGTATGGTATTGAGTTAGTATCGTGGGACGACCTGCCGGTGGCTGATGCCATTGTCGCTGCTGTCGCGCATTCGGTTTTTCTGAAAATGGGCCCTGACAAACTGGCCAAAAGGATTAAAGCCAACGGCTGCTTCATCGACGTTAAGTCTGCTTTCGACACGACTGCACTGAGCACTGCCGGCCTCAGCGTTTGGCGGTTGTAGAAGAACCTCCCCAGTGGCGTCCCTGAATACTGGGCGCTGATCAGCCCATAAACGCCACGTCGGCAACGGAAACATCGTTAGAACTCTCAACGACACGCGACACATCATCGAATCCTGGTGACGCGACTGCAACGGCACCCGTCCGCACAGATGTATTGTCGAGCTTGCTCCCCTAGGAATTCACCAACCAAGTCCGGGTCAGGCCACCCGAACCACGGCATCCGAACCTAAAGGTGGCCTGAGGAACGGTGAAAGGTCATATGCCGCAAGAACCGTTGTGCTGGCACCTCAAAATATCGGTAACTTCCGAGACTGGACAAAATTAATACGGCGAAGAATAGCCCCATGAACCAAGGCGAGTAGTAAACAGAATCGGTAAATGCCAGCCGAGTGACTACTACTGAAAACATTAGTTGCAGCGGGAACTGCAGCAGATAGGATGAGTATGAAATGTCGCCGAGAAATGAAAGTCGTTTCCCGAGCGAGCCTCTATGAGTCTCGATCAGCGCCAGAGACAGAATGGTCAGCGGAAAAAGCACCATTACCGGCCATCTGTCGGGTACTTTCTGCATGATCCAGCGAAAAGGAGCATCGAAACGCCAAAAAAATGGAACGGAACGGACAGAAAGTAAGTTCAGGTCCACGTCATACAGAACAATAACCAGCGTTGCCAACCACGCACTGAGCATTAGAAAGCCGGCCCATTTGGTGAGCGCAATTGCTCGTCGAGAGGCGGTAATTGCTTGGTACGCTAGGAATACACAACCACCCAAGAAAAATGAACCGATTCCCCGTCCAATCGGAGAGTAGTACTTTTCAACGACAAAGAACCCGGTGATTGAGACGAAACCCAAGAGGAGAGCACGGACCGGAAATAGCCGACAGCAGGCAAAGAAAAGTCCGTACAACAATACTTCTACGGAAACAGACCAGATTGGCCCATTGAATGACAAGGAGTACGCCGGTCCAATACCCCAAGAAGAAGCGAAAAACAGGTTAAGCAGAAAATGTATGCCGTCATTATTTGGATAGACAAAATAGCTTCCTCGGGCATTTATCAGCCACATCTGACTGGCGCCGACAACTAGAAGAGTTGTGAAATGGAGCGGATAGAGTCTCGAGAAGCGCAGCCATGCAAACCTACCTGGCGTGATAACGCCTTCGGCAACACGTCTTGAATAGAGCCAATAAAAAATGAACCCCGAAAGGCTGAAGAACAGATCAACGGCCAACCACCCTTTGGTATACAGGACCAACAGCCATTCAGAGAGGGGAAGCCTGGCTATATCGTATGCTCTATGCTTCGTTCCAACGAAGAAGAAATGGTCCCAGTGCCAGAACACTACGCTGAGGGCCGCAATTCCTCGCAGAATATCTAACGAATAAAAGCGCTCGCGTGGACTGCTATCCTGATTCATTGTGCCTAGCCTGATGGTAAATATGCGAATAATTCTTAGATTATTCTTCGAATTGATACTGTCCCGGACTCTCCCGTATCCGTTCATCGATGATCGTCAGCGACCAAAGTCGGGAATTGCGATTTTGGTTATCGGCATAACGGAAGCCCTGGCGCTTTGGTACGTACAAACCGATGGTTTGCCGTCCACTCGGGCAATGACCTTCTACTGTCTACACTCTTGCCGAGATTCCCTCGGTTCGGTTGTGATGCGCTAACATGGCTAGCGATACTTCTAAGTAAGTGGGTCGTGAGCCCGACCGCGCAGCGTGCCGGCACGCCTCAGCGGTATTGCTGACTTTAGTGAATAAATGGCGGTATTGTCCACACGCGGATAGTAATCTGCACATTGGATATCGGTGTTTCTGACACCTCTCTACTCAACACTCAAGGCGCCAGTACGCGTCACTATCGTAAATCCATGAAGGCCGCTGTCTTGATAGCGACGCACCAGTTCATTGATCGCCTCAGTTGTAATATCCGTTTCACCAGCGACACCGATGACACCTTTCAGGCCCTGGTCGGAATACACAATCAACGGATTCTTCTCGAAAAACTGCGCAATCCTTTCAGACGGGCGAGTATTAAAAAGATAAGCCCAGTCTCGCTCCTCATCAGCAGGAAACACGGCGGCACCCCATGCTCTCTTGTGCATATATACACCGTCATTCAGGAAGGGAGCACTCCACCCGGCATCGACGGCATGTAAGTTGTTCTCCTTGGCGTACATTATCTGGAAATAATACAAGGCAAGCTGGGCACCACCCTTAATATGCGATTCATCCCCATCCAGCACACCGGATTGGCGAAAGTTCAGGGCTCCATCCTTCACGACAGAAAGCGCTCCTGCGACAGGCATATCGTTCTTTGTTACAAATAACAACCGCCCCTTGTTGAAATGCTTCTTCGTGCTCTCATAGGTCTGAACGACCGAAAGCTTCCCATATCGCTTCTGTATAAGGGGCACATGCATGTCATAGTAGAAATGGTCAAACTCCTCCCCCGAGTTCGCTATCCGGTAACTGAGACCATGTTTTTCCTGAAATGCATTGGTTATCTGGCGTGTTTTTCTTGAGAATTTGCTTCTGATCTCCTCCCACGAGCCCGATGTGTCGATAACCTGCCGGATGTGTTTCGTGCATTTGTAATCGTACGCTCCACGTAAGCTTGATTCTGTTTTCATTGGGAGCACTGCGATGCATAGATCGAAGGAGTCTGCGTTAGAGAGGATGTGTCTTCTCAACGCTGGTATCCAGATACGAGATTTTCGGAGAACCACGAGTGGCTCTTCAAATATTCGTCCCCTCAGATGTTCACTAAAATCTGAATTGTCGACAAAAAGACATCTGAAGGGAGATTCGGTCCCCTTCAAACGACCTTCCACCAGAGTCGCATGCGAAAGGAACTTCGATGTAACGGGATACAGCGTTCTCCTTATGGCGCTTATCATCGATGGACTTTTTTATGGCTATTCGATTGCTCCACGTCGACTGGTGATCTGGTATGCGAGTTCCGTACAAGTGCCATGCGGACATACGGCCAACATCTGATAGCCCCTTCTCTCTACGAGGCACATTCAACCGCTTGTCGTGGGTCCCTTTGCGAATTCGCTTTTCAGCCAGTCATACAGAAGATATGCCGCACGCCTCTTTCCGCCGTCATCGGCCCGTATCTGTTTTCCGTCCGCCCCGTAAATGACCACGAATGGGGTGAACCAGACTCTTCTATGGAAATCACGCAAGGTCGTCTGGTCGGACCAGTGGGCCGCAAGATCAATTTTGCGTACGGCAACATCTTTTCGAAGTGCCAGGAAACGCTCCAAATCCCTGTCGAGACGCGCGCACTCCGGGCAACCCTTCTGGCGATATTCAATGATCGTGTAGTGCCCCGGTACCGCGTAGTCCCTATCCAGAATCGGGACACGGCTATAGTCTGGCGTGACGACTTCGCTCGCAGGCACAGTCGCAGGAAGATCTGACACTACGGTCGCGAGCGTATCGAGATCTGCGTAACGGTACCGGTAATAGCCATAACCGCCCAAAACCACCATCAACAATGCGGCGATGCCCAGCGGCCACGCGAATCTCTTTCCTGTTCTCATCATCCCCATGCTCATAGAGCACTGTCCTCGCAGGCAACAAGTTTCTCATAAGCCGCACGATCCTCGTCGCTTGCGAAACGTTCGAACTTGTCCAGTAGCTCCGCAAGCCGGCTAATCCGGAGAATCTTCTCGAACTGCGCGGCTTTTCGGTTCTTTGCAAGAATTTCGGCATCCAGCTTCATGTCGCGCTCCTGCATGGCTACCAACTTGGCATATTCGCTATCCTGCGTAATAAACCGTTGTGCCGCGTTGACGTCATTCAGCATGAACGTCCGGTAATTATTTGTATACGGAAAGCGCGCCTCCGGCCATCGGGCCAGTACGTCAGCTGATATCCTCGCCTGAAGTGCCTTGGTGTCCTTTTTTAGCTCCTCTTGCTCCTTCGTGAGCACCGCTGCTGCGTCCGTTAATTCTTTCAGCATTCTCTTGGCCTCGCGCAACAAGCGACCGTCTTCGGCGGGAAGGTCATTCTTTGCAGCCAGTTGAACCAGAAGTTTTCGGTAGATATTGTCCGTTGTCGGCGCTACGGTAAGCCAGCGTCGATACCATGGCTCCCAATCCTCCAGGTAAACCTCGCTTGTCGCCCGCGGAACATCGGTACTTTCCCCATTCACCAGGCTATATAAATGCGCCTCGCGCAGCGTAACGGTACCATTTCCATCCAGATCCGGATTCGACGGAAGCTTCTTCCCAAGACGTGTGTGTCCATCAAGGGCCGCGAAGAAGTAGGTGGTGTAGTCGCGATAGCCGCCTACGTCCACGCTGGACGAACAACCCTCCGACAATTTATCTGTGGCCACCGCCATGAAGCCGCACATGTTGTGACCTCTTGACGCACGTGGCTCCGTCGTCATCGCATAGATTGTCCGCGCAAACCCGCCCGCGAAACACTGCGGCAGAAACAACCTCACCTGCGCACGCGGATTGATCTCGGCCAGCAGCTTTCCCAGGTCCCGCGCTGTCAGCTGTGTATCCCCCCACAGCCTCAATGCGTTACCGGACGCGTCGGACGAATCGTGGTTACCGTGTCCCTCGAATATGAATAGCGCCCGATCATTTTCCTTGATCTGCGCAAACTCGTCGTGAAGCCGGGAAACGAGATTGCCAACACGTGTTCCGCCATCAATACCTGGAACCGTATTCCGATAGTACCTTTGCCCATTCTGGAACTCCGCGCCAAACACACGTGCCAGGGGCTGCAGGGATGCGGACGATTCCGGTGGATGCTGCCATTCGACCACGTCTTTCGATGTATCCAGACCGCCATTGAAGTAGATTCGCACGTCCGCTTTCGGAAGCTTACGCAGGATGACATCCCTCGCCCATTTCAGATTCTGTTCAATCTGAGCCTGCGAGTCGAGCAGGGACGGTCCACCTCCAATAATCCAGACACGATCCGCACCAAATGCCGAGGCCCCGAAGACTAGCCCGACCGTAACGGCCAAGACGGTTCTGGCACACCTCAAACCTCTCCGCCCAACGCGCACCATAGCTATCTTGACACCCTTGGATCGTGCGTCTCCCAGCATATATGCCGTTTCCCAGGATTTATAAGCCCGCTTCCGTTTGCCGAGAAACCCGTGCCCGACTATTTCGCCAGCCACGCTCAGGCACCACCACCCCTGGAGGATCTCTGAAACAGCGCTTGGCCCCAGTGTTTAAGACGCCGTCCGTAATTCTTCGCCCTTTCCATAGCGTAGGCAGCAATGCCCGGGAGCGTATGGTTGTAGACATAGCTCTCGTATACGTCCATCGATTCCGGTGCCCAACGGTCATTCCATGCGGCGCCGGTAATAAAACTGATCTTGTTGATCCTGCTGTCGCTGCAGCAGCGCTCGATCAACTTGCCCAGCAGGACATTCCCGGGCCCCAACGCCTTGTGCTCGTCACTGTATCCGATCTTCAGCAGATACAACGTATCGCCTGTTAACAGCCCGAGCTGGCTAGCGATGCATTGCCCATTTAGCAGGATGAGATTGATCGTGCATGCCCCGTTCTTGGTGAATTCGCTCACCAGCGTACGGTAGAATTGAACTCGATCTTCATGAAGTTGAATCGCGCTTTTTGTTCCGATATCACCCTTCCAACTCATCGCCTCCGCATGAAGAAAGTGACCAAAAGCTACCTCCATATCTTTCGGCTCGGTCACGAACCGAAATTCAATACCCCCGATTTCGCTCAATTTCTTTGTTTGCCGTCGCAGGTTTCTCCGGAAATCCCCCGACAACCGGCTCATAACCGATTCATAGTCGGAATTGCAGGGAATGTATTTGCTGCGGTGATGCTTGAATGTCACGGTCAATGGCAACGGTGCCGCTCTCAACGAATCCTGAACACATGAGTCGTCAAGCGTATCCTCAAGCCTGAGCAAATCCCAGGCGAAACGCCCATCTTCACTCAAGAATCTGGCTAGTGCCGCCAGCAGGTAGTGATTCGCCTCTGTCTTCATGAACACGAAGTCGCAGACACCCATATCGTTCGGCCACAGTATCTCCCACGTCCTGAGCGGAATTCCAAAGCGCCGGGCCACTGTCCGGTGCAGCGGAAATATGCCAACCGGAGCGCCTGCCTTGAGCATGAGAAGAAATAGAACCGTTCCGTCTTCGGGCCGGGTGCTTTCCAAGTGGCTTCGATACCACCCGTAATGATGTATGAATCGCAAGTCTGGCACCGTTGCTTCAAGTTTGTGCCATGCATCCTCGATGGTCCGGAGACCGTCCTTACCAAGGAATGTCTGGATCTCAAGTTCTTTGTATCTATCATTCGTTAATGTCATGGCCAACCCAAGGATCTCGCGTCGTACTGTCCTGATCAGGACGAATCAACATAACCCGGCCAACAGACCACGGGCAAGATCTATTGGCCGTCATACATCGTTGTTGCGAATGAATGCCAAGCCCGTTCCGATGACACCGCCTGATTAACCTTCGCCGGCGCAATTCCCTGGGTGCCTGGCGAGTCACCTACGAAACTTTAATCGTCCCGCCTGGTGTCACAACGGTAAAGCCGTGGAGACCGCCGGCCCGGTATTGACGTATCAGATCCTGGATGGTCTCGTCTGAAACAGACGACGCATCGGCAATCCCAACAATCCCTGCCAGCCCCTGGTCCGAGTGGGCGATGAGCGGGTTGTCCGCAAAAAACCTCGCAATTTTTTGCGAAGGTCCGGCATGGAAAAAATAAACCCAATTATGTGACCCGCCATACGGATATACGGCCGCGCCCCATCCTCGTTTATGCAAATAAACGCCGTCATTCAACAAGCTGACACTCGCCATCGTGTCCACAGCGTGAAGATGTTGATCCATCGCATATCTGATCTGAAAATAGTACAAGGCCGTCTGGGCGCCGACCTTGATGTGGGTTTCATCGCCGTCCAGCACCCCCGCCCGCCTGAATACCAATGTCCCGTCCTGCACCAGGCAAAGCGCGCCTGCAACGGCTTCATTGCCTTTTGTAACAAATAACAACAGGCCCCTCAGGAAGAATTCCTTCATCTCTTCGTACGACTCGATGTCTGACAGATCGCCGTACCGTTTCTGGATATGAGGCACAAACATGCGATGGTAAAAATGGTCGAATTCCTGCAGGTCATGCGAAATCCGATAGTCCAGACCGGTCTTTTCCACAAATCTGTTGGTAATCTGATGCCTGGTCTTGGAGAACCTGCTTCTGACGTCCTCCCATGAGCCGGAAGTATCTATTATTTGCTGGACAAACTCCGTGCACTTGTAATCACACAATGCCCGAAATACAGGGTCATACCCCTTTGGGATCACGGCAACACACAAATCAAAAGCATCTCTCTGCTTCCCGAGAAAGTTCCTCAGCAACGGGATAAAGATGCGCCATCTACGCAGCACCACGGGCGCCTCTTCATAGATCCGCGCCTTCAGATACTCAGTAAACCTCGAATTGCTTACAAAGAGACATCTGAAAGACTGTTCGGCGCCCTTCAGGCGCCCCTCCACCAGGATTGCATGCGAAAGCAACTTCGACGCAACGGGATACAGCTTTCGCTTGATGAACCCAATCATTGCTATCCTTTTCCGAAAAAACCTTTTGGCCACGTATTCCGTTTGCAGTTCTCTACCATAAATACTGACTGGGCCGCCTGGGTCCGGTATCGCACCGAACATTCCACACTCTGCGAAGACCGCGATGCAAAACGCCTCTGCGCAACCCGACGCTACGGTAGTAACAACGCCGGTGATGATCTCGCCCGGAAAGGAATGCGCCGTGATGGGGCGTCACCACCAGTTCCTGTTCGTCATTACAAATGCTTTGTATTTACTATTTGAAAGGAGGACTGCACGAGGGCACTTGTACCCGTACGCCTCCATTCCATCAACGTTCACTCTCCTTATAAGAATCCGCCTGAAGATGTGCGTGCACTTCACGGACCCCATCACATACAACCCGATATGCCGATGAGCTCTCAAAGACGGCTCATTCTCTTGCCACACATCCGAGCACAGATTGTCTGCGCCGGGGTAATATTCGCGTATTACGGCCTTGATGAAATCCCCGAAAAGTCTATGTCCCCGCTTCTCGGGCACCACATACACATCCTGTACCCACAGATCCTTCGTCCCTTTTCGAATAAAAAGGCCCACATCCGTAAAGAACCGCTGGCTGTTTGAATGCATCCACAGGTACGCAATCGTCCTGTCGCCTTCAAATGCAGCATAAAACCTCATCCCCCTCCGCAAGCGCGCGGCCACCCGGGTATCATCGTCCATCCCCGGATAGTAATTGTATCGGCCGATCGCCTTGTAGATATCGAGAATGGACCCTGCATTGGTCGCGTATTCCCGAACTTGAAATTGGTTTTCCGCGTGGCTGGTATCGACCTTTCCGCGCAAAATGACAAACGTTCTGCGTTTAACAATAAATTTTGAAAACGTCTCCGACATCTTCCAGTACGCAGTACTGGCAAGTCTGGCGAGTGCACCAGCGCGCCTACTCACGCTCAATTGTCCCCGACCCATTCTGAAATGCAATGCGCATCGAGCAGCCATCACAGCCGGTGAACATCGACGATCCCGTCACCAGATTTGGTGACCCGACTGCTGCCGTCTGTTGCGGCACCGCATCTGACTATAACCCGAGCACCGTTTCTCCCGTTCCATGCGCTGCGGACTCACGTAAAATATCGCTGTCGACCATGGCCGTCAGGCGTCTTGCCTACACCGCACCGACTGCCTTGCCCTTTACTTTCAATATTGCCTGGACCCTGGCGATCAGCCTCAGTCGCTCCATCACCCACCACAGGAACATTGAACCCGCCATGCTAATAGAAAACACTATCAAGTGCGATTTGATGGTAACGATGTGTGCCAGCAACGATATTACGATTCCGTTAAAAATGAAGATATAGAAGGTCGCGGCTCCGATGTCGTTGAGAATCCTCTTTGTGATTGTCGGTACAGGAACGCGCGGAACAAATGCCAGAAACAGGCTCCCCAGGATCACCCACGTGGCTTCCACTTTGAATTTCGAATCCAGGATCGCGAAAACAATCGCGGTCGCACACAAGAGGAGTTTTTGCCGAAACTCCTCAACAAAATAGAAACACCAGCCCAGCCACAGGATAGCCAGGAATCTCAGCGGCACCAGGTCGTTTAAATGCCTGGTATCCCAGAAAGCCGGATAGATGGCTCTGATGGCAATCAGACACGCCAGTACCACAAATGACAATGCCGCGGGGGACCTGGAGGCATGCTGGCGAAACGAGGGTATGGAAAACATGATTCCAAACAGAATCAGGCACTGGAGCAGAACCTGAACGAACCAGAAAGGAAAGATGACCGTGATCTTGGCATTAACCAGGTTGGCATACAGCAATAGCACATCTGGTTCGAATGAACGATTCCATCCCAGGTACAATGCCGTAACAAAGTAGTAAGGGATCAGGATCGCTATCATGTAGACCTTCAGCCACTGCCACACTCTTCCCTCAAAAAGGTCTGCCGACTTGAATCGCGCCATGTTATAGCCAATCAGGACAAACAATAGCCACGTCCCGCCCGACAAGACAGTTCCGCCACTATGGGTCGCCACGACGCCAATAATGGCAATTACACGCAGGAAAATACTTGTGTCCAGCCAGCTGTATAGGGGCGACTTCTTTTTTTGCTCGATCTTCTCCAGATCGCCAACGGTCATTCTGTCCCAGTCGGCTGGAGCAATCCCAAAACGCTTTTCCAGCAACATCAGCATCTGGACGTAATTCAGGGAATCACCGCCCAACGATCGAAAGGTGTCTTCGGATTTTATTTTTGTACCGGGGAAGATGCTGGCAAATAACTCTAGCACAGTGCCCTGGCCGGGCAATTCACCGGGTCTTTTCTTTTCGACTGCTGGCCTCGAATACAGTTTGGACAATTCCTTTCTTCGAACCTTGCCCGTGTCCGTCCGGGGAATGCTGGCCACACCCTGCACGTTTACCGATGACTTGGCATTGACCCCCAACGCCAGCAGCTCCTCGATCGAAGCCTCCTGCACATCCTTCAGGTCTATTCCGGAGCCGCTTTCGACGGCAACAAAGAAACCGTCACCCCGCAGTTCGTCATCGACTCTGCTGACCGCTATTCTGTTTTCGACATTCAGGCGCCTGTTGATTCTCTCCTGCAAAAGATCGGGATTGACCTTGACGCCACCACAGTTGATCAAGTCATCCGCTCTTCCCTCGTAGTAAAGGTAGTTGTTTTCCAGACGCCCAAAGTCACCGGTGGTGTACCAGCCATCAGCATCGACCAGTTGCTTGATTTCATCTCCTATAATCTGACCCATCGCGACATGCGGACCGCGGATCATGATCCTCCCTTCGGGGGATATCTTGACTTCCACATCGCCAACAGGCTGCCCAACCGACTCCAACCAATCGCCTTCCGTCTCGCTGATGTTGAGGAAGGTCGTCCTGGACGCCTCGGTGAGACCGTAGTGCTGCACGATGACGGCGTTCGGGAACAGCGCCTTCATTTTCTCCTTCTCGGCGCGACTCATGTACTGGCTGCCGATTTCAATCCATTTGACCTTTTTCCCCAGCGGGCCAATGATTTCCGGCTGCACCAGCAAGGTCCGCCAGAGTGTTGGAACTGCCGAGATGGCATTGATCTCATCGGCAGCCAGCATCCGTGCCAGCTCGGCGGGATTGAACCCTTTTTCCGGTATGTAACAACGGCCACCTGCCGCCGCCACCGCGCGACAGCGACCAAACCCGAAAGAGTACGTCACCGGGATTCCCACGTATTCCCTGATCGACGCGTCGACCTTCATGATGCGATTGAGTCGAAGCACCACATCAGAGAGCGCTTGGTGAGACAGAAGAATAGCTTTAGGTGTTCCTTCCGTACCTGAGGTGAACACAATCTGTGCTGGTCGATTTTCCTCGATGACATCCTGGTGGACATCCAGCCATCCGCCGCCAGGCTTGGGTGTTCGCTCCTCTTTCATATGCAGCGTTGAACCGGGCTGCTTCAAGATCACCAGCACGGCACCGCTGTTATAGACCTCGAATGCAGACTTTACGAAATCGACCGAATTGGCCTGGTGGATCCCGATTACGTCATTTGTCTTGAGCATTGTCTCATCACCCCTACAAGCCGCCATTTGCGCTCCATACTGCAAACTCATTTCACCTTGGCCCTTCGATGGTGAGCTGGTCGCTGCTTTTCTCTCGGTCGCCAGCAGCGGCGCCTGTTGCACGGCCCATACCGACTGAACTCACCTTCACCTTCCCGAACAACGGGGCCGCTAAAAATACGCCAGAGCACATGAACTGGCCGGCAGTCACGTTGTTGCGGCTGGCTGGTATCCGCCATCAATCCCGCTATTCTGATCCCCCGCACCGTGGCATTCTCTGCCTTTCCCCGCCACCCAGTAACAGGCTCTTTATTCTAGCCTAGTGAGTCTCGCACCCGATACCCTCCGCACCGACCGCCACCAGAGGCGCGTCTGGTTGCATCGGTGTCAGGCTCAAATTATCACCTGATCCGGGTCTTGCATTGACCACCGACCCACTAAACGATAGATTGAAAAGAATTTTGGATCAAAATTCGTCCGTCCTTAACAAATACATATTCCGTCCTCAACGCATATCAAGCCGTGAACGATCAATAAGACGCTTGATCCTGGACGTTTCCTGAACCACTCTCGCCCCGAATCTCGACTTCCCGTGACATTTCGCATCGAACATAACGGCTATCTTGTAGAGCTCCTTGAAGAGGTCGCCCAGTGCGAGCAGTTCGAGAATGCTTTGCGGCCATCGGGCATTACCTTGCCTTTCTCTTATCGAAGTGCCTGGTTGGAAACACAGCCATCGACCAAGTTTCTTTTTTTCGCAATTCATGACTTGACCGGCAGAGCCGTGTACGGCTTCGCGGTGGTTATTCGGCCCACACGTGCCCTTCCAGGACATGTCACATGGTTGGTGGAGCGTTTCGGACCTCAGGACGAGAAAAGCGGAGAGGCCGGATTGCATGCGATGACCGAGTATGCACGCCGACAGTCCCGACTGCTCCGCATCCATCTCGAGACCTTTTCCCGCGACGCAGACCTCCGACACAGAATTGGAGACACCGCGACCATGCTTGGCTTTAGAAAGTGCGACAACATGCGCATGTATACCAAGACAATTGCCATCGACCTGCGTCCCGACGAGGAGGCCATCCTTGCCTCCCTGCATTCCACCGCTCGTCGCCATATCCGCGCCCTGGGCAAGAACCCGGTATCGCTACGGCCGGTCACGAATGGCGCATGTGCGCCAAGATTGGCCGAGCTCCTCCACGAGACCATGGCGCGCACCGGCGGACATTCTGAGACACACGATTGGACAGCGATTATCAATCTTTCAAATCGGCATCCTCAGCTCTCGCGTCTCGTTGGCCTTTTCCGCGAAGACAGTGAGTCACCAGAAGCTTTGTTGGCTTTTGCCTGGGGTCGTTACCACGGGGACCACGTCGACTACGCCGTTGCCGCCTCGACCCGCGCTGTGGACATAAAAATGCCGCTCGCCTATGCGATCGCCTGGGACCTGATTTGCTGGGCAAAGAAGAATGGCGCGACCTGGTTCGATTTTGCCGGAATCACCGCCGGCAGCCATGCCAGTGCGGACCGGCTTGGCGGCATCTCCGACTTCAAACGCTATTTCAGTGAACAAGTGGTAGTGGTGGGTGAGGAATGGGTATTCGAACCCCATCCCATTCGTGCCTGGCTAGCTAGCGCTGTGAGTGCCGGCGCCGCCTGGGTCAGGAAGATCTTTAAGTAAAACTTAGGTAGCACTTGTAAACCTTCTAGCCTAGGTTAGGATTCCGGAAAGCTCTACCTTTTGTTCTTCCCCTTATTGGGGCAGCTAGCGCGCCTCCAGCTCCGTGGCTGACCAGTATGGGAACACCAATCATGATCCGGTTCCTAGATACGCGGATGCGCGCAACCAGCGCTGCGGATGCCAGACAGGTCCGCCGAATACACGATCATACTGCTTCGGCGAGCCGAGAGACGCGGCCGGTTGCGTGCGCGTAACCGTTCAGAGGGTCGGCTTCTTCGTCATGCGGACGATCTGATCTTGTGCGAAAGACCAATGCTGGGTCGTTCGACAGCGACATATAAAAGATGTGCGGCGACGACGCTTGCCACCACACCGCAGACGAACACCAGGCTTCCGCTGGCCACGCCAAGCTTCGGTCCCAGCATTCGCTTCCCCAAGGACACGGTGCTCCAACCAATCGTGGGGTGGAGTAGATAGAGACTGTAGGAAATCTTGCCGAGATATTGAACAGGCCGGTTCGAGAAAATACTTTGCAGTCTTCCTGTCATCCCCGCCGCGTAGACGAACAAGACGGTGGTCAGACAAGTGAATGTATTGGGGTCAAGACGGTAGAATGCCAGAAGCAGCACTATCAGGAAATAGAAAATAAAGTAGTAGTGGCGTGTCATGCCCCGGGTTGCCCAGTACGCCAAGACCCCCAGAAAGAATTCATACCAATACGGGAGGAAGAACCCCGGGATCCGTGCATTGGTGAGCAGATGAAATGAGAATACAAGCGATGCAAGCCCGACCGCAGCGAAAACCCAGAAAAATGGAGCGGACAGGGCAAGCTCGCTGACCGCAGCAGTACGAGTCAATCTCTGCAGCACCAGTATCACCACAACAAAAAACAGATAGAACTGAACTTCCAGGCACAGTGTCCAGTAGATCGCCACAATGTCGCCATAACCCAGGATGTTCTGCAGGTAGAACAGGTGTGCGAACACCTGGGGCAGGGATGGTAACTTGACGGCAAGATCCGGAAAAAGATAGCTCGAAAGCCAAGCCAAGCCTATCGCGATCAACAGGCTCACCCAGTATGGCGGATCCAGACGGATGGCGCGTCGGAAGGCGAAGCGCCCGAGAAAACCCAGCCCGACCCGCCGGTCTCCCACACTTACACCAATCACATAGCCGCTGATGACAAAAAAGATATGCACGCCCAGATAGCCATGCAAAAACGCCGCCGCCAAAAGGTCTGGCATCCAGGACTGGACGGAATTCTGGAGGTTGCCGTACAGGTGGTAGAAAACCACCAGCATGGCGGCGATGCCCCTCAGACCATCCAGTGCAAGAAGTCTCGTTTGCTGGCTAGCAGTCATTCACCGAAGGCTCCCCTGCCGGGAATCGACCACATACGGTGCGCATAGCCTGACAAATCGATGCTGCAGTCTGACTGAATCGTATGACTTTACTGCGACATCGAACGATGAATTGGCGAATGCACACCAAACGTGCCGATGTGCAATCAATCTTTGCCGACATTCTCATGAAAACCACCACTCGCTTGCCGCGACGGATTAGCTAATAGGTAACTCCAAGTAATCCAAACTCACTCCGCGACCCGCAGGATGCGCTCATGTTCGGGGATCTTGGATACGACTTCCTGATATTTACCAGACAGAGGATTTCTTGGTATCTCCTTAACCCTATGTGTCGTTATTTGCAAGTCATTACCCATTCGCTCCTTGAGTTGCCGCATCGCCTCTGCTTCCATCACATCTGTAAAGTCATCCGTCACTTCCAGAATCACGCTAAGCTCGTGAATATTTTCTTGTACATATTGGGTAGCGCGGATCGCGGGAATGTCCAGAAGCAGATATGAGAGCAATACGCCTGCAATGACAGAGCCGTCAGGACGATAGATGTTGTCAAATACTCGGCCATCCAGTGACTTTAGCAGCGGCAATGGCAAGCCACATTCGCAAGGCTTATCGGAGAGAGAACCGATATCCCCTGTTCGACTACGAATAATCGGCATCCCGTAATTCAGAAGGTCAGTGATGGTAAT
>Ga0153916_10001308_pt1 | contig 17705 bp, 13 predicted proteins | sample Opewatmetagenome_FD_109642 | JGI IMG/M metagenome (GOLD analysis project Ga0153916, IMG submission 109642) | Freshwater wetland microbial communities from Ohio, USA - Open water 3 Core 3 Depth 4 metaG | ecosystem: Environmental > Aquatic > Freshwater > Wetlands | place: USA: Ohio, Lake Erie... | reverse complement strand
TTGCTCTCAACCAATCGCCTTGTATCGCTCAACCACTGCGACCTTGGAGATATCAATGCCCATATTGATTGGTATCTAACCAGATTTAGCATTGACAGTTAGCTGTAAATGCCTGGTGGGTACCTGGTTTTCGATAATTCCAAGCACATGAGCGGTGTAACTCCCATCGCCGGGGGCAGTCAGGCGAAAGTCTTCTGCGCGCAAGGAATGACCCAAATGGACTGATCGTAGAGACCAATCAGGGTAATTGAATGAAGGTTGATCAACCAGCAATTTGCCCGATTCAGCAATCTTTTGACCTTTAGCTATGACGACATCCGTGCTCAGCGTTGATAGCTCAGAGACTAACAGCACATCTGCATATCTGCCTGGAGCTATCATGCCGACCTCATGGGATACGCCAAAGTGTTCTGCCGGGTTGAGTGTCACCATTTGTAGTGCCGTAAGGGGGGTGAGGCCATGTGCTACAGCTTCTTTATATGCCCGGTTAACATGACCCTCTTGCACCAGGGTTTCTGAGTGTGAATCGTCAGTACACAGGATGAAATGCCTTGGGTCCAATCCAAGGCGTGTGACTGCTTCAATTTGAGCAGCAACATCATGAAATGCTGATCCAAAACGCAGCATGGCTTTCATCCCCTGACGCACCCTGGCGACAGCATCTTCCAGACGGGTACCTTCATGGTCATCCTCAGGTCCACCCGCCACATATCCATGGAATGGCAGTCCCAGGTCTGGGGAGGCATAATGTCCACCGATCACTTTTCCAGCTGCACGGGCTTCAGCTATTTCAGCGAGCATCTTTTCATCACCCAGGTATACGCCTGGGAAATTCATCACTTCTCCCAGACCAATTACTCCTGTCCAAGTCATCGCTTCAGCGACTTCCGTAGGTCCGATGCTCGCTCCAGGTGTCTCCAATCCTGGAGCTGATGGGACACAAGAAGGCATTTGCACCCAAACATGGATCGGCTGGACAGCGGCTTCATCGACCATCAGGCGCACACCATCAAGACCGAAGATGTTGGCGATTTCATGTGGATCTACGAACATCCCGGTGGTACCATACGGGATTACCGCTCTCACGAACTCTGTGACAGTCAACATACCCGACTCGACGTGCGTGTGACCATCGATCAGCCCTGGAACCAGATATCTATTGTTCGCATCAATAACCTGAGTTTTCTCGCCGATCGCATGGGCTGCATTTTCACCCACGTAGGCGATCCGCTCGCCTTTAATGGCGATGTCGGTGCTGGGAATGATCTCCCCTGATTGCACACAGATCCAGCGTCCATTCCTGATCACCAAATCGGCAGGAACCCTTCCCATTGCCACATCGATCAATAATTTACTTTCCGCCGTATTAATTTCTGCCATTCACCAACCTCCTGGCTGCCTGGTTATGTCTTTCAACCAGTTCAGGCAGGTCCAATCTGGTTAATTTCCCTTCCATTACTATCTCTTTTCCTGCGACAATGGTGTAGTCTGCTTTCACTGGTGAGCAAAAGACCAGCGCTGAGACAGGATCATGCAACCCCCCTGCATACTCCAATCTGTCCAGGTTGATTGCGAAGCAATCACCACACTTGCCCTTTTCCAGAGATCCCAAATCTGGTCTTCCCAAGACAGCCGCTCCACCACGCGTGGCCACCTCCAGAGCCTGACGGGCGGTCATGAGCTTAGGACCGCCATCACCAGATTTTGAGGCGCCCATTAATCCTGCACGCACGCGTGCCGCCAGCATTGCCTGACGGGTCTCTTCCAATAAATTGGAACCGTCATTGCTGGCAGAACCATCCACACCCAAGCCAACTTTTACACCTGCCTGGAGCATATCCATGATTGGAGCGATCCCTGAAGCAAGGCGCATATTCGAGGTCGGGCAATGCGCAACACCACAACCGGTGTCAGCATATTGCCTGATCTCATCATCTTTCACATGCACTGAATGTGCGAACCAGACGTCTTTACCAAGCCAGCTCAATTCGTCCATATAGGCTACCGGTCGGAATCCCGACTTCGCCAGGCAAAATTCTTCTTCATCCTGTGTTTCGGCGAGATGGGTATGCAAATGAACCCGATAATGGCGTGCCAGCTCTGCGCTCGCCCGCATCAAGCCAGGCGTCACACTGAAGGGTGAGCATGGAGCCAAAACGATTTGAAGCATCGAGCCCGGTTTTGGATCGTGGTATTCTTCGATCAATCTCTGGGAATCGCGGATAATAAATTTTTCATCTTCCACCACACTGTCGGGTGGAAGACCCCCATTACTCTCACCGAGAGACATTGAACCGCGTGAAGCGTGGAAACGCATGCCCATTTCACTCGCGGCCTGAATCTCGTCATCCAGGCGCGAGCCATTCGGAAATATATACAGGTGATCTGAGGCAGTCGTGCAACCCGAAAGTGCAAGCTCAGCCAGCGCTGTCTGGGTAGATATGCGCACATCCTCCGGTTTCATGCGACCCCAGATTGGATACAAAGTTTTCAACCAATGAAAGAGGTTGGCATCCTGTGCAGATGGTACGACCCGGGTAAGCGTCTGGTAGAAATGATGGTGCGTATTGATCAAGCCCGGCAGAACGATGTGCCCGGTCATGTCGATAATTTCATCTGCCAGCTCCGGCAGCTCTTTTGACCGCCCCACCTGCTCTATGAATCCATCCCGGATGAATAACCCTCCCCCATGGATCTCTCTACGTTGGTCATCCATGGTCACCAAAATGGCTGCATTTCTAATCAGAAGAGTGCCCATTGACTCTCAACTTACCCTGGCTGAAAAAAAAGTTTGTCAGACAAGCATAGTTTAGCAAAAAAACAGCTAAAAGTCAATTGTCTGACAACTTTTCCAAATTTTACTTCCACTCATTCTGTGAGAGTTACTCTCCCAGATTGTAGTTCTAATCTTATAACTTACCTGCCTGTATTTTTGCTGCTCTGACGGTATTCCGTAACAGCATGGTGATGGTCATTGGCCCCACCCCACCGGGATAGGGTGAGATCCATCCCGCGACTTCTTTGGCTTCATTGAAAGCAACATCGCCTGCCAGGCGATATCCTTTTTCAGATGTCGGGTCATCCACACGATTGGTGCCCACATCGATGACCACTGCTCCGGGCTTGATCCAATCCGCTCGCACCATTTCTGGTTTCCCAACTGCCGCAATCAGTACATCAGCGCTACGGCAGATGCCTGGGAGGTCTTTGGAGCGTGAGTGACAGATCGTTACCGTGGCATCACGTTTTACCAATAATAAAGCCACTGGCATGCCCACGATATTCGAACGGCCCAGCACCACCGCATTGGCACCTATAAGCTGAAATCCTGTTTGATCGATCAGATAGATACAACCATCCGGGGTGCAGGGTACGAATAATGGCTCACGACCTTTCTGCGCTAAACGCCCGATGTTGATCGGGTGAAACCCGTCTACATCTTTTTCGATGCTGATGGAATTTAAAATCTTTTCATCATCCAGATGGCTTGGCAGAGGTAGCTGTACCAATATCCCATTGACTTTCGGATCGGCGTTTAACTCTTTTACCAGGCCTTCCACTTCAGCTTGCGTGGCAGTCTTTGGTAGCTCATACCCGAAGGAGTCAAGTCCGTTTTTTTCACAGGTCTTGCGTTTCATCTTCACATATTGTTGAGAGGCTGGATTCTCTCCTACTAAGACCGCAGCTAAACCAGGTCTTGGCATGCCATCCTGCACCATTTTTTCGACATCTGCTGCGATCTCACAAAGTAGTTTCTCTGATATTGCCTTTCCATCGATGATCTGCGCGGTCATAATCTCTCCTTTAGTAAAGAATATATCAGTTACAACCTGTGTCATCCGATATTTGATTTATTTTTGCTTATGGATACCGTTTTCCATTATCCTTGAAAGTGCGAAATATTACAAGTTACATTTATCCTGAATTCCGGTAAAATAGCCAATATCCAAATCTACCAGGAGAATACTTTGAGAAATTACCGGTACTTTATCTGCTATTCCTTGATCGTTGTTTTTTCCATCGTCGTTCTGGTGGGGTGCAGAAGTGAGCAGAATGAAGCTCCAAAAACCATCGAAGCATATATAAAAGCTCTCAGTGAGCAAGATGCCAACCAGGTCAGCAGCTTGTCCTGTTCTGAATGGGAGCGAAGTGCCTTGACAGAGGTGGATTCATTCACCGCAGTTAGTGCTGAAATTAAGAATCTCACATGTGAACAAACCGGGCAGGATGGAGATACGATTTTAGTCTCTTGCACAGGTATTATTGCTTTGGACTATAACGGTGAAGCTCAGCAAATTGACCTTTCGAGCCGTACATATATCGCCCGCAAGGAGGGTGGTGAGTGGCGCATGTGCGGTTACCGTTAGGCGAGGAGGCTCTGATGAAGCATAAGTTATTTACCCGCGAGAATTTATACGCTCTCCTACTTTGCCTGATCCTGATTGCCATCATCATCCTGACCGCCGACCAGGCTCCTTTGTGGATTTACCAGGGTTTTTGAGTTGTCTCCTTCATCCCTAGCAAGCTATTCAATCTGAAAAAATTGTGTCCATGCTACCACTGATCATCATTATTGGTCTTACGCTGGTAATTGGTCTCCTTACTCATAGCCGTTGGAGAAGCTGGTCATTACTGGTTGCCAGTATTTTGGTTATTTATTGGCTGCAACCCAGCACTCCTATCCGCCACCTTGATTTTTGGTTACCCACAGCTTGTTTAGGCTTGTCGATTTTTGGCTGGGTCATTACCAGCCAAAGAGATGCCATCTTTGCACGCACCAACGTGCTCGCAGAAGTCGTTATCTTTGCTCTGGTGCTATTACTTGGCGCAATGCGTTATCTAGATCCAATCTGCTGCCTGACTCCCACACGACCGCCCGAGTTAGGTCAAATCTTTATTGCAGTTGCCATAATCAGCGCCTGCTCATTTTTCTTAAGCCGGTTCGGCCAGGGCAGAGTTGGATGGCTCTATGGGTTATCCATTTTGATCCTTGGATTCTTCGTAATCCTAAAATCTGAGCCCCTCGCCAGGTTAGCGAGCATGGGATTGCGATCGATAAATGCACAATCGGTTTCATTAGCCACGGGGCTTGATATCCGCTGGCTCGGCTTTTCATATGTTGCCTTTCGCTTATTGCATACTCTGAGGGACCGGCTGAGTGGCAGGTTACCAGGAATGACGTTACAGGAATACGTTATTTACGTGATCTTTTACCCAGCTTTCACCGCTGGACCCATCGACCGCATCCAACGCTTTGTGGTGGACTTGCACCAGCCCGAAAAGTTTTCTGCTGAAAGAGCCTTGCAGGGTGGCAGGCGGATTTTAATGGGGATTTTTAGTAAATTTGTCCTGGCAGATGGGCTGGCACTCCTGGCACTTAATTCAATAAACGCTGACCAAGTAATTTCCACGGGCTGGCTATGGATAATGTTATACGCTTATGCGATGCGCATATATTTTGATTTTTCTGGGTATACCAATATTGCGATTGGGTTAGGTCATCTGCTTGGCATACAGCTACCAGAGAATTTTGAGCGACCATACCTTAAAACAAATCTCACCTTGTTTTGGAATAGCTGGCACATGACATTGGCAAACTGGTTTAGAGCATATTTTTTCAACCCGCTCACCCGCGCCTTGCGCTCCAGACCAAAGAGCTTGCCATTTCCCTTCATCATATTCATCGGACAATTGAGCACGTTTATCCTGATCGGTTTATGGCATGGAATAAGTTGGAATTTTGCTATCTGGGGAGCCTGGCATGGTCTGGGCTTATTCATTCATAATCGTTGGTCGGAGTTAATGCGATCAAAATCGTTATCCATTGAAGCTCATCCACGCTTGAAGGGATTGGTGAGTGTTATGGGAGTAGTGATTACATTCAACTATGTCAGCTTAGGTTGGGTGTGGTTTGTTCTGTCGAAGCCAGACCAATCCTGGAAAACGCTGCTGAAATTATTTGGCGTAGGATGAATATTCCGGTGTCCGAAGTAGACATTCAAGCAGTTCGATTTTGGAAAAGGGTGATTATCAAAGGGATTTCGCTTTTCTTACTGGTTAATTTACTCTTTGCCCCCGTAAATCCCCTACCCATGCTGGGCAAAATCTCAGCATATAACCGGATCTTCCCAGGTCGGGTGCGTTTCCCTTACGGTGAAAAACCCGACCTGGCTTACAACATGAGCCTATACAGTCTGCAAGCGATGTTTGCCTCGCATGAGTTAGCTGCAGGGAAAAAACCAAATGATGAGTATCGAGTACTCCTCGTCGGCGATTCATCCGTGTGGGGATATTTACTCAAGCCGGATAATACCCTGGCGGCAAATATTAACGCATTAAGCCTTAAGGTCGTAGAAAACAAGACAGTACGCGTCTATAACTTAGGTTATCCAACCATGTCGCTGGCAAAAGATTTACTGATCCTGAGCGATGCCATGCTTTACCAACCTGATCTGATCATCTGGTTAGTGACCCTGGAATCCTTCCCGATTGAAAGGCAGTTGGATTCACCCATTCTACAAAACAATCCTTCGAGTATGCAAGATTTAATTCGCCATTACTCGCTTAATTTAGACCTAAATGATCCTCGATTCTCGAAGGGTAATTTCCTGAATGACACCCTGATCGGTCAGAGGCGTGCTCTCGCCGATAATCTTCGCCTACAGCTATATGGCGTGATGTGGGCGGCGACCGGAGTGGACCAATACTACCCGCCATCTTACGACCCGCCTCAGGAAGATCTGGACAGTAATGTCACCTTTCAAGGTATGCAGCCTCCCGAGTTAGATGCGAAGGATTTGGCCTTGAATGTTTTATCTGCTGGCTCACTGATAGTGGGCAAAGTGCCTATTATTTATGTAAATGAGCCGATCTATATCAGTCACGGGCAGAACTCCGAAGTTCGGTATAATTTCTTCTATCCTCGCTGGGCATATGACCAATATCGCCAGCTATTCAAACAGACCTGCCAGCAGAATGCATGGCGATGCCTCGATGAATGGAATCTGGTGCCGGCTGATGAGTTTACCAATAGTGCCATCCACATGTCTCCACTAGGTACCCAAATGTTGGCGACAGAGCTGGGTGAGGCAATCATCTCCATTCACCAGCCTTGATCGGATATGAAAATTAACCTGAAGCTCCCTCGACCATTTATAAATCATCTATTACTCCTGATAATATTTATCAGCTTAAGTGCTTGCACCAAAACAGCTGCGGATCCACTACTACAATCGAACGACACCCCGCTCCTGGCAGATACGCAAAGCGCCACTCCATCAGTCATGGAAACTGGAACCAGCTTAATCACCACACAATCGAGTTTAAGCACGCCAATTCCAACCACGACAGCTCCACCAGCGATCGTTTCGACCTCCTCTTACACGACCTCGACTGGACATACTGCCACAGCTCTACCGCCACAGGATTGGATGTCACTGCCGGTCATCCCGACCGTGAGCCAGACCGCGCGCGAGATATACCAGCGTGGGGTAGAGATGGGTCGTAACCCGCATGCCTTCTCCAAGATTGGCGATTGCCAATCCATTACCACTTATTTCCTCAGCTATTTCGATATGCCGGAATTTTATAAATTAGGTGACTACGCTTCACTCCAGGAAACGATCGATTGGTACGCCGGCTCTTTTTCGCGTGACAGCCTGGCTGTCAAAGGCGGATTTAACGCCGCCGCCATCCTTTCTCCACTGCGGGCAGATCCAAAACAATGCCAGCCAGACGAGAACCCGGTTGCCTGCGAGATCCGTTTACATAATCCCAGTGTAGCAATCATCAGTTTGGAAGAGTGGTGGGCAGGTCATCCGGAAAATTATGAAAAATATTTGCGCCAGATCATTGAATACTCAATCGATAACGGCGTTGTACCGATCGTCGCAACCAAGGCTGACAATCTGGAAGGAAATAATCTGATCAACCAAACGATTGCAAGCCTGGCAAATGAATATGATATCCCGTTATGGAATTTCTGGCTGGCAGTGCAACCCTTGCCTAACCATGGTTTGATTGCGATCGATGCAGCTGGTGCCGTGGATATGTTTCATCTCACCCATAGTGATGGGTATTATTTCTATGATGATCCAAATGCTTCCCAATCTGGCTGGTCGGTACGTAACCTGACTGCCTTACAAACGCTCGATGCAGTCAGGCGAGGCTTGACCAGTACACCATGATGGATACCTTGCTGGAAAACAGGATAAACATGACTACCGACATCATGCAGGTATTATCCACATATATATCTACCCAGATCCTCAAGCAGCCTGCCCGGATTATTCTACCCGACGAGCACCTTTTATCTAATGGACTGGTAGATTCATTCCACTTGGTTGATCTGTCCATATTTATTGAAAAGACGTTTAATGTCCTGATCGACGACACGGAATTGAACCGTGACACATTTGATTCGCTGGCCCAGTTAGCTGCGATCATTAAATCGCGCATGTGATTCTCAATCCATGAATACCGTCGCTGAAAAACTGCTGAGGCTATACGAGACCCAGCCTCACTCGGTCGTACTTCACCTGCTGCTAAGCCAGGAACCTGATAAAACCATCACATATTCTGACCTGATCCACGGTGCCGCGAATTATTCCATTGGGTTAAAAAATGCCGGTATCAAACCAGGTGAAGTGGTCGTCCTCATCCTCCAACATGGTGAGGATTTAGTCTATGGCTTTTTCGGCGCAATACTGAATGGATCGATCCCTGCGATCATGCCTTTCCTCACCGAAAAGCTCTCACCCGAGCAATACCGGCATTCATTAATCGCTCTCATTGAGATCACCCGCCCCACTGCGGTCATCACCTATCCTGAATTTCTTGGCGAAGTCCAGCTGGCCATTAAGCCAGGAAGCTCGGTGAGAAAAATACTCATTTCCGACCGGATCATCTCCCAATCGGACATAAGTTCCAGTATTTTCGAAGGTGGACTACAACGCACACCTCAAGATATCGTGCTGCTGCAACATTCATCAGGCACGACGGGCTTACAAAAAGGGGTGGCTTTATCCCATCAGGCGGTCTTCAATCAGCTGGACAGCTATGCGCGCACCATTGGTCTAGATACTTCAGATGTCATCGTGAGCTGGCTCCCACTTTATCATGATATGGGTTTAATTGCGGGTTTCATCCTGCCCATCTTGTCCAACGTGCCGCTGGTATTGCTTTCACCTTTCGATTGGGTGCGCGCGCCGGCTAAGTTATTCCAGGCTGTCAACAAATATCACGGATCCCTTTCCTGGCTACCTAATTTTGCCTATAACTTTTGCGCTCAAAAAATCCGCCCGCGCGAGCTTGAGGGAATCGATTTATCTTCATTACGTGCGGTAAGCAACTGCTCTGAGCCGATGTACTGGAAAAGTCACCAGATGTTTCTGGAACGGTTCCAGCCATACGGTTTGAATCCAAGAGCATTGGCTACCTGCTATGCGATGGCAGAAAATGTTTTCGCTGTATCCCAGGGAGGTATCAATCATCCAATCACGATCGATCGCATCAGCCAACGGGGTCTCTTAGTCGATCGGGTGGCATATCCCTCAAGAAATGGTGAAGAGTACATCAATATGCTTTCAGCAGGCTTCCCAATTGATAACACGCATGTTCGTATCCTTAATCCCCAACAGGATCAAGTCGCTGAACGCCATCTTGGGGAGATTGCAATCTCCAGTGATTGTATGCTGACCGGTTATTACAACCGGCCTGACCTGAATGACAGAGCATTTCATGAAGGCTGGTATCTCACGGGTGACCTGGGCTATTTAGCTGATGGTGAGCTCTATGTGACCGGGCGCAAGAAGGACCTTATCATCGTTGGCGGGAAAAACATCTATCCCCAAGACCTGGAAAACCTGGCCAGTGAAGTAAAAGGAGTCCACCCGGGGCGTGTGGTCGCCTTCGGTATTCCCAATGAAGTAACTGGCACGGAAGATGTGGTCATCATAGCTGAGGTGGATGATGATTTTGCAGGGTATCCAGATATAAATCTCGAGGATTCACCTGACTGCTCCCGGATCAAGGAAGAGATCCGCCTGCGTGTAACGCGCGGCTCAGATATAGCTTTGCGCTATGTCAGGGTGGTTAAAAGGGGTTGGCTGATTAAGACGAGCAGTGGCAAGGTGGCCCGGGGATCTAATCGGGAGCGTTATCTGGCTGAGCTTACGGCTGACTGATTGTATGAGGTCGCCAAACTGGGTCAAAATCATAGGCCGGATTGGTCTCAATCGGTTGTCGATCGACACCATTTGACCGCATAACGTATATATCATGATTCCCCGAGTACCAGCTGGTAAACAACAGCCAGTAGCCATCGAATGAATAACTGACATCTTGAACCAGCAGAGAGTTAGGAACCTGGACCGGAATTTCACCCGCCTCCGAATAAGGAACAGCCATCAGCAATGTCGTCCCCGTCGTATCGGAGATGGGTGAACGGGTGTAAATCACAATGGATCCGTCAGGTGACCATGCAGGACTATTAATTCTATAATCACCACCGCCGATGGTTAATGCATGCCTGTTCTCACCATTGACGTCCATCACCCATATCCTGTTATCGCTATTCACATAGGCAATCTCCTTGCCATTGGGTGACCAGGCTGGTTGTGAGATGGCTCTGGTTTCATCCTCCACCAGGGATTTCACACTATTATCCTTGAGATTTAATATATAAATTCCTTGAACTCCGCCTTTCCTTAGCGAGGTAAATGCGATCTGCGCACCATCCGGCGACCAGCTTGGGTCGAAGTCACCACCGGGGACGCTTGGAAATGGTGCCATCCCCGTTCCATCGGCGTTGATCACGAATAAACTTGCCCCGGGATAGGTAGGTAGCTGTCTTTCACAAGGAGATACGAAAATAAGCTTCATCCCATCTGGAGACCATTTGGGTTGGCAAGCGCCTTCAGGGATATTCGTGAGCTGTTCGAGTCCGCTCCCATCGATGTTCATCAACCAGATTTCCACCGCTCCAGACCGGTTGGATGCGAATGCGATCTGAGTTGCCCCAGCCATCGGTGTGGGAGGTGGTGTCAGGGTTATGGTTGGTGTTGTCGTTGGGGTACTCGTTCCTGTCGGAAACAGGGTATTCGTGACTGATGGAGTAAGAGAAATGACACGCGTCGGGGTTTTAGAAACGATTGCCAGGATCGGAACCTGTGTGTTTGTGGGTGAGCCTACAGTTGGAGTATGTGTCGGTGCGATGGCTGGAAAGATAACCCCTATCGCTTCCTTTACATAATCGGGTCTGATAGCATACAATCCGAAACCGCTCAACATGAGGATGGGTATGAAGGCCAGCAATAACCAGAAAGGACGGTTGCGTTTTGATTTTTTTTTATGCGGCAATAACTCAATATCGCTGACTACCTCTTCCAGTGGTCGCGTTGATTTTTTTTGTTTCCCATCCAGTTTATCGACATTTACCGCAGATGATGTTGGTTTAGGATTGACCGCTTCTCCAGGTAACCGGTCATGAATCGTCATGGGAGGTGGTTGGAGTATCAATTCCAGAGGTAACTTCCGCCTGGAAATGCTCCTGGCTTCCATCAGCGCAAAGCGCAATTCCTCTGCGGATTGGTATCGATCTTCGGTGCGGATCGCCAGGCATTTTTCAATAATCGTGGCGATATGCTCCGAAACCTTCGGATTATGTTGGACGATAGGCGTAAGTTCTTTGCGTTGCATCACCCGATCGAGCCCATCCTCTGGCAGCACATTGGTCAGGGCGGAATATAAGGTAGCTCCCAGCGAATAAATATCCGATCGCGGATCAGTGCGTGCAGTACCGTATTGTTCAGGAGGTGAGTATCCAGGGGTCATCGCCCGTGCCCCTGTGTTCGTAGTTTCACGTCCTTCAACCAGCTTCGCTAAGCCAAAATCGACAAGGAAAATATGACCGGCAGGTGTGATCCGTACATTACCTGGCTTTATATCCCGGTGAAGGATCATTGGCTTGCGTGAATGCATATAAGCCATAGCGTCACAAATTGCAACACCTAATATGATCACTTCCTGCTCGGGTAAAGGACCCAATCGGTCTAATCGCTCTCGCAGGTCCTCGCCTTCGATGTAATCCATGACTAGATATTGGCCTTGTGGCTCAATCACAAAATGGTCAGACACCCTTGGAAGGTTCGGCTGGCGTAAGCCTGCCAGTATGGTAGCCTCCAACCTGAATTGGCGTGCATATTCTTCTGTGGTAAAGAGATTCTCTTTTACGGCGACTTCGACGCCCAGGTTCTCGTCAATCGCCTGATATACTGCCGCCATACCGCCTTGCCCCAGCACCTCAACAATGCGGTAACGGTTATTCAAGCACGAGCCAGGTTCCAATGTCATTGGGCTTATTATACGTGAGTGGAGAGGTTTTTAGTTAGTGCTTTACCAAAATATCGTCCATCCGTGCCTTTTGTGTATGCCTTCACCAAGGATTGGACGCTGAATACCAGCTGATTATATTGCTTGTCAATCGAAAAACATGTCCATAAATGTTAAGGTGTGCCATGCAATCTCTTCACAACCTGGATATACATATCCAGCCAGCTATTGACTCCACAATCAATCAACTGACGACATTCCTCATAAAAATCCTCTCCAGGATTACACTCATATATCCAGATTTTTAACATCACGTGCATGGGTTTGAATGAATCGGCGCCTGGGTGGCACAGCCGAACCCATCAACATATCAAATGTGCGGTCAGCTTCAGCGGCATCGTCGATCGTTACCAGCAGGAGGGTACGGATGCTAGGATCCATGGTCGTCTCCCAGAGTTGTTCCGGGTTCATCTCACCCAAACCCTTATAGCGCTGTAACGAAATTCGGTCAGCGGAAGTGCCCATATCCTTGACAATATGGTCTTTTTGATTGTCACTGTAAGCAAATTTCACTTGATTCTTATACGCCAACCGGTACAAAGGTGGTTGCGCGATGTATAGATGACCTTCCTCGATCAAATCTGGCATATAACGGAAGAAGAAGGTTAGTAGCAAGGTTCTGATGTGACTCCCATCCACATCAGCATCGGTCATCACGATCACTCTCCCGTATCGTAGCCCGCTGATATCAAAATTATCACCGATGCCGGTACCTAGAGCGGATATCAGAGCCCTTACTTCGTTATTGGCAAGGATCTTATCCAGGCGGGCACGTTCAGTGTTTAATATTTTTCCACGCAGTGGCAACACAGCCTGAAAATGCCTGTCCCTCCCTTGCTTGGCTGATCCGCCTGCTGATTCGCCCTCCACCAGGTATAGCTCGGTCTTTTCTGGATCGCGTTCCGAGCAGTCTGCAAGCTTTCCGGGTAAGGTTAAGCTTTCCAATGCTGATTTTCTGATCACCAGGTCGCGTGCTTTTTTAGCTGCATCCCTCGCCCGAGCGGATGTCAGACATTTTTGGACAATGGCTTTCCCTGCTGAAGGATTCTGCTCCAAGAAAGTGCTGAATATGTCGCCGACCACCTGCTGGGTCAATGTTTGTACCTCAGGATTCATCAGCTTAACCTTGGTCTGGCTCTCAAACTGTGGGTCGGGGTGTTTGATGCTAATGATCGCAGTCAGTCCTTCACGCGTATCATCCCCGGTAAAGTTCAGATCAGCTTCTTTAAGCAACCCACTGCGGCGTGCATAATCGTTGATCGTCCGGGTGACCGCCGCTCGTAATCCAGTTAAATGCGTGCCGCCATCGACCGTGTTGATGGTATTTGCGAACGAGTAGACAGATTCTGCATACGCATCCGTATACTGGATGGCTGCATCGATGGTTATGCCTTCAATATCTTTTTCAGCATGCACCACATGGTGCATCACTTCACGATTCCGGTTCAGATACCTGACGAAAGAGGTAATACCGCCTTCAAAATAGAAGGTCATTTCATGATCAATTCGCTCATCACGGAAATAAATCGTTACCCCACGCGTCACAAAGGCCATCTCACGGAAGCGTTGCGAGAGGGTGTCGAATCGATAATCCAGGTCTCCCTTGAATATTTCCGGATCAAATTTGAACGTCGTTCGTGAGCCAGTCTCTTTTGGCGATGACTTTCCAATGATAGCAACCGGACCTTTCGGATAACCACGCTCATATCTCTGGAAGTACTTCTTGCCATCCCGCATAACTTCCACTTCACACCACTCTGATAACGCGTTTACTGCTGAAACCCCCACGCCGTGTAATCCACCGGAAACCTTATAACTACCTCCCCCGAATTTACCACCTGCATGGAGTACGGTCATTACCACTTCTAGGGCGGATTTTTTCATCTGCGGGTGAATATCCACCGGGATACCACGACCATTATCAGTGACTGTCACACTGCTATCCCGATTGATTGTCACCTCGATCCGGTCACAGACACCCGCCAGAGCTTCATCGATGGAGTTATCCACCACCTCATACACCAGGTGATGTAAAGCTTTTACATCGGTACCCCCGACATACATACCGGGGCGCCGCCTGACTGCCTCCAGACCTTCCAACACCTGGATGTCTTTGGCTTCATAGGATAAGGGTGTTTTGTCGTCAACCACATGTACCTCCTGGTCTTACCCCCCTTGAACTGGCATCCCTCTTTGAGATTTTATAATTCTGAGCGTTTCCTGCACCCAATGATCAGCATCCCGGTAATAAACAAAACTGGCAGCTAACAAGGCACTGGTCACAAATGCATGCCCACCCAAGCCGATTAACGTAAGCCATGAAGTCTCAGGTGGCACTCGCCACAAGAAATCCAATCCTTCGCTCAGACCAAGCACCAATAATATGAAAAGGGATGTGGTGGGTAACGTCATTTTAGTTAATACCATGCTTCTTTTGACTGAATCGAGTGCATTACCGTGATTCACGAATATACCGTGCGTAGAGAATAACAACGGAAATGCCAGCCAGAGCAATAATCCCAAATACAAGAAGGATGCAAATTGCGCTATAGGCAAACCAAACAATGCAATTCCTAATATCGCGCACATGGATGGGATGGTAATTAACATAAACAAAAGCAAAAATGCCAATGCCAGGCTCAAAACCTGGAGCGAAGTCCAAGACCAGGCTTTTAAAATCATTTTTAGCTCAATTCTTCCTTGCAAGGCTACCTGGACTACCAAAATGTAGTAGAAGCTGCCAACAACCAGACCCACAAGGAGTAAACCTATCGAAATCACTACAGCTAACAAGGGATTAGTTAAATCAATGTAGATCGGTATTCCGTTGGGGATTTCACCATGTAATCCACCCGACATCAAGCTGGGTATCCCAACCGGTATCGTCCTTAGCAAGCTGAGTAAATTAAATTTGTCTGCTATCGAGTGCATCATTTCAGTTCCAGCTGATAGGATTTCACCGCTTTGGAGCTGACTTATATTTTCGGCGGAATTAGAGGCATTGATTAACCCATTGATCAAAGTCTTTATCTGCAGGTGAGGCCCTAACCAGATAAGGAGATCGAGAGCGATCGGGATGATGATGACCACGATTTGATTAGCCACCGCATCAAATCCAGCTCGCAATGAGCGAAGTAAATTGGGTGGAACTGGCATTACTTGAGATTCGATTTTATCCATACGGGATTCCATTTTACCATAGACGCATCTATGGGATATTCAACTTATACTCGGCGTGAACGAACTCGCAATATTCCCTCCTATAAGATAAAATACTCAGATGCTTCGCAATAAGGCTTCATCGGTCAAACTGTTCTTCGCATTGTTGCTGTTTTTACTCATACACATCTTATTTGCCTTACCAGGTCTTGATAGGACATCTATAAAAGTATCTGCGAACCAATCTGCCACCCAAACCCCACCAATTTATTCATATCCGTCTTCTTCAGGGAATCATATCGCCTCATCGGTACCAGGCGATTACCCTGTGAGTAATTCCATCAGCATCGGCTCATCGTATCGTTTGCAAAACAAAGAAATCAAGCTCTCACCCCTTGCTCCCATCTCAACCACATACACATCAACAGCCACAGTTACCTCTACCCTGGGTAGTGCTGACCAGGAACTGCCGGTTCTCCAAAGCACCCCTGTCACATATCTGCCACTCATGTATGGGTATTCTGAATCCCAGCCGAATCCACCTTCACAAACCATTCTTTATTGTGACAATCTAGACGGTCCTATAAATATTCCAGATGACGATCCATCCGGTATCATTGATAATATATCTATCTCCGATCAGCGTTTGATCTCATCCATAAATCTTTATGTAAATATCAGTCATAGCTGGGTAGGTGATCTGGTTGTTTCTCTTACAAACCAAAATACAGGAGAAACTGTTACCGCTATCAATAGACCTGGCGTCCCGAATTCTGAATTAGGCTGCTGGGCAGGAAATATTATTACTATTTTATCTGACAAAGCCGCCCAGCCGGTTGACAATCAATGTGCTCCATATGCCCCTGCGATCTCCGGAATTTATCAGCCGGAGGAGCTATTATCCGCTTTCTCCGGTATTCACATAAATGGAATCTGGAGTTTGAATGTCTCTGATCGTTATCCTACCGACACTGGTAGATTGAATCACTGGTGCCTGGGGGTTACCCTATCTGATGCGCCACCTCCGCCTAAACCTACACCAACTCCGGTGGCTTTACCCGTGAGCGCCTATGTGGATGGTATGTCCGGTCAGGATCAACAATATACGTTGGACTGTGAATCCCGTTCAGCAGTAGATTGGGCGAGGCATTTTGGAATTGATATCGACGAGCTGGATTTCCTCAGTCATTTACCCAGGTCGGATGATCCAGAGGTGGGATTTGTAGGTGATCCAACCGGAACCTGGGGTAATATACCTCCCTCGGATTATGGTGCTCATGCCCCACCTGTCGCCAACTTATTGCGGAATTATGGCCTGACAGCTACTGCCTACCACTCCTTGCAGTGGGATGACCTGAGGGCTGAGATAGCTTCCGGAGATCCTGTGATAGTCTGGATCATCGGCGGGAACACAAAGAACCTGGTAAATGGCATTCCTTATTATTACACCGCACCATCAACCGGCAATCCCGCCATTGTGGCTCACGGTGAGCATACGGTGATTCTTGTCGGTTATACTCCCGATGCTGTCACTATCCTAAACGGCGAAAGATTTGTAGACGTCCCCCTCGACCAATTCCTTGATTCCTGGTCGGTGTTGAATTTCATGGGCGTGCTTGCTCGACCTTGAAATCTTCTTATAATTCCATCATTTTTCAATATATCCAAAGATTAAGTTCGATATTAAAATAACATTGATGAAAAATCTGTTCTGAAATTTCTGGATAATGGCAATGAAAAATGACTAATTTCTAACTTCCACTTTAAATGGATTAATCTCCTACCCTTGACGGTTGGTGTTATTATCATTAGAATTCATAAAATTTTGCCTATAATGGGGGATTTCCCAACAGCTAGGTTGAATAACTTACTGTGAATGGGTTTGATTGTATAACCGACATCATGGATCGCTAAAGATCTATAGGAGGTGTGTGCAATTCAAATTCAGACAGACGCTCAATCCTCATTTATCCTAATATAATGTAAATGTCAAACAATCTTGTCTATCTCTTGGAGGAGAAAAATGACAAAGCGGTTATTACCCCTAGTTTCACTTCTGATGATTGCAAGTATGATTTTAGCTGCCTGCGGTCAAGCGGCAGCACCGTACACCTGCACCGATTCTATCGGATGCGTCACGATTGCTCCCACGGACC
>Ga0153916_10001307_pt1 | contig 17707 bp, 13 predicted proteins | sample Opewatmetagenome_FD_109642 | JGI IMG/M metagenome (GOLD analysis project Ga0153916, IMG submission 109642) | Freshwater wetland microbial communities from Ohio, USA - Open water 3 Core 3 Depth 4 metaG | ecosystem: Environmental > Aquatic > Freshwater > Wetlands | place: USA: Ohio, Lake Erie... | reverse complement strand
TCGATCGACGCACGGCCGTCCAGAAGCACGTAAAGGCGTGCCCGGGCAAGCCGGTCGAGGCTCGCCCGCGTGATCTCCACCGCACGCTGGAGCGTGTACGTCCGGTAGCGAAGCTGCTCCAACCGGGCCGCGGCTTCCTCGTCCAGCACCTTGCCGAATTCCTCCAGGCTCCGCAGCGCCTCCTGGAGGCGGGCGAAATTCGCGGCCAGGACGCCGGCCATGTCCGCCCGCTGCCGCTCGGCATCGGTCGAGACCCGGGTGCCCACGTCGGCCAGGGTCTCGCGGGCCGCCAGGCGGTCGCCGATGGGAAAACGCGACAGGATGGCGGCCAGCTCGTGCCGCACTTGTTTGAGCTTCTCGGTCAAGTGCCGATCGTCCAGCACGAAGCGGACGTAGTCCTCCACCACCCGCAACCCTTCCCGCCCCCGATTCGCGGCCGCGTCGAGCACCCGCAGCACCCGGACTTGCTCGCCCGCAGCGAGCCCCGGCGGGAGGGCGTCCCCGGCTTGGGCCCCGTCTTGCGGTCCGGCCGGAGAGGGCGCGACCTGCGGTCCCGGCGCCGGCGGTTCGCTGCGAGCCGGCTGCGGCCCCGCGCCCAGCCCCTCCTCGCACCCCGCTTCGTCCGCCGGCAATTCCAAGGGTGGGGTTCCCGGCTCCGGCCACCGATCGGGGCTGTAGCCGTATTGGCGGCTGATCTCTCGCTCGATCTGGTGCGGGTCGATCCCTTGTTGGCGGAGCCACTCGCCCACCTGATGCTCGGCCGCCGCCAGCCCCAGCAGGAGGTGCTCGGTGGCCAGGATCACCGGCTCCCGATAGCCCAAGAGCTGTTGCCGAGCCGCCACCACCGAGGCACGAACGTCATGGGAAAACCGGTGGATCGCGGTCCCCTCGGCCGGCCGCGGCTGCGGACAATCCGGCTGCTCCCAGGCGGGATAGCGGTTCGGGAACCGGGTCAGCTCGGGCCAGCGCCTCAAGACCGCCTGTTGGTCGATGCCACGTTCCGCCAGGGCCAGGGCCGCTCGACACTCCGATTCAGTCAGCAGACCCAGCAAGAGGGCCGAGGCCTCTAACTCTTCCGAGGTAGCGCGGCTGGCCCAGGTCACGGCCTCCGCAAAGGCCCGCTGCACCGCTGCGGTAAAAAGGGGTTCCATAAGTCCTCAGTGTGGCAAACGAGGCCCACCTTCGCAAGCTGCCTGGGGCGAAGTACTTATGGGCCGTAAAGTAAAGTGGGGCTTTTGTTTGCCTTGATTCGACCTACCCTTGGAGCTACAATTCGTTGGCTGGGAAAGACCCTTAGCCGCCGCCTATCGCGGGAGGAACCGAAACGCCATGGGCAGGATGCCGCCGGCCGTGTATCTCTGGCCGGGACTACCCCAACTATGGAGGCGGGGAACGTGGTCCGCGCTGGCCTGCGCGGTTGCGTTCGCCGCCCTGCTGAACGGGGCGGTCCTGGTCAGCTTCCTCTGGACGGAACTGGTCCCGCCGGTCGCCCGCAACCTTGCCTGGCTGGCGGTCGGGGTGATCTGGGTCGGCGCGGGGGCCTTCTCCTGGCTCTGGGATTCTCAGCAGGCAGCCTGTCCCGAGGCAGCGGCGGGCAGGCGCGCGGACGCCTTTGCCGAGGCACTCGACCACTACTTGAAAGGAAACTGGTTCGAAGCGGAATCCGTCCTGGGGGAATTGCTCCGCCGCAGCCCGAGAGACATCGAGGCGGGCCTGATGATGGCGAGCCTCTTGCGGCACACGGGCCGGTTCGACGAGGCCGCCGGTCACCTGGACCGGATCGAGCGTTTCGAGGGGGGGCAAACATGGGGGCTGGAGATTCGCCGCGAACGACAATACTTGAACGAAGCCCGCCAACTGCAGACGACTGAGCCCGCGGGATCACCTAACGGAGAGTAGGCATGTACGAGCGGTTCACCGACCGCGCCCGGAAGGTCATGCAACTGGCCAACCAGGAAGCGCAGCGATTCAATCACGAATACATCGGCACGGAGCACATCCTGCTCGGCCTGATCAAGGAGGGGAGCGGGGTGGCCGCCAACGTGCTGAAGAACCTCGACGTCGACCTGCGGAAGATCCGGCTCGAGGTGGAGAAGCTCGTGCAGAGCGGGCCGGACATGGTCACTATGGGGAAATTACCCCAGACCCCGCGGGCGAAGAAGGTCATCGAATACTCGATGGAAGAGGCCCGCAACCTGGGCCACAACTACGTCGGCACGGAACACATCCTCCTCGGCCTGCTCAGGGAGCAGGAGGGCGTCGCCGCCCAGGTGCTGATGAACCTGGGCCTGAAGCTGGAAGAGGTCCGCGAAGAGGTCCTCAACCTGCTGGGGCACGGGGTGGAAGGGGGCGAGTCGGAGCGGGGCGGAATGGGCGGACCCGGAGGCGAGCCCCAACGCGGCACCGGCAAGTCGAAAACCCCCGCCCTGGACAGCTTCGGCCGCGACCTCACCGAGCTGGCCCGCCAGGGGAAGCTCGACCCCGTCATCGGCCGCGAGCGGGAAATCGAGCGCCTGATGCAGATCCTCGGCCGGCGGACGAAGAACAACCCGGTGCTCTTGGGCGAGGCCGGCGTCGGCAAGACGGCCATCGTCGAGGGCTTTGCGCAGCGGGTCGTGGAGGGAAACGTCCCCGAGCTGTTGGCCGACCGCCGCATCGTCGTCCTGGACCTGGCGATGATGGTCGCGGGGACCAAGTACCGCGGCCAGTTCGAAGAGCGGATCAAGGCCGTGATGAACGAGGTCCGCCGCGCCAAGAACACGATCCTCTTCATCGACGAGCTGCACACCCTGGTCGGGGCCGGCGGCGCCGAAGGGGCGATCGACGCCTCGAACGTGCTCAAGCCCGCGCTGGCCCGCGGCGAAATCCAGTGCATCGGCGCCACCACGCTGGACGAGTACCGCAAGTACATCGAGAAGGACAGCGCCCTGGAGCGCCGCTTCCAGATGATCATGGTCGAGCCCTCCACGAAGGAGGAGACGAACGACATCCTCAAGGGACTGCGGGACCGCTACGAGAAGCACCACCACGTGCAGATCACCGACGACGCGGTCGAGGCGGCCGTCGAGCTCTCGAGCCGGTACATCACCGGACGCTGCCTGCCCGACAAGGCCATCGACGTGATCGACGAGTCGGGGGCGCGGGTCCACCTCAAGTCGATGACCCGGCCCCCCGACCTCAAGGACATCGACGACGAGGTCGAGCGGCTCAACAAGGAGAAGGAAGAGGCGGTGGCCAACCAGGACTTCGAGAAGGCCGCCTCGCTGCGCGACCAGGCCGACAAGCTGAAGAAGAAAAAGGCCCTCATCACCCGCGACTGGCGGGAGAAATCCCGCGAGTCGGACGGCATCGTCGACGCGGAAGTGATCGCCGAAGTGGTCTCCAAGATGACCGGCATCCCGCTCACCCGGATGACCACCGAGGATTCGATGCGGCTGATGAAGATGGAGGGGGAGCTCCACAAGCGGGTGATCAGCCAGGACGAGGCGATCAAGTCGGTGGCCAAGGCCGTCCGCCGCAGCCGCAGCGGCCTGAAGGACCCCAAGCGGCCCACCGGCTGCTTCGTCTTCGCCGGCCCGACCGGCGTGGGCAAGACCCTGCTGGCCAAGGCGCTGGCCGAGTTCATGTTCGGCGACGAGGACGCACTGGTGCAGATCGACATGAGCGAGTACATGGAGAAGCACAACGTCAGCCGGCTGATCGGGGCCCCGCCGGGCTACGTGGGCTACGAGGAGGGGGGCCAGTTGACGGAGAAGATCCGCCGCCGCCCGTACGCCGTCGTGCTGCTGGACGAGATCGAGAAGGCCCACCCCGACGTGTTCAACATGATGCTCCAAATCATGGAAGAGGGGCGGCTCACCGACAGCTTCGGCCGCCACGTCGACTTCCGCAACACGATCCTCATCATGACCACCAACGCCGGCGCCGAGGCGATCAAGAACGAGTCGGCCTTCGGCTTCCAGAAGCCCGACGAGGACGCCAGCTACGAGAGCATGAAACAGCGGGTCCAGGCGGAGATCGAAAAGGTCTTCCGACCCGAGTTCCTCGGCCGGGTGGACGACATCATCGTCTTCCGCCACCTCACCACCGACGACCTGGGGGACGTGGTCGAGCTGGAGCTGAGCAAGGTCCGCCAGCGGCTCGGCGAGCACGGCCTGAAGCTCGTGCTCACCGACGAGGCCAAGAAGTGGATCGTCAAGAAGGGCTCGAACCTCGACTTCGGCGCCCGCCCGCTCCGCCGCGCGATCGAGAACTTCGTCGAGGACCCCCTCTCCGAAGAACTCCTCAAAGGCGAGTTCCAGGGAAAAGACACGATCACCATCAAGGTCACGGAGGTTGCCACCAAGAGGCAACTGTTCTTCGAAGGCTCGGTGGCCGCCGCGGCGGCCGAGCAGGCCCCGGTCGGCGCGGCCGCCGACGGCAGCCCCGACGCCGCCTCCGGCACGCCAGCCCCGTAGAAACAGGATCAGGCAGTCCCGCCGCACCCACGGGCCGAGGCCCGTGGGTCTTTTTTGCGCTCCCACCCCCGACCGAAAGACCCCAATGATCGAGATCCGCAAGGAGCAACCGGAAGACCGGCAGGCGGTTCGCCTGGTGAACCAGCGGGCATTCGGTCGGCCGGAAGAGGCGAACCTCGTCGACAGACTCCGCGCGCACTGTCCGGACCTGCTCTCGCTGGTCGCGGTGGCGGAAGGCCGGATCGTGGGGCACGTCCTGTTCAGCCCCGCCACGATCGAGGGCCCTCGCGGGGTGGGCCACGGCATGGGCCTGGAAATGCTCCGGGCCGGGGGGTGCCCCTTCGTGATCGTGCTCGGCCACCCGGCCTATTATCCCCGCTTCGGTTTCGAGCCTGCGTCCCGCTACGGCATCGAGAGCCCCTGGCCCGGCGTCCCGGACGACGCTTTCCTGGTGCTTCTCTTCAGCGAGCCGCACGAGTCCCACGTCTCCGGAGCCGCCAGGTATCGGCCCGAATTCGACGAGGCCGCGTAGGTGCCGAAGGGGCATGGGACGGGAGAAGGGGCGATGGTTGACCACTATGGGCCGGCTTTGCAGGGCCGCTCATTGGCCGAACAGGCTGTACAGGAGCACCCCGAGAACGATCAGCGTCGCCGCCACGTAGGTCCGGTCGCGCTGGATGGCGAAGGCCACCAGAGAGAAGGCGACGCGGAGCAGCGGCGTCGCGATGAGCAGGAGAAACCCCATCTGGATGATTCCCCGGCCGCGCACTGCCAGGACGTCTTCGGCGATCCCCCGGAGGGATCGCAGATCGGCCGGCTCGCCGCGAAAGGCGCGGTAGTCGGGCACCTCGGCAGCATGACGAGCCAGGTAAATGATGCCGCCGAGGGCAACCACCGTCGCCGAGAGGAGCACCCCCGTCCTCAGCAAGTTCCCGAGGACGGTCTCCATTTGCCGATCGGACGGCACGTCCTTTCGGGGGCCCTGGTCCGCGCTAGAATCTCCCCGTTGCGCCATTGTAGATCATCTCGATGGCCAAAAGTAAGATTACCGCGACAAAGACCTTGCGCAGCAGCGCGGACTTGGCACGATCCAGGACGAGCGCGCCGAGCATTGCCCCTGGCAGCACCCCCAGCATTACCGGCATGGCCAGGCCCGGATCGATGTATCCCCGGTTGAGGTACACGCCGGCACTGGCCGCGGCCGTCACGCCGATCATGAAGTTGCTGGTGGTCGTCGAGACCTTGAAGGGAACGCGCATCGCCCGGTCCATGGCCAGGACCTTGACGGCTCCCGAGCCAATGCCCAACAGGCCCGACAGCGCGCCGGCGACGAACATCAGGCTGAACCCCGCGGGCACGGCGCGGACGTGGTAGGGGATCGGGCCGTCGGGGCTGGGATAGCTTCCGTCCAGGCGGAGCCAGGTCGCCCACGGATCGGGCTTTCCGCCGTGGGCCTGCGGAGCAGGAGGCCGGCCGGAGAGGGGGGCGGAGGCGATGAGCACGACCCCGAAGATCACGGCTACCACGTCGGCCGGAAGCACGCCGGCAAGGTTTGCCCCGAGGAGCGCCCCGAACGTCGTCGCGATTTCCAGGACCATGCCGATCCGCAGATTGGCGTATCCCTCTTTCACGTAGGCCGCGGCCGCGCCCGAGGAAGTCGCGATCACCGATACGAGCGACGCCCCGATCGCGTAGCGGACGTTCACGCCGAAGACCAGCGTCAGCATCGGCACAATGACCACCCCGCCTCCCAGGCCCGTCAGCGCGCCCAGAAGGCCCGCCACGAACGAGCCCAACCAGATCCAAACCGTCAGCTCAAGCGCGTCCATTTCCGCCTCTTCTCGAGGTGACAAGAGGTGTCGGGAACCTTTTTCGAGCTTGGGGTGCGGCTTGGGGCCGCCCCGCCGCAAGCGGCTTGCGGCGGGTCACTTGGGTGGGCTCTCGGGTCGAGCCGCGTCAAGGATCCGGGCGATGAGCCCGCCCGGGGCACACGCCCCGCGGATGTCCTGGCGCTCAAGCGCCAGCGGATACGTCCACACGACCATGTGGTCGTAGTAGTCGTGCCCGTGGCACGTCCCGCCGGTCACCGAGCTGAGTCCGCAGGGCTGGCTCCAGGGCATGGCGTGCGGGCCGCGGAAGATGGTGTCGAGCATCGTCCGGGCCGCGCGGAGCCCCTCGTCCCGGCGGCCGTAATAAAGGTAAACCATCGCCGCGGTGGCGTTGCACTGGATGAAGATGTCGCGGGACCAGATCCGCTCGCCGCCGGGCCCGCCCTCGACGCACGGCTTCCCGTCGGCAAACACCGCGTCGACCATCCCGAAACGCGAGGCCGGCACGTTGAGCTTGGCAATGCTGTCCAGGGCCTTGTCGATCCGCTCTTTGGGCAGCGGGTCTTCCAGGCCCAGCACCCGCGTACACCACACGCCGCTCAGTTGCGCCGAGAAGCAGGCGTCGTTGCGCCGGCCGGTGGCCGTGTCGTGGTAGGTGCGGTAGAACGATCCGGTCCAGAGCTTCTCCTCGTAGGTCTTGCGTCCCTTATCGAGCGCTTGCCGCCACCGGTCGGCCTGGGCCTTGTCGCCGGCAAGCTCGGCCATCTTGATCCCGCAGATCAGGGCCGCCAGCCCCTTGCCCGCCGTGTAGCTGGAGGCCCCGTGCCAGGGCCAGCAGTCCAGGGGATTATTGGCGGGGAAGAACTCGCCTTCGACCGTGTGCGGGTGGTCCTCGACCAGCCCGTCGCCGTCGCGGTCCAGCCACAACAGGAACTGGATCGCGTCCCGCGCCGACGGCCAGAAATCCTTGAGGAACTGCTCGTCGCCCGTGCGGAGGTAGTACCGGTAGATCAGTTGCGCGTATTCCCCGGCGCCGCACGTGTGCTGGCAATGGTAGCGGGGATCGCGGATGGCGAAACCCAGCCCGAAGCAAAACGGCGGCTCGCCGCCGCGGAGCTGGAAATAGCGGATCGCCTCGAGCGTCGTCCGCTCCAGCTCGGGGAAGAAGAACAGCACCACCCAATGGCCGAAGAACCGGCAGGGCATCGTCTCCATGACCGCGCAGGTGGCGAAGCTCTCGTTGACCAGGAAGAGCCCCTCCGGCCCCCACCAGTCGTCGGGCCGGGTCCGGGCGAGCCACACCGAATTCTTCGTCACCGTGGAGGGGACGTTGACCAGCTCCTCCTTGAGCCAGTCGGGCAGGTCGGAGCCGTAGAGCACGTCTTGCCAGGCGAAGATGCGGCGGAGCCAGGCGTCGGCCTGCCGGGCGGCGTGGGCGGCCACGGCCCGGGCGTCGGCAAACCGCTCCGCGTACCGCTGCTTCTCCACCCGGCCCGAGCCCTCCCGCAGGAAAGGCTGGTGCCAGGCCAGCAGAAAACGGACTACCGCTCGCTCCTGGGGCTTGAGCTCGCATGGGGTGGAGACCCGAATGCCCTGGGCGTCGGCCTGAGCCGCGCCGTTCTCGGCCGCCAAGGCGTACGTGTGGCGGATCGCCCCGGGCAGCCCTTCCAGAGGCCGGTGGGTGACTTGGACCCCGGCCCATCCGGGGAACGTAAACGGCTGGCCTTCGCCGGACGGGAACCCGCCCGGGGCGAAGCTGACGGTCGCCTGCTGCGGCGCGTCGGCCAGGTTGGTCAGGCGGACCTCGAAAACCGCCGCGGGGGTGTTCGACTCCCGCGAATTGCCGGGCAGAAACGGACCGTAGGCCCGGACCTCCACGCGGAGCGGAACACCTAGCTCGTAGCGAATGTCAGCCACGGGAAAATGGCCGAAATAGTGAGCCGCCCTGGCGTCCCCGGAACCTCCCTTCGGCGTGGCAATCGCCAGGCGCCGATCTCCGAGCGTGACGAACAACCAGGGCTGGCCGAGCGTCATGGGAGCGGGAAGACGATTGAAAATGGAGCATTTCCCCAACCGGCCATCGGGATCCAGGGTGAGGTATCCCGTGCCCACCCCGCCTAGCGGCATCCCCCCCTGCTCGAGTCCGTCGCTCGGGTAGACGGTCCCGCAGGCAAGGTTCTTCAAGCCGGCAACGTGGAACATTTGGGAGTTCTTGGCGTCGGCCGAGGCGTCGAACTGGGCCGCCGGAAGGGCGGAAACGGAGGCTGCAACGACCAGGCTGGAAAACGCGCACGGCGTCATGGCGAGTCTCCTGGGCGGTCCGGTGACGGGCGGCCGGGGGCCGCCAACTCAAGTTACTCCGTCGAATCCCCGATGTCTACTGTCCCCGGGGCGCTCATGTGCGGTGGCCGGAGAACGTGGTATCCTGAGTTCTTCTGGAACAACCGCTTGTCAGTGCCGAAGGAGGTACGACGTGAAACGACTGGGTGTAGTGGCGCTGCTGCTCAGCGTTGCCGTGCTGGTGGGCTGTGCGAGGGAGAGCACGCCGAAGAAGGGGGCCGCGCCCGTCAAGCCCGGAGGCTCCTATACCTTCACCCCGGCCACCGAGACCGGCAAGAAGGAAGCGCCCAAGCCTCCGGAAGAGAAGCTCACTCCACCGGCGCCGTCTGGAGCCGAGAAAACGGCGGGAGAGAGAAAGGCCGCCGAGGAGAAGACGGCGGCCGAGGAGAAGACAGGCGTTGAAGAGAAGAAGCCTACGGAGGAGCCGAAGGCCGTTGTGGAAAAGAAGGCGGCCGTCGAAGAAAGGTGAAGATAAGGGGGTCGGGAGTCTGCGACTCCCGACCCCTTTCGTGTTCTTGCGTTCCCGAATTCTTGCTTCTGGCACCCGAATTGCTTCGTTCGGACTCCGCAAGGCCGAAGGCCAAGGCCCTGCATCCGGACGAGCGACAAGGTCTCGAGGTGCCCCGATCGCTGCGGTCCGGCAGTTTTCCGCCCTTTTCGCAGGGCTCGTCCCGGCAGCACGCCGGCACCCGCGAGCCAAGGCGCAAGCGGCGCTGCAAAAAGGTGCCGAGGGGGACGGGAAGCGGTGGGCAAATGTTGCAGGGCACCTCGCCCGAAGGGTGGCTGCTTGTGGCTTTCGCCCCGAGCAGCTTCCCCTTGCGACCGAGAAGGAGAACGTAGGATGAGACACGCGGCAACCGTATGCATTCTGCTGACTGTGCTGGCTTCTGTTGCGTCTCGGGGCTTCGCCCAGCCCCCCAAACCCGAGGCGAAGCCCGCCGACGCGGCGCCGGCGGCCAAGACCGATCCTCAGGCGCTTGCCCAACTGCGTGCGGAAATGCACCGCACGATGGCGGCCCTGATTGAGGCCCGGTCGGCCGAAAAACCGGACCAGGAGAAGGTCCAGAAGCTGACGGCGAGACTCCAGGAGCTTCGGGGCCAGATGACGGCCCAAAGGCCCGCCGCGGCTGCTCCCGGCTGGCGCTGCCCGTGGGGCGGCGCCGGGATGGGTCCTGGGCCCGCCTGGGGTGGGACAGGCCGCGGCCCAGGAGTCGCCGGCGGGCGCGGCCCCGGATTCGGGCCCGGACCAGGCTTTGGACGTGGGCCCGGCTTCGGTCCCGGACCAGGCTTCGGGCGCGGGCCCGGCGCCGGCCGTGGGCCAGGCTACGGCCGTGGGCCAGGCTACGGCCGTGGCGCAGGCTGGGGACCGGGAGCGGGCCGAGGACCTGCCTTCGTCGATGAAGACCAGGATGGGATCTGCGACAACTACGAGAGGCTCTGGGGAAAGAAATAGGCCCCCCAAGCCGCATGCCCTTGAGAAATCGGGCCCGCCGTGCCAGGATGGAGTCAGCTTTTCGAAACGACCAGGGCCTCCGCGGGGCGCAACCATGCGATGGCAACGCCCAATCGGCGCGATCGCGTTTCTGCTGCTCGCCTGGGCGGGTTGGGCCGCCTGGCAGCACCACGAGTACGGCCACCAGCGTGACTTGGCGCGGCAGACCCTCGCCCGCGAGGCCGAGTCGGTGATGAAAACCCTGGTCGGCGGCCTCCGTTCGCACCGCCGACTGGGGTTTTTCCAGTGCGACCGGCTGGAAGAATCGCTCCACGAGCTGGCCGACTCCCAGGACATCCTCGCCGCGGCGATCGTCGCCGAGAACGGCCGCGTGGTGATGACCGCGGGCAGGGCGGACTTGCTGGACCTTTCCCCGCCGGTGGAGACGGGCGAATTCTGGGACGACGCAGGGTTTCGCTGCGCGGTGGATTTCCGCGTCGAGCAGCCCTCCGATGGTCCATCCCCCGGGCCCGGGCGCGGCCGTGGCGGCGGACGCGGCTGGGGGCGGGGAGCGAAGCTCGCCGCCGAGGCCGGTGACTTCGGACCCTGGGAAAGCGGCGGCCGGTTCATCGCCGTTCTGCTGTTGGACCGCACTCAGGCCGACGAAGCGATCCGCCGGGCGGTGGGGGTCCGCACCGCGCTGGTGCTCGCCGGCGGAGTGGTGCTGGCGTGCGTCGCCGTGGCGTGGTGGACCACGGTCCGCCTGGCCGGGGCCCGCGGCCGCGCCCGCGTCCTCGAAGCCGAGGCCCGCCACCTCCGCGACCTCGGCCAGGCCGCGGCCGGGCTGGCCCACGAGACCCGCAATCCCCTCGGGCTCATCCGCGGCTGGACGCAGCGCTTGGCCACAGGCGAGCTCCCCTCGGCCGAGCAGCGGCGGCAGGCCCGGGCCGTCGTCGAAGAGTGCGACCGCCTCACCGCGCGGATCAACCAGTTCCTCGCCTTCGCCAGGCCGTGCGAGCCGAAGCCTTCGCGGGTCGACCTGGCCCTCTTGATCGGCGAGCTCGGCGTCCTCCTCGCACCCGACCTCGCCGCCAAGGAGCTCCGGCTGGAGGCGGCCGGCGGGTTGCCGGGGTGGCAAGTGTGGGCCGATCGCGAGCTCTTGCGCCAGGCCCTGTTCAACCTGATCTCCAACGCGGTCCACTTCGCGCCGCCGCGGGGAAGCGTTGAAATCGTCGGCGCCCCGGGGGAGAATGGAACCTGCCGGATCGAAGTGGCCGACCGCGGCCCCGGGGTCCCGCCCGAGAAGGTCGCGTTGCTCTTTACCCCCTATTTCACCACGCGGAGCGACGGCACGGGGCTCGGGCTGGCGATCGTCCGGCGGATCGCGGCCGGGCACGACTGGCAGGCCGGCTACCACCCCCGACCCGGCGGCGGCTCCGTCTTCTGGCTGGACGGGATCCATGGCGGCTGACGCACCACGGACGATCCTCGTGGTCGACGACGAAGCGCCGCAGCGGGCGCTTTTGGGCGGGTTCGTCGAGTCGCTGGGGTTCCGCGCCGAAGAAGCTGCCTCCGCCGAAGAGGCCCTCTTGGCGATCCGCCGCGAGCTGCCGGCAATGGTGCTCTTGGACGTCCGCCTGCCGGGCACCAGCGGCATCGAGGCCCTGGCCGAGATCCGCAAGGTCGCCGAGCGGCTGCCCGTGCTGTTGATCACCGCCTATGCCGACCTGCGGCAGGCGGTCGCCGCGATGAAGGGCGGTGCCGACGACTACCTGGCCAAGCCGGTCGACCTGGACGAGCTGGAGGCGGCGATCTTCGACGCCCTCGGGCCGGCGGAGGCCCCCGCCCGCCCCGGCCCGGAGCGGGCGCTCGCCCTGAAAGAGAAGCTGCCGCCGGGACTGGTTTGCCAGAGCGCGGCGATGCGCCGGGTGGTGGAGACGGCGGCGGTCGTCGCCCCGGCCAGCGCCCCGGTCCTCGTCACCGGCCCGAGCGGCGTCGGCAAGGAGGTGATCGCCGAGCTGATCCATCGCTGGAGCCCCCGTGCGGCCGGCCCGCTCGTGGCCGCCAACTGCGCCGGACTGCCCGAGTCGCTCATCGAAAGCGAGCTGTTCGGCCACACCAAAGGGGCCTTCACCGGGGCGCACCAGGCGCGGCAGGGCTACTTTCGGGCCGCGCATGGCGGCACGCTGCTGTTGGACGAGATCGGCGAGCTGCCGCTCCACTTGCAGCCGAAGCTGCTGCGGGCCTTGGAGTCGGGCCGGATCACGCCCGTCGGCGCGGACGAGCCGGTCGAAGTCGACGTCCGGCTCGTGGCCGCCACCAACCGCGACCTGGCCGAGGAGGTCCGGCAGGGCCGCTTCCGCGACGATCTCTACTACCGGATCAACGTGGTGGAGCTGGCCGTGCCGCCGCTGGCGGAGCGGTACGACGACATCGTTCCCTTGGCCCAGCGGTTCGCCGGCGAGTTTGCCGGGACGAAGGTCCGGCTTTCCCCCCAGGCGGTCGATTGCCTGCTGGTCTACCCGTGGCCGGGGAACGTCCGCGAGCTGCGCAACGCGATCCAGCGGGCGTGCCTGCTGGCCCGCGGCGATGTGATCCTCCCGGAGCACCTGCCGCCCAAGATCGCCGCCCCGGCGGCCGAGCGTGACCCGGCCGAGCGCCCCGCGGGACGGCTTTCCCAAGTCGAGCGGGCAACGATCCTGGCCACGCTCGCCGAGTGCAAGGGGAACCGGACGCAAACGGCCAAGAAGCTCGGCATCAGCCGCCGCGCCCTGGTCTACAAGCTCCGCGCGATCGAGGGGGAGACGGCGGGGTGAACGTCCCCGGCGACGCAGCCGGCGCAGTCCGCCGGGCCGACGCACCCGTCAACGTCCACGCCCGCAGTCAATCGGCGACTTCTCTTTTTCGCACGCGGTCACGCGCGGTCCGGCTCGGGGTGGACCCACGGCTTTCGGTACTCGCGGCGGAGCAGGCGGTTTGCCTCTTCGTCGCTTGCGACCCGGCCGGCCGCCGCGTCCCAGGCGAGAGAGCGGCCGAGTTGCATCGAGAGATTGGCGAGGATGCAACTGGTGGTGGAGATGTAGCCTTGTTCGATGTCGGCGACGGGCTTGCCGCGGGTGGCGATCGCGTCGAGGAAGTCCCGCATGTGCTTGCGGATCGCCGGGGCACAGTGCTTCTCCAGGCGCGGCTCCGTCTTGTCCTCCGGGTATTGCTCCAGCTCGTACGTCACGTCCTTGTGGACCGGCTTGCCGGAGCCGAGCGGAGTGAAGTCGTAGCTCATCACGCTGGCCTTCAAGGTCCCCTTGTCGCCGTAGAACGTCGCGCCCCAGGGGTACTTCGCGTCGGGCGATTCCCCCCAGGTGCGATGCTGCCAGACGACCACGAGCTCGCCGAAATCGAAGGTCGCCGTCTGGGTGTCGGAGATGTTGGATTTGCTCCCCTTGTCGATGAGAATGCCGCCCGACGAACAGACCCGCTTCGGCCAGCCCAGGCCCAGCATCCAGCGGACCATGTCGAGCATGTGGATGCACATGTCGCCGACGATCCCGTTGCCGTACTCCATGAACGCCCGCCAGGGCAAACCGCAGTACGGCCGCATGGGGGCCGGCCCGGTCCACATCTCGTAATCGAGATCCGCGGGCGGGTCGGCGTCGGGGGGATTGCCGCGGGCACGCATGTGATAGTAACAGCAGATCTCGACCACTCCGATCTTCCCCAGCTTGCCCTCGCGGAGGATCCGGTCGCGGGCCTCGATCAGGTGCGGCGTGCTGCGGCGCTGCGTCCCCACCTGGACGACCCGCTTGTGCTTGCGGGCCGCCGCGAGCATCGCCTGGCCCTCGACCACGTCGACGCTGATCGGCTTCTGCACGTAGACGTCGATCCCGCTCCGGACCGCGGCGATCATCGGCAGGGCGTGCCAGTGGTCCGGCGTGGCGATGAGCACGACGTCCAGGTCTTTTTCCTCGAGCATCCGGCGGTAATCCGCGTAGGTCCGCGGCTTGGTCTTCGACGCCTGCCGCCCGGCGACCATCGCGGCGGCTTCGGCCAGCGTCCTCCGGTTCACGTCGCACAAGGACACGACCTCGACGGGCGCGACCTGGATCAGGCGCATGAGGTCGCACTTGCCGTACCAGCCGCTGCCGATCAGGCCGACCCGCTTCGGCGCCTGGTCGGCAAACCCCGCGGCGCGGCGGCCGGCGGCCGCCAGAGCCAGACCTGCTGCGCCGGTATAGAGAAACTTGCGGCGATCCATGGCGAGTCTCCTCAAGCAATCGAACGGGAATCCGGGCGTTGACCCGAGTGCGCGGTCCGCGCCGGCGCCCCGCCCGGCGCGTGCCCCGACGGCGCGCCGGGCACCAGTCTACCGCGCGGGCGTCGGCCGTGCCACCGGCTTGCGGCGGCAGGAAAGGGGGCCCGGGCCGCGCCCCCCTTTCCTGGTGAATTCCGCCTCCCGGCCCGGTTTCCTACGATCATAGCATGCGGTATACTCGCCGGCTGTGCTCAACGGCTCAGGGCGAACCGCTGTGGCGTACACGGCGCGCTCGGGTCCTGTCATTTCGCGGAGGTGAAGATCGTGAATCCCCAAGGACACCACTGGGCCGTCTTCCTTCTCGCTGCGACGTGGGCGGGAAGCGTCGCGAGCGGGCAGCCCGCCGCGGAGCCGGCCGGCGCGGCCCGCTGTGCGCCGGGGGAGCTGCGGAGCTACTCCACGATCCACTCGATCGGGATCGAATGGGACGTGGCGGGGGACAGCAATCACGACGCCGCGTGCAGGGTCCAGTACCGCGTCCGGGGCGCGGAAGCCTGGAAGCAAGCGCTGCCCCTGCTGCGCGTCGATTTCTTCGGCTGGTACGCCGACACGAAGGCCGACCGGGCGTACAACATGCTCGCCGGGAGCGTGATGTTCCTGGAGCCGGACACGTCCTACGAGGTCAGGCTGGAGCTTTCCGACCCGGACGGCGGCAAGGCCGGCAAGACCCTTTCCGTCCGCACCCGGCCGGTCCCCCGGCTTTCCGCGGGCGGGAAGACGCTCCACGTCCTCCCCGGCTCGAAAGGCGGCGACGGCTCGGCCGGAAAACCCTTCGGCGACCTCCGGGCGGCCCAAGCGGCGGCAGGGCCGGGCGACACGCTCCTGCTGCACGCGGGAAACTACGGCAGCGCTACCTGCGGCAAATCCGGCGCGGCGGGCCGCTACCTCGCTTGGAAAGCCGCCGGCGACGGCGACGCCGAGCTGGAGTACCTCGAAGTCCTCGCCAGCCACGTGTGGCTGGAAGGGCTTACGCTGAAGCGGGCCGGCAAGTCGAACGGGCTCGTGGGCCGCGCTCAAGCCGCCGACGCCGTCGTCCGCCGCAACCGCTTCCACGGTTTCCACTACTCCGTTGCCTTGAACAAGGGCTCCCGCGACTGGTACATCGCCGACAACGTCATCGAGGGCGACAACGACCCGGTCTCCGGCGGCATCAGCGGGGAGGGAATCGAGCTGAATCACTCCAGCGGGCACGTCGTCGCCTACAACCGCATCTCGCGGACCGCCGACGGCGTCTCCTATCCCGGCCGCGATTGCGACATCTACGGCAACGACATCTTCGACGTCTCCGACGACGGCCTGGAGCCCGACTACGGCTACGCCAACAACCGCATGTGGCAGAACCGGCTGACCAACTGCCACAACTTCGCCCTGAGCTTCCAGCCGATGTACTGCGGCCCCTGGTACTTCATCCGCAACCAGGCCATCTCCCGGCGCGGGATCTTCAAGTTCCGCGTCCAGGACCGGTTCGTGCTGGCGCACAACACCTTCCTAACCTGGGGCGCCATGGATGGCCGCATGCACCACATCCTGACGGCCCTCTCGCGGAACAACCTTTTCATCTCGGCCGGCACGAAATCGCCGGTGTGGCTGGCCGGCCGCACTGCCGATCCCCGCTACACGCTGCCCGATCGCTTCACGCCGAGCTGGATGACCGACGTGGATTACGACGGCTTCGACTGGGGAGACGCGCCGGAAGCCTTCCGCTGGGAGAACCGCCGGTTTCGGGACGTCGAGAGCTTCGCCCGCGCGATCGGCATCGAGGGACATGGGCGGCGGGTCCGGAAGGAGGAGATCTTCGAGAGCTGGCGGATTCCCGCGGAGCCCGGCCCGGTGGACTTCCAGCACCTCACGCTCCGGCCCGGCTCGAGCGCCGTCGACGCCGGCGCCCGGGTCGCGAACGTCAACGACGATTTCACCGGCGCCGCACCCGACCTGGGGGCCTACGAGCTCGGCAAACCGCTGCCGCATTACGGGCCCCGCCCTTGAAGAAAGCGAACGCTGGCTCTCCGTAGGGCTGGCTGTGCCGGCCGATGCAGCTTGAGTGCTCGCTCACGCGATGCCGAACAGCTTGCGGATGTAAGCCCCGTTGCGCTTGGCGTCGGCCACCGGGTCGCCGGACGGGTTGGAGGTCTCCATCACGATCCAGCCCTGGTAGCCGATGTCCTTGATCGCCGCGGCGACCGGCTCGAAGCGGATCTTGCCTTCGCCGAGATAGTTTCTGCCGTCCTTGAAATGGAAGATGGCGATCCGGTCCTTGAGGAAGCGGATCTCGGCGGGCACGTCGTAGCCCTGGCCGCTGGAGTTGCCGACGTCATAGTAGACGCGGACCGAGTCGTGCCCGATCCGCTCGAGGATCTCGGCGTTCTGCCGGGCCGAGAGGGTGTTTTCGATGCCGAGGATCACGCCGGCCTGCTTGGCCCGCGGCGCGGCCGCCTTCAGTCGCTGGACTACCACGTCCACGTCGTCCTTCTTCAGCTCCCCGGCTTGCAGCAGGCTGCCTTTGCCGAAGAACGCCACGAGGATCACCCCGGCGCCGAGTTCCTTGGCGGCGTCGATCGACTGCTCGAGCCACGCTGGTCCCCGCGGGTCGCTGGCCAGCGGATTGGAGTTCAGCAGGCCCATCATGAACGACGAGATGACCAGGCCGGTCTCGCGCATCTCGTCCTTGTACTTTTGGCGGACCGCCGGGTCGGCCACCTCGAGTTTCTCCGCCGGGTTGCCGACGCGGATCTCCACGCCGTCCAGGCCGGCCTTCTTGGCGTCCACCAATCCCACGACGCACGAGCCGACGCGGATCTTGGCCGCGCTCCTGGGCGCCGCGTCGGCCGTCCTCACGCTCGACGCCACCACGCCGCCGACCAGTCCGGCCGCGGCTCCCTGGAGCAACGTTCGTCGCGCGATCTTCATGGCATTCTCCCTTCGTGTGGTTCGGGATCGAGACGCCCCGGCCCGTGCCACTGCCGGCTTGTGGGGGGCGTTGGTTATGATTGTAGTGGGGAAGCGAGAAGAGAGCAAATCCGCCCTGCCCGGCACTGCTACGAATCCGCGCTCGGCACGATGTCGATTTGCAGGGCCGGGTGGGCGGCGGGCAGGCTACTCGCCCCGCGGCTGCCAGCCGCCGGGTGGCTCGACGGGGTAGGGTAAAGGCCCAGAGGATGGCGACGGCGCGGCGGCAGGGCCAGGGCCTGCCGGTGGTCCGGGGAACAACGGTCCGGCGGGCGCGGGGCCGAACCCCGGCGCCCCCGGCGGCGCCAGCGCCGACGGTTGCGTGCCGGCCGAGGCGTGCGTCTGCTGCCGCAACTGCTCCGCCCGATTGAGAACCTGGTCCGCCGGCACCAGC
>Ga0153916_10001306_pt1 | contig 17709 bp, 19 predicted proteins | sample Opewatmetagenome_FD_109642 | JGI IMG/M metagenome (GOLD analysis project Ga0153916, IMG submission 109642) | Freshwater wetland microbial communities from Ohio, USA - Open water 3 Core 3 Depth 4 metaG | ecosystem: Environmental > Aquatic > Freshwater > Wetlands | place: USA: Ohio, Lake Erie... | reverse complement strand
CCACAGATTAAGGCCCAGGAGATTCTTACAGTCTACAAGGAATTCGAACATGGTGCCGATAGCCGTTCGAATGTTCCGGCTTATGCCCACGGTGATTCCCAGGTTGGAGGCGCTGGTAATACAGCTTCTGGCCTCTCAATGCTAATTACGCAGGCCGCACGCGGTATTCGTGGAATCATCAAAAATATAGATCTCAAGATGATCGCTCGAAGCGTTGGGTTCATCTACGAACGCATGGCCCTGGATCCCAAATATAAGGACAAGATAGGTGACGCTAAGCTTATCGCCACCGGTTCTCAGGCCCTGCTAGAGAAGGAACAACGCGCCGTTCGAATGCTTGAATTTTTAAACGCTACCAATAACCCGATCGATCTCCAGCTTACCGGTCCAGAGGGTCGTGGATACCTCCTTGGTGAGGTGGCTAAATCTCATGAGATTGATCCAGAACGTGCCATACCAAGGCTCCAGGCCCTGAAGGGTAGGGACTGGGAACAACCTGCTCAACCGGGTCAACCCGGTGGTCCAACTATTGCTAATCGTGGTACACCTCCAGTCGTTGCTCGCAACCTTGACAATGCTGGAAACGAGCCACAGGGTGGTGCCGCCCAGTTAATTGCGGGCAGAGGTGGTCCGGCTGCAGCGCCACCGACACAATAACCGTTTAAACGTAGGGAGGAAAAATGTTTAGTATAACCGCAGACTTACTCAAGAGCATTCTTATCCTTAGCCAGTCCAAGGAGACTGCCGGGGCGTGGGCCATGTTTACCCGAGAACTCGGTAAGATTCGAGATCAACACGTTAGTGAAAACCTTCACTTTATCCCATCTTCGGACGATTTTAATGCCAATACGCGCAAGAACATCCTTAATGGGATAGCGATTTGCCTAGACGTATTGGCTCATGCCTATGACGATCCCGTCAGCCTTCTTGGAGACCTAGAAGAGGCCCAGAAAGAGGCAGAAAAACGAGCCGAGCAGAAAGCATCTGATTCATTTTAGTGTACGCTTTCTCACCTAATTTCCCATTAGTGTTAACCAATCATTTCGTTATAACACCCCACAGGACTATAGCGAACAAAGGGACTACCGATAGCGTAACAGGCTCCCAGAGAGGAAATATCAATGAACGCATCAGAAGTTGAACAAACTCGTAAAGATATCCAGGCAATGGAGGATCAGCTATTTAAGCCCGAAAATCCTCCGGCGACCCCACCGGTAACGCCACCTGCGGAACCACCGGCGACTCCACCCGTACCACCGGCAGAGCCCTCGATTCCTCCAGTGACGCCTCCCCCCGAGCCGCCCACGCCTCCAATCGAACCACCTGCAGTAACCCCTCCGGCTGAGCTTCCACCCATGGAACCTCCTCCGGCACCACCCGAACCACCTGCGTCTCCACCTACAGATGACTTTAAGCACAAGTATGATGTTCTTAAGGGCAAGTACAACAAGGAGATCAAGGAGGCTAGGGTTTCGGTAGAACAAGCTTCTGGTCGCGTACAGGCCCTCGAATACGAACGGACACAGTTAACCGGCCAAGTTCGAGATCTTACCTCCAGACTAGAAAAACTTGAAAAGGGTAAAGAGCCAAGCGATACCCCACCATCATCGTACGATCCCGAAAAGGATCCAGACCTTGAATACCTTAAGCGAGAGTTTCCAGATGCATATAAGTCTTTCAATGCATTGCTAACGAGATCCATTAACGCTGCGGTTGGTCAGGTTCGCAAGGAATTAAAGCAGGTTGATCAGAATGTCAAGGATGTTGCCGAGCAAGGTAAACTGTCAGCTAAGTCTACCTTCGACAAATATCTTGACGACAATGTGAAGGGTTGGAGAACGATAGACATTGACCCTGGATTCGCAGCATGGTTACAACAGCCGGTACCGTATACCAATGTTCCAAAGAGAATCTTTATTGATAAGGCGATTCGGGAATTTGATGGTATTACGGCTTCGAAGTTTTTCTTAGATTACGCGCTAGAGAATAGCGCCGACGACACACCACCCACACCGCCGCCCCCGCCTGGACCAAAGAAACCGGTTATTCCGACAGATGTTGTTCCACCGAGAGCGCCAACACCTCCTCCCCCGAGGAGACCACAAAATACAGAAACCATCACGGCCGCAGAAATTGCGAAGTTTTACGAAGACCGTATGCACGGCAAATATCGAGGCAGGGAAGCAGAAATGCTTGCTGATGAAAAGCGCATCGAGAAAGCAGTAGCGGAGGGACGAGTAACACAATAACGCAATAGGCAGGTCGTGATAAAGAAAGGAAATTATCATGACTATGCCTTTTGCTCCTGGACATCCGGATTATTCGAGCACCGGGTCAATTCAATTCATTCCTCAGCTTTGGTCAGGGAAGGTTATCGTCAAATGGTACGATAGCACATTGCTTCCCAGGATCACGAACTCGGATTACGAGGGCGCGATCAAGAAACAGGGCGATACCGTTATCCTCCGGTCTATCGCTTCCGTTACTATCGAAGATCACAACATCGGCGATAGCTTCACCTACGAGCGGCCTACCTCTACCCCTCTCACCATGCTTATCGACAAAGGTAAGCGGTGGAGGATTGCTCTTGACGACGTTATTAAGGTCCAGACGGATCTTCCCCTGTTGAACCAGTGGACAGATGACGCTGGTATGCAGATGAAGATCTCCATCGAGACTTCATTCTTCTCGGATAGCTCCATCTACGCCGGGATGCACACCTCCAACACTGGCACGGCTGCTGGTGTGAAGTCTGCAAGTTTTAACCTCGGTACCACAGTGGCTCCCGTTCAGGTTACCGCAGCCAATGTCCTCGATTACATCGTGGATTGCGGTACGGTTCTTGACGAGCAGAACGTTCCCGAGCAGGGACGGTTCTTCGTCATCCCCACCTGGATGGCTGGACTTATCAAGAAGTCTGACCTTAAGGATGCGAGTTTCTCCGGAACTACAGAAACGCTTCGCCAGGGTCGCCTCGGGATGATCGATCGTTTCACCCTTTATAGCTCGAACCTCCTGAACCATTCCGGTACGAGTTATTACCACTCCCTTTTTGGTGTAAGCGCGGCTATCACTTTCGCCACGCAGATCGTCCAGACCGAGAAGCTGCGGAACCCATTTGCCTTCGAAGACCTCGTAAGGGGACTCCAGGTTTATGGGTACAAAGTGGTCAAGCCTGAAGGCTACGGCGCTTTGATTTGCTACAAGTAACAATCACTTTTTGAGGGTGTTCATCAATGGTGAACACCCCATTTTTCTGAACACGGAGGTTTTAAAACATGACTCTTCAGACTTCTTATCTTAAAGCAACCGCTCCATCAAGGTCTGCTGATGGCATCAACAGCCATTTCGTTTTAAAGAGCAGACTTGATTTTACCGATGTTCCACTGTCTTCGGCCGATACCGTAAAGGCCATGCTAATCAAGGAAGGTTGGCGGGTTGATAGGGTATATGTTCGATTGGTCCAAAAGGGAACAGTCGGCGCTACAGTGCTAACCGATGTTGGTGACAGCCTCGGTGCGGCAGTGTGGATGGCTACCGATATGAATATCGGTACGACTGGTACCGTAAACGATACCAAGGGAACCATCCACACAGATACAAATGGTGCCCTTAATGGCTATTTGTACCTGACTGATAATTACATCGTCCTTGCGATCAGCACCGCGAACTTCGACGGAATTCTAGAAGTGGCGGCTGAGATCGTTGACCTGTTCGGCGGAAGCACAATCGTTTAATACAACCCTGGGGGTAGGGGAAACCCTGCCCTCATCTTACAACACTTAGCGGGGTTGATCTTTACGGGTCAATCCTTCTTCTCGTGGAGCAAGGCCCACTCCATTATAAAGAGGGCATGGAGAGAGAATTATGGCACGAAGAGAAAGACTTTCAGTTGGAGAATTATGGATTACCAAGGGGCTTAAGGCTGGTGTCCGTGGGAACTTAAATAAGGTTCTCAGGATGTTCAAGTGCACTCCAGCCGCAAAGGTTGCAGATCGATTTTTCGCTGATGCAGCAATGCATAATGGGGTCTATGCTGTAGCGAACTCCGGGCTCCCCGGGGATGGACTTGCCCACAATATTACCTGCCTTGAGACCATCACAAATGCTGCAGAGGATACCAATGGTACCCTTACCATCGTTGGGATAGATAAAGACGGGTATGCAATTTCAGAAGTTATCACACCAAATGGTGGGGCAACCGTTGAGGGCGCAAAGGCCTTTAAGCAGGTCACATCGATCACCGGCGCTGGTTGGGTAATCAATGGAGCCGATGCTGATACCATCGTTATCGGATTTGGGGACCTTCAGGGCCTCCCAGAAATGATAGCTGCCGCATCCGACATTTTGCTTGTGGCTTTTGATGCTGCTATTGTGAACGCTCCTACGGTGGCCGTTTCCGAGACTGTCCTGTCAAGTAATACGGTTTCTGCGGTTGGTGACGCGACAAAGCAGTTGAAGGTTATTTACCAGGTCTAAACCAGGCTCAGGTTAGGTTCAGTTAAATTACAACCCGGGGAGTGGAGTGCTCAAAACTCCTCTCCCCTTTTTTATTTGGAGAAACAGTATGGCTAGAATAGTAGAAATTTCAGATACCTTTCACTGGGCAGATACTGAGTCTGCAGTCAAGAATTCGTCCAAGATTTCTGCCAACAAGGGAGTCCATCAAGGCAAGATGGTCGGGTTTAAATTGACGGTAAACGATAATACCGGAAACCGTACCGTTACCTTAAAAATCGTCGATAAAGATGGAGATGTGATTTATACATCCGGAAACTGCGCTGAAGCTGTTACCACGGTAACAATGGGCCTAGATGTTCCCCTCGTCGAACAGGAAATCGTCAGGATTACCCCAAGCGGGGACCCCGGGGCATCAGGACTTGATGTTACTAACATCGTTCTGTACTACCATCCTGATCCTGTAAGTTCTATGTAAAAAATATAGTTATCAAAAGGAGATTATCATGACCGAAGCAATTCTTATCGTATGTGGATTAATTTTTGGAGCTCTTTGTCTCGGGGCTGGCTATGTTATTGGCAAGAAAAAGAAAGTGATCGCCCAGGGACAGGCAGCGCTTTCTGATCTTAAGGATATTGCAAACAAGGCTGTTGATCAGGCTGCAGACAAGGCGAAAGAAGTAATCAAGTAAGAGGATCGGATGAATATTAAAGAGATCATTGATTACACCCGTAGCGAGGTTCTGGATGACGTGATAGAGCCCCATAATTGGACAGATCTTGGGCTCATTACGAACTTTAATCGTGCGTACGAGGAGCTCGCTCGGGAGGCCTGGTGCATCATAGATTCGGAAACGGTATCGGTATGCCGAGTGCCGCTCTATGCCAATCAATCCCTGCATTCCGTTAGTCCAAAAGTGGTAAACGTGTTTGACGGTTCAACCCTGGAGAGTAACGGTCATATACTGTTTAAACGCACAGAATCGTATTTAAGAAACCTAATAAACTGGAAGGCTACCATTGGTACCCCGGTCATTATGATTATGGATAGTACGAATCGGAAGTTCTCCGCCTATCCAAAATTTGATACCACGGGTTACATTCTGGGAGCTTCAAACATCTCTTTCGATGCGGGTACGAAAACTATTACAGCCGCCGTGTCCATGGCAGATTTCTCAGCCGGTGACAGCTTTCTGGTGTCAGGTACAACTTCCAATAACGGAGTCTTCACCGTTGACAGCGTTGGTAGTACAACCATTGTAGTATTGGAAACCCTAGTCAACGAAACAAACGTGAGCGCGAAGCTTCAACTCGAACGCGATGCTGCATTGCTTCGGGTGGCCCGTCTTCCATTAGTTCCCTACACAGAAGCAGACCTTGATCTCGCTACCCCTCCAACCCCGGAGGTAGATTCTCAGTGGCACTACGGGCTAGCCAACGGAATCGCAAAATACGCATTTCTTAAGCCTGACTCAGAAACCTACGACCCTCAACAGTCTCAGAGAAATGCAAACGTATTCGAACAGTTTAAGGGTGACGTTAAGCTCTGGGTACTGATCCAGATGGCTGGAAACGAAAATCAATGTGTGCCCGATATCGGTACACTATAAAGAGGAAATAAAATGGCATTAGTTCTTGCAGATGTCGGCGCTGATCACATGCTGGAAGCGCTCTTTAATAATGCTTGGCCTGTCGGGGGAAAAGACCTCACGATAGGATTATATACGAACGATTATACCCCGCTGGATACGAGCGCTGTTGGCAATTTTACGGCTGCCTCTGGCGGAGGTTACGCAGCCAAGACCCTCTCGAATGGATCGTGGACAGTAACTCCAGCCAACGATCCGTCTGACGCGGTTTACGCCGAACAGACATGGACGTTTACCGGAGCCCTGGATGGTGGAGCTACCATCTACGGATACTACGTTATTGATGCTGATGGAACATATTGGTTTGGCGAAAGGTTGGCTGCAACCTTTACTCCGACCAATAACGGTGACCAGCTCAAGATTACCCCCAAGTTTCAGATGTCTAAGGGGACACCAAGTTAATGGCTTGGCTTACCGGATGGGATCATAGAAAGTCCGTAACTCTCTCACGAGCTTCCGGTGCCGTCACGGATTACCAGATTAGGTTTGTGGTCGGGGAAGGTTCTGGGGGTGACGTTGATTGCGAGGGCGGTTGCCTATCCACGTTCAACGATCTCAGATTTACGACATCAGACGGAACCACACTATTAGATTATTATATCGAGTACATCACCGGATCCACGCCTAACCAGTTAGCAACGGTGGTTGTAGAATTTGACTCAATCGGAACCGGGGCAACGACTTTCTACGTGTATTATGGTAAGGCGGATGCAACTGCGGTTAGCTCTATCGGTAATACATTTATCTTTGGAGATAACCTTGAACAGGACACAGTTGGAAACGATCCGTCATTATGGACTATTTCGCAGGGGACGCTATCACTTTTAAAAGTTCAGGCCGATGCTTTAGCCCGTATTGAAAAAACTGTCTGTTCACTAAACGCAGCATCGGTTAGGGTTGCGAGTAACGGTACGGTATGGGCTGGACATCAAACGGATGGAACCGTTCGTAAGTCAACAGACGGCGGGGTTACCTGGACCACTAAATATACATTTGCGGTTGGAACTGGTTTTGTAAGGGGTCTTTGGATTGCGGCCAACGGTTATATATTTGCAAGCGTTGACGGTGGAGACATCCTGGTAAGAAGTACAGATGGTGGTGAAAACTGGTCCACATGCAAAACATTATCCGGTAGTTCAAATAGTGGTATTTGGCACATGGCTCAGGATTCTGGCGGAAATATTTACGCCGGAGAATACTCTACCGGAGATGGTAGTGAAAAGTGTGCCTATATTTATAAATCAACGGATAACGGTGCAAATTGGTCAACCATTTGGAATAATCCTGACAATGTAAGACATATCCACATCGTTGCAGTCGATTCTTATACAGATAAGTTATACGCTTCCCAGGACGATTCGGGGGGTTCATTCACCAATAGTAAATTAATTAGATCCGATAATGGAGGAACGAGCTGGACAACCCTTGGTTCTGGGGCAGCTTCATGGATGCCTACTTCGGTAGCTTTCGGAAGTGGGTATCGTCTATTCGGTAATGATGGACTGTCAGGCACTCCAGCAACCATCAAAAAGACCACTAATGATACGGACTTTACCGATTCGTACACAGCCCCCTCAACGGATGACGAAGTATTTTGGAATGGTGGAGAAAAGAACGAAGATGGGTTGATCGTCTTTTCGAGTTGGACCCAGAAAGATAACGAAAGAGCTACAATCGTTGGGACAAAAGACGATGGGACTACCTGGAGGGTATTCGACTTCGAAGCAACCGGGGTTGGAAATCGTGGTTATCTCTCCGTTTCGAATATATCACCCGATGGATTCTTTTACATTACAAGATCGGTTGAAGCGAATATTATTAGGTGTGTGCTTGAAATTTCTACCGATAAAAAGATCAAGGCATCAAGTGCAGATACGACACAGGCAACAGGTTACAAAGCTGTCAGTTTTCCGAATAATTTCGTAGTAGAGGTTCTTTCCTCCGTGGACAGAACGAGCTCCGTGCTCGCAGTGTTTCATTTAAGACAAGATACCACAGAGCGAATCAATATTATATTTTGGAGTGATGCTTTAATAAAGTATCACAACGGAACAGATTGGATCTCAACCGGGATAACTTATATTCCAAATAGGCACTATCGTATTAAGTGTATCGTAAACTTGTCCGGTGGTATTTGGGATCTCTACATAGATAACGTAAGTATCGCAACATCAATTCCATTTAGGACTGCTGGTTCAACAGCGAATCGTTTGGATATTCTATCCGGGGCTATTCAGCAAGGAAATAATTACTATGATTCCTTTACTGTAGGTAATTATGCTTCTCCTGAACCAGCGTGGGGAAGTTGGAGTGCAGAAGAGAACGCACCCGTAATTTATTCATATTCCGCTCAGGCTGGATGTCTGGTTGGTGGATTGTCTTCCCTGGTATTCATCAAAAATTTACTAACATCAGGAGGGTTTGTTACTGGTGGCCTTTCCGGTTGGTCAAGGTCGATAGCGTTGTCCGCTACTGGAGGGGTAATTATTGGTGGTATTGCTGTACGTACAAATGGATTTACCTGTATCGCAGACGGTGGTTCGGTTATTGCCGGTGAGGCTGAACTATTAAGATTGCTTCATATTTTGGCAAATGGTGGAGTGGTTACCGGTGGAAATTCTACAGTATTAAAGTTGAATCAATTCCTTTCTGGTGGTGGTGGTGTTATTGGCGGGTCAGCAAGGATCTGGGTTGCCGTCGTACTTGGGGGAAATATATTTCTATTTCCACAAGATTTGATTAGCGACATAAAGCCATCATCAAACCTCACTAAAAATATTAAAGCTGAGTTTATAGGGGAATTTATCAATGACTTTGATCACCTTCCGTACTCATTGCACATAGTCACACTTGGGCTCGGGGATGGACCACTTGGAGATGATCCACTTGGAGAGGGTGAAACAATAGAACCTGACATGTCTCACAAGGACTTGTATTTCTATAATCTTGATTAAAAAATATGGGAATTAAAACCACAAATTATAACTGGGATATCGCCACCAGGGGGCAGAGACCATACTGGAATGAATGGTCAGATCTCTGGACCAACGTTGACACCGAGCTCTATAAACGCACCAAAGACCTCTATATGCAGGGAAAGATTGTTTATGGGTCGGACGTTACGGGTGGAAACTTACCTTTGAAGTCTAACCCGTTAAGTAATGGAAAGATCTATCTTGGGGCAAACTCAGTTTACAATGAACTCAATGATAGATTAGGAATTGGAACTGTCTCACCTGAATCCCTCGTTGACGTGAGAAATGGTTATATTGTTCAAGCGGGCCCAGGAGGGGGAATCAGAACCTATGGGATTGGAAGTCACGCACTGGCCGGAGCATATGCGGGAGTTGATTTTGTTCATACTGGAACATATGCAAGGTTGATGTCATTTGCTGGTGGTGGAGAAACACCAAAGGACTTTCAATGGACTTGTGGGGACGGTTTTAATTGTGGTGTTATCTTAAGGTATCTTCCAGATAGTTCTAATACTTTTCAAATTGTTGGCGGTGGTTCAGATGGATTAAGAATAGGTAACCCCGGCAGCTACACAACCATTTTTTATCAAATTGGAAGGAATCAATCAACTGGATTTTTAAATTTCTACGGAACTCAAGTTGGCTACAATGGATATTTATTTAGTGGCGCAGATGGGGGAACGGTTAAAATAGTAGGGGATGGAAGTGTAGATATTTCCGGGGTTCTTAAAATCGATGCTGTTCAAGTTGTTGGAAACCGGGTCATTGATGCTCGAATAGACGACACTATTAATTCTGGTGACGCAACGACGGATGGTGTGATTGATGCGATTCGGGATGCCATGCTTGCTCATGGTTTAATTGCTGCAGCATAGGGAGGATTATGGACGAGCTCAGGAAGAATATCGAGGCGACACTAGATCAGTTTACCAAGGAAGAATACGGCAATCGATTAAGTCAGTTTGCAATGATTGCCTTAAAGAACAGTATCCTTGCTGAAATCGATAGCGTTCCGCAAAAGAAGACAAAAAACAGGAAGCAGAATAATGGCCCAACCGCTAGTTCGATTTAAGAAAATCTTAGGTATCGATAATACTTCAGACCCTACTTCCGACCGGATTAAGGGTCAGGGTATCTATCTTTACGAATGCGACAACGTTGATATAGACGACGAGGGTAAACCTCACCGGAGAACGGGTGACAAAGAACTAATTGTTAGTGGTTCAGGTAAACATAGTGGATGGTCTGACGGAAAGATCTTCCTTTATGTGGATGGTACATCTTTTAAAAAATTTCCTGACACAATTCTGATTTCCGATATAGATCCAACGGATAGAATGTCGTACGTACGTGGTTCTAAGCAGATATTTTTCGCCAATGGGTCAATCATAGGGTACATCAATCCAGACGATGGGCTTCCGTACGCATTTCCAAACCCTAACCAGACATTTAAAATAAAAATGATTGGGGGACAGGCCCTGGAGATATATAATAGCAGGCTCTACGCTGCCAATGTGTCGAATCTATTTTTTTCCGACGCTACAGTTTTAACACAGATGGATAAGCGCAAAAATGCTATTGCCTTCCATGATCGTATCACCATGGCGAAGGCTGTAGCTGACGGGATGTATATTGGACTGAATGATGCAGTGTACTTTCTCAAGGGTCCAGACGCTACGGATTTCTCGCAGATCAAGATAACGGATAACGGTGTCGTAGAGGGTACCGCGATCACGGTAGACGATGACGATATCGGTCGTGGAATTACAGGACGTGTGGCATATTGGTTATCCAAGACAGGCTCTGTGTACAGGGGTCTTCCCGGCGGTGTCGTGTTTGAATGTCAGGGTGGTAGGTTTTATATGGGTGACCTGGACGTTGGTGCGTCCATCTTAATGTTTGACCATGGTTATTATCAATATCTTGCCGTGTGCCCATTAGTGTCCGGCGTTAGTGGAATAAGTGGCTCTTTTAGAATACCACGATTTCAAATGACCGGATTAGATTCTATTTAGTAGGAAGTTGTAGTCCTTAGATTACCAGAGTTTACCTGAATCTACCCTAACAACTCCCAATCATAATTAAAAACTTTCCCCTAAAAGGAGGACAACGAATGGAAAGGCTATCTACAGGTTTAAGGAACTACATACTTCAGGAAGGATCCTTCCGTGAAGCGTTTAAGGACTGCAAGATCCAGGCTTATTCTGGAACAGCGCCGGCAAGTGCTGACGATGCTTATACCGGGGTATTGCTACTTACCCTAACAAAGGCCTCGGGTGCCCTGTTATCTACGGCCTATGGCGTACCGTCTCGGTGGAGTATCACTATCCCTGGTACGCACGCTTCCGGTACATACAAGGTCTCCGTTACGTATGGTACCACAGCTTATGTCTGCACATATGATACAGAGGCGACCGGTGCTGAGGGTCATGGCAGTAACGATGATATCGCTCGCGGACTGGCTCGTAAAATCGTGGACGAATGTCCCCACGTGTTTGCCATTGCCGAGGGGGCTAACAGTAAGCTGTACGTTCAGTCAAAGATTCCAGGAATTAACCTCGCTATCGTAGATGGTGGTGGGACGGTTACGATCGTAACGTTTGCCGAGATCCTTGCCGAAACAGCCGTTAACTCGCTTCAGTTTGGAATTGCCGCATCAGGTGCAATGGCCAAGACTTCCGATGTGTGGTCAGGTGTCGTGGCCGTAAGCGGGGTGGTTGGATACTTTCGAATCGTCAGGCCCAATGATGACGGTACGCTGTCAACAACCCAGGTTCGTGCCCAGGGAAATGCTGCAACGTCTGGTGCAGAGCTAGGATTTTCCAACACATCATTAGTTGCCGGAGAAACACATACCGCCGATAACTACTCTATCAGCTTACCCGCAGAATAAGCCGTAAGAGATACTACTCGGAGGATAAATAATGGCTAGTCATTCTAGCGGAACGTTTACCCTACCCATGTTCGTTTTTAGTGGGTCCGATACAAAGTCGGGAGAATTCACTCTCCCGATGTTTGTCATGGCGGGGAGGTGCGGAGCCGAGGGTTCGTTCGAAATTCCAATGTTTGAACTTTCTGGAACCATTGCCAGGACAGGGCTTTCCGGAGAGTTCGTTCTACCGATGCCGATCATGACTGGCACTACCATTGCCAGCAGAATCTGTTCCGGCACATTCACTTTACCTCAGTTCGTATTTACGGGAGGGTCGAACCCCAGGATTTCTGGAGTGTTCACCCTCCCTATGTTTATCTTCTCAAGTCTTGCCCCGGGTCACAGCACAGGTGAATTCGTACTTCCGATGTTTGCCATGTATGGATTCGGAAGGCAAATCCTGCCGGCCCGTATCTATCGTGGGGTTGTAATGAATCTGAGCAATCAGGCGATGAGTACGTACTCCGGATTCAACTTCAACAGCATAACATACCACGATGGAAGCTATTACGGAATCAACGATCAGGGAATATTCAAGCTTGGTGGTGATCGTGACAACCTTACTCGGTATATCCCGTCCAAGATGAAGTTTGCTCCAATGAACCTCGGGGATGGTAACACCATGTATATCCGTGATGTGTGGATCACCTTCCGATCAGATGGTCATCTACAGATTACGTTTGCTGCAGACGAGAACGAAGACAATACCTCTGTCGGTCATACACAATTAGTTGCAGACAATATCCGCGAGGAAAAGATCAAATGTGGACGCGGACTTAAGGGCAGATTTTTCACCGTAATCATAGAGAACATGTCTGGTGCTAATTTCGATATTGAACAATTAAGTATACTTGTGGATATCATTAAGAGACGGCTTAGATAGGGCTCAGATAGGTCTATGGCAGACTGGAAGTTCCAACCAAGCACCACACTATCTAGGAAGTATAACCAGGGCGATCCATATGCAGAATTATTTCGTGGAGAGGCAAGAAAACTTCTATACGAATTAAAGATTCATATGGGGCTTAGGAATCTTGGTCAACTTAAAATGACCAGGATTTTTACCGACGGAACCAGGGTTATCGCTTGGTCATTTATAAATCTAATTACCAACGTATCTCAGGACTTTGTTCGGATCGATACTTCCAGGACGACCGTGGGTTTCGCAATTTCGGACCCACGACGATGCTCCATTACATTTATGGATCTTCCCGACATTGTTGCTCCAATGAGATATCCAGGTGAAATCCATGCAGGAGAAGTATCTGGAACAGACTATTTAAAAATATACTACACGATTGATGTCTCTGAGTGTTCTGCGTGCGAAGAAGAGGCGTGGAACCTTTGCGATATAAATGTACCCGAGTGTGATCAGTTTAAGTTTGTCCTTGGTGGCATTCCTTCTGTTGGCGAAAACCTGAACGATCATTGTATTTATTCTGCCTCAACCTGCCATGCCCAACTTATCGATCATGGAATTGATGGAGTTGGAAGATATCTAATTTTTAAAGTTTTTACAGAGTGGGGTTGGGTGACACCAGAAAATCTCATTTATTCCAGGAGTGGCCTGGGGTACATGCTTCTCAAGGGCAAAATAGAAGATGCTAATGGAAACGTAATTTGCGAAGTGCAAGATACCTTGATGGTAGATTGTTGCCATAAACCAGAGAGCGAAAGACAAGTTATCCTGTGGGATGAATCGCTCACGTTCCCGTTTCCAAGAGAGTGGATTAACACCGGTGGAAATAATTATTATAAAACTCCCGCCACGTTGGCAAATGCAAACCTCCTATATTGGTACGGGGCGTTCGGAAGCGGAGCTTTTTGGGTTCTTCCAGAATCTCTTGGATCCTGCTACCCATTTACCTGGGAACTTGAGGGACTCGGAGAATTGAAGGTTTCTGATGATACGGCCTCTGCTGTATATGTTCCACCAGATAACTGGGTTGATCTTGGAATGGAAACACCTACTCCTATTACCATTCGTGTTAGGGATAGATGTGGATCTGAGGATTCAGTAACTACTGAAATTTACGATTGTTGCTGGCAGGCCCAACCACTTTCGATCGATTATACAAGTCTTCAGATGGAGTGCGATGGAATACAGAATTTCGATGCAGTAGGTGGATGTGGTCCCTACTCGTGGAGTCTTTCTGGTGGTGGATCGCTGAGCATTATTCAGGGTAGCGCAACAACATACACCGCTCCTAGCTCAAACGCTGGTTGTAGTAATAATGCAACCATTACGCTGACAGATAAGTGTGGAACTAGCACTTCTATTCAGATTGCGATTGACTGCTATTCCAATCCGTACACAGTTGCCTATAAGACGATCTTGTGCGGAGCACCTCCAGGGGTGAGCACCTATGTGTGTAACTTTGGCGACATAGGTTGTCTTTATGGTTCAGATAAGAATTTATATAACTGCCACGGTGATTATTTGGGGTGGGAAATATGCGCCGATTGCAGTGGTTATGAGAGACATGCAGGTCTTGGTGAGACATGCAGTCCGTTCTCTGACGTATTTCCAGGATCACTATACGATAACGGTGCAGATCCAGGATGTGATACTCCCATATCCATTCCTTATGAATGTAATCAAACATGGGATGTTAGAACGGGAGCTATGGTAACAGACGGGTGTTGTCCGATTAACCCATATACTGGATTACCATTTTAGGAGGAGAGATGGATTTTGATCCGTGTCCAGAGCAAATAACCAAAATAATTCTTAAGGCGGCAAGGCTTCGCAGGAAAGATCTTGGTATGCCGGAAGAGAAAAACATAACGGTACTTTATGACGAAATGGCACCGTTGTTGGGAATAGCTCCAACTCGAAAAAGCTCTTTAATTACCGATCATCTTCCATCCCCTTCTGAGATGAAGACCGAAGGCGGGACGTATGTTATCCCGAGAAGGGATTGCCCAGAATGTGGGAAGAAAGATTCCTTTCGACTCGATCCTCTCTGCTTATCTTGCGCAGACTCGGAGGGTGGTAGGTATAAATCAATGTGGTTTTGTGGGGAAATGGTACGCGGAACTCGAAGCCTTATTCCCGGTACTGGATGCGGTCATAAAGAACAATCAGAAGATCCTGTGACGAAGTATAAAGTCGAACATGGAATGGAAGTTGAGATAGGATTCAAAAAGGCAATGGGAATGGAAACGCGAACCGACGAAGGGCTTAAATAGGAGATATACGTGACTACAACTTTAGAAGAAATTGGAAATGATATCGCACAACGCTGGTCGATATTTAGAACAGCACGGGATATTGTGGATACTAAGTTCGACGAGGGGCGCAACCTTGCGCAGGATGCGTTTCGCATCGCACAGGAACAGATTGATAAGATAACTAACCTCGTTAATTCGTTAAGTCCAATCGATGTCAATATAGCTTCTACCTTTAATGATATATCGCCAGTTGACCTAGACGAATTCACAGCCGTAGCTCCAGTAACCCCGATTGTAGAGGTTAATCTTCCGGACGACCTAAGCGATACGGACGAGATCGATAAGGCAGTACACGATAAGCTTATTAACGATATTCAGAATGGTGGTCCGGCCATACCAGCAGACGTGGAAGCTGCTATAGTCGAACGTGACCATGAACGATCACTTCTTATTCACCAGGACGCCCTTGACAGTATTAGCGCCGAGTGGGCAAAGCGTGGGTTCACTCTTCCTAATGGAATGTTAAATGCAGTCCTGTCTCAAGCGATCATAGAATACAATAACAAGCGCTTGGATGTAAGTCGAGATGTGATGATCAAATCGTTCGAGCTTGGAGATGCTAATACCAAGTTTGCCGTAGAGCAGGGAATTAGGTGGTTAGGGGTTCGCGTTGAGGTTCATAAGGCAAAGATCCAGGCCGAGATCGCTAGGGTAGACGCCATTGTTAGAACGTACCTTGGACAAGTTGAAGTATACAAAGGATCCGCCATAGTTTACGCTGCCCTGACAGATGTACAAATTAAACGATTCGATGCCGAGTTAAAAATGGCGGTGGCCAAGGCTGAGCTCGTGATAAAGGATGCAGAGATTGACATCAAGAATTATGAACTCCTCAATCAACTTAAGATGGAAGGATTGAAAAGTATTTCCGCAGTCGCTGCTCAACTAGCGGCTGGAGCATTGTCGAGCGTAAGTGCTGCAGCTCATATTCAAGCGAGCAATTCTGCGAGTTATGGATATTCCCCAAGTCCAGCAAAGACCGTTACTACAACTAATCCCGATGGTAGTGTTTCTACCGTGGAAAGTTCTGCAAGCTAACCAAAAGAGTGAGGACATAAAATGGCAATTAGTGAATACACACCAATGGGTATTGTTCAAAAAATAGGTAAACCATATGAAGATGAGGAGATGTCTCCATTTTTTGCGGAAACTAAGGCCCCTACTGCACGCGAGGCAATTACTGGTACTGTAAGTAGTATCAGGCGACAGGGACTTCCCGGGGCTATTTCTGAGGCTATTTCTAATATGCCTAAATATCAGGGCATTGTTAATGAAGCAAAAGAAAAAACATCTGACGATCTTATTAATCGATGGTTGGCTTCAGCTCAGACAGGACAATATCAATATGGAATTACTCCACCGGTTGCACCAGCCACCCCCGCCCCGGTCGCTCCAGCTCCATCTATTGTAAGCACAGCGCCTTCTGCCTCCACGGATAATGACCTAGACAGGATGTCCAGGGCCTGGCAGGAAAGCGGAGGCATCCTATTAAGGCAACCGGACGGAAGCATTACCTTTCAGGCTCGTAACCAAGGTAATGCTGAATACGAAGCCCTTCAGCTTAGAAAAGATTTAGGGCTTGCTCCAAAAACAGGCATGGAAGAATACGAAGCTAGTGCTGCACGTACTCGGGGAATCGTTACCCACCCAAGCGTAAGGGCAGCTCAGATCGGTGCCGTTGCCGAAATCGCAAAGGCTAGTGCTGCTAACCAAGCCAAGATTTACGAATCCGCCATGAAGTCTAACGAGGAATGGGCAAAGCTTGGAATTCAATCCCAGGACGTTCAGTCTAAGATGAAGTATCGTCAGTCCCAAGTAGACGATTTAATGACCAGGACTGGGTTGCTCGAACCCATGAAGATTCAGCTTGCACAAGCCAAAACCTCCGCTGACCAAACAAAAGTTAAGCGGGACTTCGCTATGCATGCTCTTGATAAACTTAAGGAAGATCAGATTAATGAATATCGAGATACGACCATGAAAATGGGTGGACAAACTCCCGAGCAGCAACAGAAATTTAACCAGATCGAATCTAACTATCAGGCTGGTGTGGACAATATTATGTCCATGTACCCATTAGAGGGGGATGTTCGTAAGTTTGGAGATCGTGTTGCCAAGTTCGTAAACGGAAAATATATCGATATTACCGACCAAGTTAAGGGAATAGTCGGAGGACAATAATGTCTTACATTGATGATCTCAACGCCGAGTTTGGTTTAGGCGATGAGACACCAGCCATAGGTAGTATTGAAGAACGCGAGAAGGCGCTAGAAGAAGCTGATCTTCCCGCTATCACTGCAGAATCAAACCCACTTATCCCACCAAGAGAAACTCCGGTATCCACCTCTCCGGGAATACCCAGAGCACCAGGATCCATCTCAAAAATCGCATTCACTCCTTCATCGGTATCCACCCCGGAAGGGCCGGGGCCTATCTATAGGACCGCCATGGCTACCCTTGG
>Ga0153916_10001305_pt1 | contig 17709 bp, 17 predicted proteins | sample Opewatmetagenome_FD_109642 | JGI IMG/M metagenome (GOLD analysis project Ga0153916, IMG submission 109642) | Freshwater wetland microbial communities from Ohio, USA - Open water 3 Core 3 Depth 4 metaG | ecosystem: Environmental > Aquatic > Freshwater > Wetlands | place: USA: Ohio, Lake Erie... | reverse complement strand
TCCATCAGAACGCCTCCTTCATATCCACCGCGTCCCTCGGGCAGTTGCTGACGCACTGCTCGCACCCTACGCACTTCGAGAGGTCGAACCTAGGCCTCTTGATAGGCTTCCCTTTCTCGTTCACTCCCACCTGAACCATCTCTACCGCCTCGGCAGGGCAGATCTTGGCGCAACGCGCGCAGCCGATACATTTCTTGTCGTCGAGCTCGGGCCTGTCCTTTCCGACTACTCCCAGTCCCCTTTCGACGATTGCTCCCTTAAGCTCGGAGGGGAGGACTTCGACTATGTGGATTTCAAGCCCTGGTCTTCCCTCATACTGAAGCTTGAATGGATCGTAGACGAGCTCGTGCCTAGTCCTTGCGGCAAGCTCGTACTCAGGTGTGACTATCATCGCGGACTTTGGACAGTATTCGGCGCAGTAGCCACACATCATGCAACGGCCCAAGTCCACCTTTGGCTTGCTCATCTTTCCCCGGTCCTTGTCCTCGATCTCAACAAGCTCGATGCATCCTGTCGGGCAGATTCTCATGCAAATCCCGCAGCCGATGCATCGCTCCATCACAAGGCCAGGTCTTCCTCTATAGCACTCCGGAAGTCTCAGTCTCTCCCAAGGGTATAGAATCGTGTTCGGTCGGTGCACCGCCGCTCTGAAGGTCTCCTTCAGGGTGGCGAACATCGGTCGGAAGATGATGGAAGATAGTCCAGAATCCTGCTTTCTCGACCTCTTGGCCATCTAGAACCACCCCAGCGTCTTTACTGCGACCGCAATGACTAGATTGACCATCGCCAAGGGCAGTAGCCGCTTCCAGCCAATGTTCAGTACTTGATCTATTCTCACCCTCGTCAAGGAACCGCGCAACCAGATGAACACGAAGAAGACGATGAAGACCTTGAGCATGAACCAGATCTCAGCCGGAAGAAACGGCCCGTTCCATCCGCCGAAGAACAGAAGAACAGCGACGGCGGCTCCGGCATACCCCCTGAAGTATTCAGCGAGCATCAACAGGCCGAACCTCATGCCACCATACTCCGTCCACCAACCCTCGACGAGTTCTGCCTCCGCCTCCGGAAGGTCGAAGGGGATTCTCTCCACCTCAGCGACGATCGTGATCATGAAGACGATGAAACCGATGAACTGGGGAATGATGAACCAAGTGGAGTCGGACTGCGCGTTGACGATATCTGCGATGTTCAGACTGCCTGCCAGCAGCACGACCCCGACCAGAGAGAGCAACAGGGGGATCTCGTATGAGATCAGCTGGGCGGCGGACCTCATACCTCCGATAAGCGTGTACTTGTTGTTCGAGGCCCAACCTCCGAGAAGTATGGCGAAGGGCGTGATGCTGAAGACCGCGAAGATAAACAGAAGACCAGCGTCAAGATTCGACATGTAGAACCTATCGCTAAGCGGGATGGCGACAAGAAGGAGAATGGAGGACCCGATCATTATGACCGGGGCCCAATCGTAGACGGTCCTATCCGCTTTGTCAGGGACGATGTACTCTTTCAATAGTGTCTTGAGACCGTCAGCAATGTTCTGGAAATATCCTGCGGGTCCAACGACCATTGCCCCTCTGCGATCCATGAGACGGCCGAGGGTCTTTCTCTCTTGCCATATCATGGTTATCGCAACTATGAATCCAATCAATAAGAGGACGACGGACTCACCGAGCAAAGTGAGGAATTTTACAACGTCGGCACCGCCGAGCCAGTTCGCCAATCCATGGAGACCTATCCAATTGAGGACCCAATTCACAATGTTGACAAGCCATGTCACAATGCCCTCTGTGAATTGGTACAGGTCCATTAGCTCACCTATCAGTCTCGCCAAGGCACATGTCCACCGACCCCATGATCGACGGCACGTCCGCGACCTTGTATCCCCTCAACATGACTGGCACTGCCGAGACTATGACGAATATCGGGCTGCGCACCTTCAGTCTGTACGGTCTGTCGGTACCATCACCGACGACATACATCAGGGCCTCGCCTCGCGGGTCCTCTACTCTCGCGAAAGCTGTCTTTCTTGGTCCATTCCGTGGAGCCTTGACCCGAAATGGTCCGGGAGGCAACTTCTTGAATGCCTCGCGAACAATATGGCAACTCATCCTCATTTCGTCCATCCGGACCCTATATCTGGCATAGCAATCACAATCCGGATGAGTGCATATACTCCAGTCCAGTTCGTCATATACGGAGTATGGGTCGTGCTTGCGAAGATCGATCTTCACATCACTACCTCTCAGGGCCGGGCCAGTGACGCCTAGATTCACACCATCAGAGGGTTTGAGGATACCCACGTCTTGTGTCCTCATCAGGAAAATGTCGCTGCCGTCGAAGATCTCCTCGTACTCGTCGATCTTCTTCTCAAAGTAGTCGAGCACTCTCAGGCAATCCCTCTCGAAATCCGGTGGAAGGTCATTCCTCACTCCGCCAATCCTGGGATAATTGTAGGTCATCCTCGCTCCGGTAACACCCTGAAGGAGATCGAGGAAGAGCTCCCTCTCCCTCATGCAGTAGACGAAGGCGGTCAGTAGACCAAGATCCGTCCCATATGCTGCAAGCCACATCAAGTGGGAGGCTATTCTCTGAAGCTCGAGAACTATGACGCGTATGTATTCCGCCCTTTCTGGAACCTGAACACCCATAAGATTCTCTATCGTCAGGCAATAGAGATGACTCCAAGTCATCGAGGAACCATAACATAGACGATCCGACATCGGAATGATCTGTGGATAGACGCGATTCTCTGTCAACTTCTCCCACCCTCGGTGGAGATAGCCGATGACCGGCTCAGCATCCACTATCGTTTCACCATCTACCTTGACCCTTAGGTTCCAGAGACCGTGGGTCATAGGATGCTGAGGCCCCATGTTTATCCACATTTCGGCCAGATCATCGCCCCCTCAATTTGATTTCCTTCCTGAACGGATAGTATGTGAAATCAGAGGGCAACAGTAGCCTCTCCATCTTCGGATGGTTCCGGAATCGAATGCCGAACAACTCGCATGCTTCTCTTTCATGCCAGTTCGCGCCGCCCCAGAGGGGCGCGATTGAGTCCACTTCTGGATTATCGTTGGGAATGTCGACCGTGATCTCGATGACGCACTGGTTGGCGTATGATGAAATGTGATAAACTACCTCCATATGATCAAGTCTGTCAACACCGGAAACGCAGGACACATGTTCGAAGCCGAGTTGGTTCTTTAGATGCTCACAGAGTTTGAACAAAACAGACCTTGTCGATCGAGCGGTGATCCTCCTTGGACCGATGACACCTATGGTGACGCCTTCAGGGAGAGTCTTCTTCACCGCCTCGACAACGTCCTCCTCAGTCAGTCCCCCCATCGGCACATCTTTCTCCAGTTGATCACCTCAATCTTCCAGGAACATGCCCTTCGTCTCCGTCCTGATCTTCTCTTGAAGCAGCATGAATCCATCCAGCATAGCCTCCGGCCTTGGAGGACAGCCCGGGATGTAGATGTCAACTGGGATGAACGTGTCCACTCCCTGGACCACATTATATGAGTCGTACCATGGACCGCCAGAGATCGCACACTCTCCCATCGCCACGACCCACTTTGGCTCAGGCATCTGCTCATACAATCTTCTGAGATCCGGCCTCAGCTTTGTGGTCACCCAGCCGTTCACCAGCAGAACGTCACACTGACGCGGCGATGAACGATACACGATACCGAAGCGTTCAGCATCGAACCTCGCGGCCGACGCCGCGGCCATCTCGAGCGCGCAGCATGCAACTCCGAAGTGAAGCGGAAACAACGAGTTCCTTAGCGCCCAGCTCCAGATCGGGACGGTGACCTTATCGACCGCCCTCTTAACTCCAGAGGTTCGCATGATCTCATCGAAAACACCGGAAGACCACCTCATGAATTCCTTCGCGCTCATCGCGATCGCATTTGGCGCAAGACTCAGATCCAGATCACTTCCTCCTTCTTCAATGCGTAAGCGACTCCAACCAACAGAATCGCAAGGAAAACGCCCATGTATGTCTTTGCCATAACGGAGAGATCAGAAAAGGCAAGAGCCCAGATCATTAAGAAGACAATGATTATGTCGAATATGACGAATATTATCGCGAACATGTAATATTGGAAATGGAACTGTATCTTAGCTTCTCCGATAGGTTCCTCACCACACTCATAGGTCAGGTGCTTGAGTGAGGTCCTCTTGGTGGGACGGAACAAGCGTGAAATGTAGAATGCAAGCACTGGAAAAAGTATCGTGACCAAGGCGAAGATGGCGATAGGCAGATACTTCTCAAGCAGCATCAGGGCTCCAATATACTGCCGTTATATAAATCTTCCAGGGATTATAGTGGGAGATTCCACATGAATAGCTGGACTTGCCGAAGACCGATGATGATTTTTGTTCCGTTTCTCAGCGCTCGAATCCCATCGTGATTTTGCGGTGAGGAACAATAACGATATAGACAACCTCGTCTAATGAAAAAATGATGGTGCTACTATGATCAAGAGGATTGCAGTCTTGGCAGAGAATGACTACGAGGACCTAGAACTTTGGTATCCCTTCCTGAGACTGAGGGAGGCAGGTCATGAGCCAATCGTGGTCGGTACGGGCAGCAATGATGCGTACTTCAGCAAGCATGGCTACGAAGTGAAGGTGAACTTGCCGATCTCGGCAGCCAGACCGGAAGAATTCCATGGCGTTATCATACCTGGGGGCTGGGCCCCGGACAAGCTGAGACGTCACCCTCCAGTCAATGAATTCGTAAGGGACATGTTCGAGAGTGGCAAGCTTGTCGCCTCGATTTGCCATGGAGGATCGGTACTCATCTCAGCAGGCATCTTGAAAGGGATGAAGGTCACGTCAGTGTCGGCGATTAAGGACGATCTCATCAACGCGGGAGCGAGGTTCAAGGACGAGGAGGTCGTTGTTCACAGGAACCTGATCACTTCGAGGCGACCGGCGGATTTGCCCGCCTTCATGCGAGAGGTCCTCAAGATGTTGGGTGAATAACGAGTCGGAATGAGATGGGAATTTGAATAATGCTTGACCGATTGGAGATGCTGGATGAATCCGATCGATTGAATGGAACTCAGAGCACTTTATATACAGAGGCCACAATGGAGGCTAGTCACTGACAAAGCGTGGCACATAGAGGTGGAAGGATGAGCAAGAAGATAGCATTCGTCGGGGCCGGGAACATGGCCGAAGCGCTCATGAACGGAATAATCTCAGCCGGAGTCGCGACCAAGGAAGACATCATCGCTAGCGAGATCATACCGGAGCGCAGAGAGTTCATCTCCCGGACAATTGGTGTAGAAGTCACCGAAGACAACGTCCGCGCGGTTCGATCTGCGCCAGTGATAGTCCTCTCTGTGAAGCCTCAGCATCTCGGTCCTGTACTTGACGGGCTCAAGCCACATCTGACAGCTGACCATCTCGTGATATCAATTGCGGCGGGAATCAGGATACATCAAATTGAATCTCGACTGAATTGGGGTGTCAGGGTCATAAGGGTCATGCCGAACCACCCCTGTCTGGTAGGTGCGACGGCGGCGGGATTTGCCCTCGGCAAGTTCGCGAAGAACGAGGATAAGATCTCGGTTCAGAAGATCCTGGAATCGGTGGGGGTAGCATTTTGCCTCGAGGAGAAGCTGCTTGATGCGGTCACTGGACTGAGTGGAAGCGGACCGGCCTTTGTATATGTCGTCATAGAAGCACTTGCGGATGGAGGCGTCATGGCAGGATTGCCGAGGGACATTTCAATAGCCCTCGCAGCACAGACGGTACTTGGCTCTGCCAAGACCGTTCTAGAGACGAAGAAACATCCTGGAGAGCTCAAGGATGTTGTCGCGTCACCAGCAGGGACGACCATAGCAGGACTGAAGGTCCTCGAGGAGTCTGGTGTCAGGGGTGCATTCATAAAAGCCGTCTACGCTGCCGCGAAGCGATCCGAGGAATTGGGAGAAAAAGGTTGAGGACGCAGCAGTATTCGATGCATCATACAGAGTGTTTCCTGTATCTCACCACATGAGACAGATTGCACGACGCGCAAGTCAGGATCGCTTCGAGCGCAAGAGACCGGAGATGGCCCGAGGAAAGCTCCTGAACAGATTCGGAGCGTCCCATTCCAGATCGCGCTTCTCGCAAATCGTCGACTCCATCAGATTGTCTGCCCTATCCTTCAGGGCGTCCAGCTCGTTCTTCTGCAAAACAGAATCGCCAAGCGAGACGATTCTGTCAATCTCCATCATCAGAACTCGGGACATCTCCGTCCTCTGTTTCCTGGACGTCAAGTCATCTTCATCGATCGATCCTATTTCGAACCTTACTTGATTGAAGCGATCAGCGCATTCGTAGGAGGAATCCACAATGTCGTCCCGGTTCATCCATGCGGTCTCATAGGATAGAACGTACTTCCAGCTCGGGTTGATCAGTCTGGATCGGTGCTCCTCCAGCGTCCTTGCGAATAGAGTGTAACCATATTGGCTGGGGTTTTCGAAGACCCTGCTTCCGGGATCGATGAACGGTGCGAGCGGAGAGACGTACACTGAAAGACGTCCATCGTTTTCGAGCTGAGAGTAGAGAGATCTGACATAGTCCGCACTTGCAATCGCTGATTCCTGAGTCTGCTTCGGAAGACCTATCATGAAGAACATGTCAAATCGCCGACAATCATGTTCGAGTGCGTATCGCACCGTCCTACCGATCGATTCAGTGTCGAATTCGCGTCCAAGCGCTCTCCTTACATCCTCGTCGTGGGAGTCCGGTGAGAACTGCATGGAATAGCGTTCGATGGACCGGGAGGCCAATCGATAGAAGTCTTCCTCGGCCGGGGTGAATATCTCAAGCACGACGTGATTCTTGATCCTCAGCCGTTTCGCTTCTTTGAAGAACCTCTCAGCATAGCCACGTCCTCCCTGCCTAAGGTCTCCGACGACGAATGTCGGGGCCTCCAGATAGGATTCAATGTTGCTGATGTCTTCAGCCAGCCTCTCAGGGCTCCGGAAGGCAGGTCGATCACGCGAGATGAAACCCTGTATCGCCGAGCACGATCCCCCGCAGACAGCACAGTCCATTGTGCATCCTCTAACGGAGAAGACAGCGGTCAGTGGGTATCTGTCCCAGTCCTTGAACGGCTTGAATCCTTCGAGATCCCTGTGCCTAATGACCGAGCGAATCATCCATCCGTAGTCGATTTCCAGGTAATCTAGGTCCCGAGGGACGAAAGTCAGAGCATTGATCATCGTCTTGCCATTGTTCCTCCAGGTGAGATTCGGGACCCGGGTCAAATCATCTCCCGACTCCAGCGCACCCATAAGCCTCGATAGCGGCACCTCGGTGGAATCGCCCCTCAGCACAAGATCCACCTGAGGATACGACATCAGCTCCTGGTGGAAATAAGAGGATGATAGGCCGCCCATCAGAATCTTCGACTCGGGATGCATCGACTTCAGAAGTCGAGCGACCTCGAGCGATCCATGGGCATGAGGGAGCCAATGAAGATCGATCCCAAAAACATTGGCATCCAGGTTGCGCAATAATGCCTCGGCGTCGAGGTTCTTGTTGTTGAGCATCATGCTGGCCAGATTGACAATACGGATCCTGTAACCATCTCGATGCAGCTGAGTAGCCATCGTGGTGAATCCGAAAGGGTACATCTCGAAGACGGGGGTAGATGGTACGAGGTCGCTGACCGGCCCGTAGAATATCGATTCCCTCCGAAAATCATAGACGCTCGGAGCGTAAATAAGGATGACATCAACTTTTGACAGACCGGAACCTCCTACGAAGGTGTTGGAGAGCGCGTACTCTACTTAAACGCTCACTTGCCGAACCTTCGCCGCCTAAGCTGATAAGACCTTATCGCCCTTAGGAAATCTATCTTCCTAAAGCCTGGCCAGTAAACATCGGCGAAGTATAATTCAGCGTACGCGAGCTGCCACAGCAGGAAATTGGAGACCCTCTCTTCTCCAGACGTCCTAAGCACAAGATCCGGATCTGGAAAATCTGCAGTGTACAAGAAGTTTGAGAAAACTTTCTCATCAATCTCGCTGATATCCAAGTCCCCGCTCTTTACTTTCTCTGCAACTCGCCTTATTGCCTGGATTATCTCCTGGCGGCTACCGTAGGCAATCGCTATGTTGTAGAAGTACTGATCATATCCGGCTGTCTTGTCGGTCGCGTACTTGATGGCATTCTTCACATTATCCGGAAGGAGTTCCATCTGGCCCAGGACAGTGATCTTGATCTTGTGTTTGTGAATCCTTTCATCGTCTCCCAGCTTGTAGAAGTTGTCCTCGAACAACTTCATAAGCGATCTCACTTCTTCGGGATCTCTTTCAAGGTTCTCAGTGGAGAATGCGTAGACCGTGAGTATTTTGATGCCTAGCTCAAGGCACCATTCCATCATTTCTTCCAGCTTATCCTTCCCTTTGATGTGTCCGTCCGTCGGCTGGAGCCCGAACTCCTTTGCGAACCTCCTGTTGCCATCCATAATAATGGCTATGTGAGAAGGAATCTTGCTTTCCCTAACCTCTTTCAGTAGCCTTTTCTCGTATGTCTGGTATGCTGTGGTGGATATGACCCGGGAGATTTCGCTTCTAATTTGTAGTGCCTCCTGGACATGATAGAGGTCTAATCATATTGTCTCTAGATATCTACTTTTCTAGATTACTTCTCGAAGTCCTCGGGCAGTGATGCTGCACGGATTCCGAGATCGAAGCAACCTATCCCCGCTACTGCTCCGATCGCTCCCCTCTTGCCAGTTATCTCCACCAAACGAACATCATTTTTCTCTGCGGCATCTCTAGCCATGTCGATCGTCAGTATCGTCTTCTTCGCTCGAAGACCGTACTCGACGAGATTCTGGGGAATCTTCAATCCCTGGAAAATCGCTAGCGTCGTGTTTTTTGACAGCGTGTTCTCTTTGACGTATTTGACGATATAATCGGTGAGTTTCTGGACGTCCCTCTCCTCGACTGCGAATGAGACAGCGACAGAGACGCAGTTCGTTGTCTTCTCAGGAACATTGGGGTTCAGCTGAACTATCTTGTGTTCCAGGAAATGCCCGAAAGGGCTGGAGCGTCCAGCCTTGAGCATCATCACCCATGAGGCTCCCTTTTCCTTCGTGTCCGTGTCGTCGACAGCGAATACGATGCGAATCATCTTGGGTGTGGTGATTGTGACCTCGATGGCGTGCGACCCACCGATCTTGAAGTCATCTGGGTACTCAGCCTCGTAAGTTCCAGGGCCCTGAGGCAGGCATGCTCCGACGCCGACGCTCGCGCCAGCCAGTCCGACCCACGTCGTCTTTATCCGATCTCCTTCGACCCGGAGCGCTTTCAAACCCTGACCTCCAAGATCCTTGGAGGCCGGTCCGAACCTCACCTCCCTTTCGCCGATGATTGTGTCCATGATCAGGGTCGTCCCTTGAACCCTGATGTCCGTGATCGCTCCCCCGGCCCGCCTTCTGTTCACCGCATCCCATTCAACAGGTCCCTGCGCGATGCAATCCTCTATGATCTGGCCGATACCGTTTGCCTCATCGACTAGTGTCACTACTCCCTTACAGAACAACTTCCCGTATCGCTCTACCAGTTCATCCGGAGTCAGTATCTTCGACATTCCAATTCCCCTCCAAGTTCCCGGCTGGGTGATAGGCATGTCCTTGCTATATTTAATCACTTTCGTGAGACACGCCCAATGAATCTCGAAGGTAGATCGGCAATCTCCAGCATCAGAGGGGATTCGCTAGTCCGGTCCTTGTAGACCAGGTATTTTCCTTTCACACATATCGTATCGCCCGAGTGAAATCCGGCGATTCGCACAAGCTTTGGAGGATGAGCTGGCAACTCTCTTGTCGGATATCCATCAAGAATCTCAATCTCGCTCCTAACGTCCTTTCTCCATCGTCTTATCCTCTCGATGAGATCGCTATGAATCCTCTCAATCTGATTCCTTGATGGAGGGATAGTGAGCCATTTCGCGAAAGCTATAGAATCGATTGATTGTTTTGCGCCCAATTCACGAGAGATCCATTTCTCCGACTTTCTCGCCTCCATTCGATTCTCGCAGTCGACAAGGGGTGCTATCGCATCCGCACCCTGTTCGATACCCCTCTTACGGAGCCTGGATTCGCTCGTCATACCTATTTTCACAAGATCCCCGGTGAAGGCAGCGTACACGACATGCCTCCTTCTGCAAAAATCGCAGTCGCACTTGTCGCCACTGCAACGAGGCTCGAATATGCATTCCTGGATCGGTATCCAGGACGATGCGCATGATGGGCATTGAGAGAAGCTTCTCACAATTGAATTGCCTGGACAAGGATGATAACCATCTTCATCCAAGCGACCGACGCATCTCCTGTCATCCGAGATTATCATATCAGCGCAAGAGAGCTCGATTTCCGTCAATTCGTCCTCTTCGGGTGAGTAGGCCTCCAAATGTGGGGTGAAATCGTCCCAATAGAATGAAATAATGTGATTTGGCAATTTGATCCGCTCCCCTTCAACAAGAAGGCGATCGGCCCGGGTGAACATCGATTCATAGTCTCAGGGACTGATATTCAAACTATCGGTCTCCTGGATGAAAATGAGAAATGCGGGATGGAAGCATAGTGTCTCAACGGTTAAAAGGCCAAGTCCGAGTGCCTTTGAAACTCATTCTTACTCAGCAGGGGGTTCCTGCTCGGGAACTGCTCTTTTCAGATAGGCGGGGGGTACTTCTCGAGCGAGAAAGACGGTCTTTCCTGCCTTTTGGATCTCCAGTCCGTCCTCAATTGCCTTCCTGGTATCAATTGCTAGTATTATTGGTGAGTCGGTCCTTACCGAACCGGCAGCGAAGGCGTCCTGGTATGTCTTAGAAAGATGGACGAGCTTTCTGTCGGAGGGTTTCAGTCCCGTTTCAAGAATGATGTCCGCTTCCTCAGGAGTCGTTGGGTAGAACAACCTGTCCGGTATGTTCTCTGTGGGCAGTTTCAGGTCGAGATCGAGCGTGTGCCCGTAGGTGGCCCTTATCAGGTCGTTGCTCACCTGATACCGTCCTTTCGGGTCCGTCTCGATTATCGCGATGATATGATGTGGACGGATCCAGTGGTATCTTCTCTGATGAGTTCTCAGCGCGGCTATGAAATCCCGAAGGTTGACGAATCCCTGATCATCCATCTGGAGCCCGAACTTCTCAGGGAAGTGCCTAAGCGTGCCTGCCATGGTTCTGCCTATCTGTTCAAGCTCCTGCTCGTTCATCAGGAATTTTCCATCATCTCCGCAAATGGGGCAGCTTTCACCGCGGAAATATCCGTGTTCCTTGCATTCTCTAAGCATTTCTGAATGATGAATCAGATATCTTTCTTTAAGGCTTTCCATTGAGCGCACCGATGAGTTACGAGATTAGTAGATCCACCTAGCATGTTCTCGATAGGTGGAGGGAAATGAAGTCCTCAGCATCGCATCATTGATGTTCAGTGGTCCTCTCGGCGGAAATCACGGTATTCTTTATCAGCATGACAATAGTCATCGGCCCGACACCCCCTGGTACGGGCGTAATGGCGGAGGCTTTCTCCTTGACGGCTTCGAAGTCGACGTCGCCGACCAGCCTATATCCCTTCTTCGCCGACGAATCGTCGACTCGGTTCACTCCGACGTCGATGACAACAGCACCATCCTTGACCATGTCTGCTTTTATGAACTGCGGAACCCCCATGGCAGCTATGACGATGTCGCCCTGCCTGGTGATGGAGGGCAAATCCTTCGTCCTGGAGTGACACACTGTGACCGTCGCATTCGCGCCTTTCTTCTTTTGCATCAGAATGGCAGCGACTGGCTTCCCAACGATGTTGCTTCTACCTACCACAACAACGTGCTTTCCTTCTGGACTGTTGCCACTCCGGATCAGCAGCTCCTGAACCCCATGAGGTGTGCAGGGCAGGAATCCGGGATCACCGATGAGCATTTTCCCGACGTTCACGGGATGGAAGCCATCCACATCCTTTTCAGGACTTATCCTGTCCAGAATCTTCGTCTCGTCTATATGATCCGGCAATGGTAGTTGCACCAGAATCCCATGAATCCTCGGATTTGCATTGAGGTCGTCGATCAGCTTCAGAAGATCGTCTTCCTTGTGGTCCGCCGGCAGCCTTATCGTTTCGGAATATAGACCGAGTTCCTCACAGGCCTTCCCCTTCATTCTTACATAGACTTGCGATGCTGGATCATCTCCAACCAAGACGACAGTCAATCCAGGAATGACTCCCTTCGATTTCAGCCCAGCTATGCTCTTCTTCAGTTCATTGCGAATCTCACTGGCAATCTCATTGCCATCGATGATCTTGGCCGGCATCCTACCACCTTGTTTCGGTGTGGGTAGATGTGAGACTTTACTTAATGCTTTTTCAGTTTCTATGAGAAGTAGTGGAAGAGGCTCGAACAACGACAATGTCTCATCATCCAATCATTGTGCAATTATTCTTATATGTCAATCCGTATTCGTCGAAAAAAGGGAGGGAGACTTTCTTTGAAGAGCGACATCGAGATAGCCCAAGGAGCAGATACTCGACCGATTGTTGACATCGCAGCAAGAATTGGATTGGCTGCGGACGATCTGGAGTTTCATGGAAAGTACATAGCGAAGGTCCATCTGGAAGTACTGAAGAAGTTCGCCGATCGATCTCAAGGGAAGTACATTGACGTCACAGCCATCACCCCGACCCCTCTCGGTGAGGGCAAGACGACTACAACCATTGGTCTGGTCCAGGCACTTGGCACGGAACTTGGAAAGAGCGTTGCCGCATGTATTCGACAGCCTAGCATGGGCCCGACATTCAACATCAAAGGGGGAGCAGCTGGAGGAGGATACAGCCAGATCATCCCGATGGAGAACTTCAATCTTCACTTGACTGGTGATATTCACGCGATCACTGTATCTCATAATCTCGTTGCGGCCGCCATCGACAGTCGAATGTATCACGAAAGCACCCAGACAAACGAGCAATTGCAGAGAAAAGGTCTGACCCGTATTGACATCGACCCGGAGACGATAACGTGGAATCGGGTCGTGGACGTCTGCGACCGCAGCCTGAGGGAGATTCAAATCGGTTTCAACGATGCTATGAGAGAGGACGGCACACAGAGCCCCATATTTCCGAGGAAGACTGGATACGACATCAGCGTGGCGAGCGAGCTTATGGCCATATTGGCACTCACGACGAGCCCGCAGGATATGCGTCAGAGAATAGGTCGCGTCGTCATCGGACTTGACCGGAAGAGTATGCCTGTCACGCTGGAGCGGCTCAGGATCGCAGGCGCCGTTATGGCGCTTATGAAAGATACGATCATGCCTAACCTCATGCAGACGCTCGAGGGACAGCCAGCTTTCGTGCACGCAGGGCCGTTTGCAAACATTGCGCACGGTAACAGCAGTATCATAGCCGACCAGATTGCACTGCGATGTGCCGACTATGTCGTCACTGAGAGCGGCTTCGGCGCCGATATTGGCATGGAGAAATTCTTTGACATCAAGTGTCGTTACTCCGGTCTGACTCCAAATGCGGTCGTCCTCGTTGCTACGGTGCGCGCATTGAAGATGCACGGCGGAGGCCCGAAAGTGAAACCTGGAGTTCCGCTAGACAAAGCCTACACGAACGAGAACCTGGACCTTTTGGAGATTGGACTGGGAAACCTTGGAGCCCACATAAGGAACGCCCGGCGATTCGGAATACCCGTGGTCGTCGCGGTCAATGCGTTTGAGACCGATACGACTGCCGAACTGGAAATGATACGCAAATATGCCGTCAAAGAAGGAGCAGAAGACGCAGCGAAATGTACGCACTGGGCCGATGGCGGAAAAGGGGCGAGGCAACTTGCGAAGCTGGTCGTAGAAGCATGCAAGAGACCATCACAATTCAAGTTCCTGTATCCACTCGAATGGTCAATAAAGAAGAAAATCGAATGCATTGCCACTGAGATCTACGGCGCCGATGGGGTAACATATACACCACTGGCTGAGAAACAGATAGAGTCTTACGAGAATGCTGGATTCGGGAGGTTGCCAATCTGCATGGCGAAGACCCACCTCAGCCTGAGCCACGATCCAGACTTGAAGGGCGTTCCAAAAGGATTCTCAATACCGATCAGAGAGGTCAGAGCGAGCGTGGGAGCTGGCTTCATATATCCGCTACTGGGAAAGATGAGCACCATGCCGGGCCTAGCATCGCATCCCGGCTACATGGACATCGACGTGGACGAAAAGGGCAACATCAGAGGTCTGTTCTAGACCCGCCTCAAAATGTGTCCGTTCGAAGAAACAGTACCAATTCGATTCTTCCTCATCAATCCAAGATGAGGTGATCGATGTCGTCAATCGCCCATTCGTTCTTCGATGTACTCCTCGATGGTCATGAACTCGATGCCACGGTCGATCGCTCCCTGGATGATCGTACGGACCCATTTCATGTTGTCCGATGCTTTCTTCTCAGATAGCAGGCCATCATTGTAGCTCTCGACCATATGCCAGCTGTGAGTCGCAAGAACGAGAAGACCGGCGCTGAACTTCGAGACCATGTACTCGTAATCGCTGATGTTCCTCTCCCTTTCGTGAAGAGACCAGAGATAGGAGACAAGTTTCTTTCCTTCCTTGTCAGACCCTGAATAGATGGGTGCTTCAATCAAAGGACCGAACACCCTGTAGGGATACACCTCACCCCTATCCTGTCTGCGGACTATGGATGAATCATAGATATAGCCTTCCTGTGCCAATAGCCGCAGAACGCTGTCATCGATGTGAAGATATGGCGCACGAAAACCTACAGGTCTGCGTTTCAAGACCTCCTTCAGGGAATTGGCACCACCGACGATTATCTCCTCGATTTGCTGCGTGGTGAGCCTTACGCGGCTATCGGCGCCGGTGAGATCTTCGTGCATGATGCCGTGCGCGGCGATCTCATGTGATCGAAGAAGGCTCCTCAAATCAGTCGTCTTGGATATCTCCCTGGCAGTCTCGGCCTCGATGAAGAACGTCCCATGGATCCCAAGATCCTCGAGAATCGAGACGATCAGCTTGAGTCCTTTCGCCGCCGACTTGAACCTTGGAGAGTCATTCCCATCCTTCTCTCTAGAGACCCCGCCGATTCTGCCCTTTTCCGCTAAGTTGACGTCCCTGTCGACGTCCACAGTCATGGCGGCGCAGCGCATCGTATGCAAATATGCATGATAATAGATAACAATTGTCGCGGATGTCACGCCAACTTAGGAACCGGATCAGTAAGGATAGGGAACCGATATCCAGGACGTTGCGACGGTCCAGCGTCTCGCACAACCTATTTATAATATGCATCTTGTTCGTAAACCCCATGCCACTCGACTCCCGTTCCCAGACCTTTCGATATCACGAAATGAAGTCTCAGTGCTGCACCTCAGGGAGGTGCTGAGTTGGCGCAAGTCCTGATAGTGGGTGGGGGAACGGCTGGAATCACCGTGGCGCTCGGCCTTGCGAAACGAGGCATCTTCTCGACGATAGCGGAGAAATCACCGACGATCGGAGGACGGGTGTCGGAGCTATGTTGCAAGGGTGTTACCGAGTGCGTCAGATGCGACGTCTGCCTTTCAAACGACAAGATTAAGGATCTAGTTCAGTCTGATTTCATAAGGGTCCTTACGGACACGGAACTGGTCCGAGTGACTGGAAAGCCCGGCGCATACCGGGCGACTCTGAAGAGGAGCGCATCCTTTGTCAGAGAGGACGCCTGCGTGACTTGCGGCGCGTGCACAGAGGCCTGCCCAGTAGAGGGAGGCGCCATCAGATGTTCTACGCACGATTCCGCACCCAAGACCTATCGGGTCGACACTAAAATATGTTCGAGATTCAAAGGCGAAGACTGTGAGATATGCGTCGATGTCTGCCCGACGGGGGCGATCGATTTCTCGGCGGCGACTTCGAAGAAACAAATCACAGTCAGTGCGATCATCGTAGCGAACGGATATGAGCCGTTCGATCCGTCAATCGAAAAAAGATATGGATATGGCATATGCAGCGACGTCGTCTCGGCCGTCGAGGTGGAGAGATCAATCAATCGAACAGGACGGATATTGGTTCCTTCAACTGGGACGACTCCGAAAAGGATTGCGATGATTCAGTGCGTGGGGTCGAGGGACGATAGATTTGGTGCGAGCTACTGCTCTAAAGTGTGCTGCAAGTATGCATTGAAAATAGGACAGCTCTTGAGAATCCAGAATCCTGAAGCGCACATTTCGTTCTTCTTCTTAGACTGGAGACCCAGTGACCTCATAGATGACGAACTCGCGACCTGGGCCACCAAAGGGAATGATATCGCTTTGATAAGATCTCGGCCTGCTGAGATCATAGTCGGTGAATTGGGGCCTCCGATATTGAGATTCGCAAGTTCTAACGACGAGGAGGTCAGAGAGGAGGAATTCGACCTCGTGATTCTATCCGTCGGAATTCTCCCACCGATCGATGCGCCAGAATTAGCGAGTCTTCTTCATTTGAAGACAACAGAACAAGGATTCATCGCAGTGGACAACGGGCTGGACGATGTCGACGAGAATAGTGGGATATTCGCAGCCGGATGTTGCACGGGACCGAAGGACATCACCGATAGCGTGATGGATGGTATGACAACAGCGGGAAAGGTCATATCCTTCTTGGAGGTGCTGAAATGACGAAGGATGTTCGATTTCATAAGGGAGACGAGCTGATAGCTCTGGTCAGCACGAAGAGACCGGTGCGACCCCGAAAGCGATTGCATAGAGGATCTGCGATTGACAAAGGTGAACGGATCGGGACATTCATTTGCAGATGCGGAGGAGCTGTCGATCGAATCGTCGATGTGGACGCGGTTGCGGCCCACACTTCTTCCCTAGGATCTGTAGCGTTCGTCGAAGTCATGGATTTTCCATGCTCTGCAAACGGACGGGAAGGGATCAGGAAGGCGATCAAAGACAACAATCTTGGCAGATTCGTCGTAGCTGGATGCAGCCCGAGAACCCATGAGAGGCTGTTCAGAAGGGTCGCCGCCGAAGCGGGACTGAACCAATTCATGTTCGAAATCGCGAACATAAGAGAACAGAGCGCGTTCGTGCATTCCGGACCTGAGGCCACAAGAAAAGCGAAGACGCTCGTTGATGCTGCCATCGCGAAATGCAGACTTCTGTCACCGGCACCATATGAGCAACTCCCAATCTCAGCGAGGCAGGTGCTGGTGGTGGGCGACGGATTGAGTGCAATGACTGCAGTGTCGAGCATCTCCGAACAAGGAGGCAAGGTGGTGTTTGTCACTCCCTCGCCAAGCCTGGAGGCATGTGCATCCGCGGGAATCGACTTTGGTGCTCCAGTGGAATTAGTCATGAGAGTTGTGAGACGGCTCAAATCAGATCGTTCAGTGAGAATTATGACCGGGTCCGATGTTGTAGAGTTTCGGGGACATCCGGGTGATTTCCGAGCTCTTGTCGAGACTCTAGACGGGGAAGAAGATGTCAAGTGCGGAGCGACAATACTCGCCTTTGAACCAACGTTCGCACCAAGACCGGGAATCGAAGACGAACGAGTCGTCACGAATCGGGAGTTCCGTGATTCCCTTCAACGACCACCTTACCCAGAAAAGATTGTGATCATTCTCCCAGGCAGTTCGGCATCTGGAACGATGTGCCCCAGGAGAAATCACATCGAGGCGATAGACGATGCTTCAAGAATGAAGGAACTCTCACC
>Ga0153916_10001304_pt1 | contig 17711 bp, 28 predicted proteins | sample Opewatmetagenome_FD_109642 | JGI IMG/M metagenome (GOLD analysis project Ga0153916, IMG submission 109642) | Freshwater wetland microbial communities from Ohio, USA - Open water 3 Core 3 Depth 4 metaG | ecosystem: Environmental > Aquatic > Freshwater > Wetlands | place: USA: Ohio, Lake Erie... | reverse complement strand
TGCACTGGTCATGATTGTAGTCGTGGGTGCAATCGGCATATTTGTAGCTGACAAGACTGTAACTGCAACCGGACCGCCAGCAAACGCTAACCTATCTGCAATGCAGACAGCGATATTGAGTTCAGGTCAGACAGGCGCCAGCTTCATCGTCATTCTCGTCATCGCCTTCATAGGAGGTATTGCCATTTCCTATATGTTCGGCATGATGGGAAGAAGGGGAAAGTAGAGAGTAACCAACTCTCTCTTTTTATTTCAAAGTTCTTTTTTGCGAAACGTTTATATTATATTAATGCATTATAACCAACTATGCCTAAAGTAACCATTCCGATGGGATTCGATCCTGACCTGTTTATGGAAATAGAAAAACAGCGTGGCATAGAATCAAGAACAACGTTTTTAAATAAAAAACTGCGTGAACTTTTTCTGCCTGACAAAACAGAATCAAAATCATGACGCCAGATGAAATAGAAATGGTCGAAGCAGAAGATCAGGAGCAAGAGCGACAACTCACCGATGCAGAGCAGCGGCTTATCAAATGGGACAGCGCCCATTTTGATAATGAATGGGTTAAGTATATGTGCCAGCTCTCTGAGAACAAGAGTATAAAAGACATTGTGGAATATACTAATTCTGTTTCATGGTCTGATAGACAGAAAAAAACTATAATGTCCTATTCTCGAATTGTCCTTGGAAATGGGCTTTCAACTACGTATTTCATGAATAATCTGGATTATCGAATGCTCTATGATGACAAGGCCCTCATAGACTGCGATCTGATGCTGGGAATGACCAGATTTGACGTTACACCAGAGTTGAATATTCTGTTAGGGCTAATCAATCTTCATTTTGGTGTGGAATCCCGTAAGTCAAAAGGAGGAATGTTCCTGAAACGCATAGGTGCGCAGAGGCATGAGATTGTTCAGGAAGAACGGCAAAGAGATAAGAATATTGGATTCAGGGAAAAAGTAGCCAGTAAATTAGGATATGGAGATTAACAGTGAAATATAAGTTAGTTGTTCCATTGGAGCGTGTAGGATTGATGTTTATTTTATCTGGTCTTATAGCCATGGCTCTTGAAACATATTACTTAACTTATCTTGGAGGTTTGTTAGTAATCCAGGGACTCTTGATAGAGATTCTTGCATTCATAATATATTATGGTGAAAAGATATATAATAATGAGGTAAAAAAATGATAATCGCTATTGAAGAATGGTATGTTTACGGAGCAATAATAATAAGTTTCTTTTTGTTTCTTATTTCATTATTTTTATATATGTCAATAAAAAACAATGCTCCTGACGCATGGACGCACTGGAAAGCAAAGAAAGACGGAAAACAGATTTGCCGAGTGCATTACAAAGGGCGAAAATGCGTCGATCACATTGCCGAAATAGACAAGGCAGAAAAGGAAATTGGTACGCCTTACTGGACGGTTCCCACGGTGGGTATTAAATTCAAGCCTGAACCGGAAGATATCGAGTTCATTGAAGGTACTGTTCCGTGCTGCAATTATTTTGAGAGCATTCCTGAAGCTCAGAAAATCGCACAGGTCGTGGCATTCAGCCATCTGAAAGATTATTTCGCAAAAATAGGAATGCCAATAGATGGGATTGAAGATATTGCCATGTATGTGGCTTCTGAATCTGAAAAGATGCCAGAGGATAGGGCGATATTCAACGCAAAAATCGATTCTGAGGAAACCAGAAAATATATTGCCAGATATCTTAAGGCAATTGATGCGAACAAAAAAGAAATCGAACAAATCAAGTTACAAAGCGGAGTTTTTACGTGGCAAACAGCGATGAAGGCGCTGGACAGCACGATAGCGTACACGAGTTCACACATAGCACATATGAAGGAGACGATCCGTGCCGCTATCCTGCGGCAGGAAGAGAACAAACGAAAAGACTATATTATGTATGCGATCATAGCTTTCATCCTCTGTATAGGGGCTGCGGCTTTGATCGTGGTAACGAGGCAATAAATCATGACAGAAGAAAAAAATAAAACAGAAGTTAAATGTGATATATGCGGAAAAGAATATAAAAACCAGAATGTTTTAAAAGTTCATCGATATCGGGATCATCCACAGCCAAAGGAAAAGAAAGAAGAAATAAAAGAAGCGCTGAAAGAAGAACTCAAGAAGCAATACCTGAACATTCAGGACGTCCAGTCAATCGAGCATATAGGAAATATGGCTGCGTGGTTTGATGATGGGAAGGGAAATAAGATATCCAAAGTTCCTAACCTAATCGGCTTGCTGGTCAATGAAGAAAGAAACGAATCAATCCCGACATTGCTTATGCTTGCCATGGATGGCACGTTTGTACCTCCGTTTCTCATGGCAGGATTCATAGGCATGTATCCGGAAGATCAGGTATTCAAAGAAGAGGCAGAAATAGTGCAAGAACCGGAGGCACAAGGACAGGGGGCTCAAGAGCAGGAAAGCCTTGCCTTACAGGCAGAGACAGAAATAGAACTTCAAGCCAAAGATGGCGTCCAGGCGCAAAGCGTTTCTCCTTCAATTCCAGAAGAGCAGCCAAAAAAGAAAGGATTTTTAGGTGGAGTATTCAAAAAGAAAAAGGCAGAACCGGAGCAGCAAAAAGAGATTTCAAAAGAGACAAAAGATTTGTTGAATCAGCTAAATGCCGCAAAATAAATATCCGCCAGATCGGGACGATTCCAAAACCAAAGAAAATATCGTAGAACATGTAAGCTATTTTAACGTCCTGATCCAGTCCATTTCAAATATCAATGCGGCAATCATGCAGGAAAAAGACGCGAGGGATGCGGCTCTTAATCTACTAACTGACCTTCCTGATAACTGGTCAAAGGAAATAGAAGATAAAATCATGAAAGAGACTGAACAGTATGATAAGGTTGTGGCTGCACAGAGTAAATATCTTGTGAAAGGAACCACCCAGGAGGAAAAACTTAAAGCCAAAGAAAAGATAAATATTGCAGCAAGGAACTATTCAAGGAACGTCAAAAAGATCGTAATTTCCCTAATGCAAGACAAAAATATACTCTATCAGACACGAAAACAGGTTGAGCAGGGCGGTTTATCTCTCTGGCAACTTGGGGAGACAGACGAAGAAGATGAGTGACAAGACCTGGATTCAAATCCAGACTGAACCAGTCAAAGAACTGAAAAAGAAAGACCTGAAGCTGGCAGCTTCACGCCGTATTATGAACGACAATGGCTTAACCCTGTTTAGTGTCACAGGAAACCAGCAAAGCGGGAAATCAGCTTACGGTATGTGCATTTTATCAGAAATGTACGATAATGATGTGGATGAGATCATGCGGCATATCGTCATGTCCTCAAAAGACTTTACGGCGCTTGTAGAGGCGGCGATTGAAGGCGGGTATAAAGAAAAATGTATAATGTGGGATGACATGAGCGTTGGCGGCTCTGCTGCTACGTGGATTACTGATCCGCTGTTGGTCAAATATCTGTCGGGTCTTGGCGACACTTTGGGCATCGCCACAAAAGGGCTTATTCTGACTTCACCGTCTGGAGATATGATAAAGGCGTTCAGGAACTATTCTAAATATAAGGTGCTTATCGGCAATGGGAGCAGCAAATATCAGCGCGTGGCGCGTGCGTATTGGATAGGGAAAAGTCCTATGGATCAGCGCTGGTGTTCTTCTGAGTTTGAGGATTCCTATGATACCAGGATACCTTTCTATGAAGTTTACGCTCAGAAGAGGAAAGAAATATCATTGAGTGCTGTCAAGAACATGAAAAAGATTCATTCGGAAGATGGCGTAACGGCAGAAGTAAATAAACCCCAGACGATAACAGCAAAAGCCAAAGAACTATATCGAGATTGGATGGCTGGAGTATTCGGGGACGAAACTTTAGCGACGGTTGCCAAAGTTCATAAAATCGAATACAGTACATTGAGACATGCAAAGTATTCAATTTGAGTTGTGGTGAAGAAGCCCCGCCCTATCTAAGTACGATTCGAAAAACAAAAACAAATTTAAAAATATTGAGAAAGAAATGAACAGAAACGATTATTTGAGATTCAATGCACAAATAAACTGGCGCGAAAGGATTTATGGAATACCATTATCGTTTATACAAAAAGTAAAAGCCGGAAGAGCAATCGCTCATGAAAAATATCCTGATGAAAGATACAAAGGCATAATAGGGCACAGGATAAGACAAAAAGTAATACAAAAATTATTAAACAGTATCAACACAGATTATATAATGAGATGATTTTAAAATATTTGATTATTCTTTTCTTTTTAACGTGGATGGCATGGGCTGGTATGGTAATCATTGGTCACGTTAAATATATATGTGTTTAACGCATTGGTCTAACAGGTTTAACAGAATGCCTTACAAAAGCATAATCAAGCAGCGCCAATATATGAAACTCTACATGCGGAAATATTGCAAAAAGCACAGAAAGGCAAGGTGATTTACCATGACCTTGGTCAAGAACGTGGCTGTAATCGCTTTTATTTGGCTTGTTTTAGCCTGTCCTGCGTTCGCAATGCAGGAATGGTATGAAGCTAATCAATGCGAACTTATCGCCAAAGATTTTCAAAATGAATTTGGTGGATCGCTGGTATTCATTCAGCCACTCAAAGAAAACGGCGCTTACGATCTTTGTGATTATTGTGGTCACTGGATAAACAAAAAATATATTTCAGGTAATGAAAAAGAGTTCTTTTTTGATTGGCAGAACCAGAGAATATTTAGTTCTCAAACTGAAATTAAAGATTGGTGGTTTGAATACACAGGAAATAAAATAGAAATATTTGAACTGGATAGGAGGAATCCACCATTCGGTATAAACTGGCATTCAATTTGATGTCAATACTTTTTATTTTATTGATATTATTATGCTTTATTCCTGTTTGTGCCGCGGAACAAGTTATAGCATCAGATACGTTACGTTATTCAAGTGATGCTGTAGTATCTGACAATAATCCGCCTTATATTCATTTCAAAACGATTACATTAGCTAGTAAGTTATATGGTACTGTTCGTGTGTCTTTTGAAATGAAGACAAATAATCCTGGTGCGTCTGCTTATGGGCGGATATATCATAATGGCGTTGCTATTGGTACTATAAGAAGTACATCTTCAACATCATATGTACTCTATTCTGAAGATATTAGTCATAACTTTGAGATAGGGGATACAATACAGATTTATGGTGGTGCATCTTATTATGTACCTGCGGATATAAAAAACTTTAGAGTTTATTTTGATCTTGACGCTCCGTCATTACTTACTCCAGTAAATAGTAGTCAGGATTACTTTAGTTATCCAGATTTTGCCCATGATGTTGAATTTTTCTGGACTAATGAGGGAGATTTTAATATTAAAATTGCTAAAGATGATGAATTTAATTTAATTTCTGTAGATAAAATAATTTCAACAAATTCTACTGTTGAATCACTTGAGCCGTCTACTTATTACTGGAAAGTTAGAGCATATGATAATGAATTAGGTTTTTACGGAAACTATAGTAATGTTTCAATGTTCTATCTTATCAGAAACGCAAGCAGTAGCGGAGTTACAGGTATTGAAGGGTTTGTTTATTCTCTTGTTGATGGAACTCCAATCCCACTATCAGAAGCAACAATTTACATTCGCAATGAGGCTCTGAACTGGTCAAGCAGTCAATTGACAGGGACAAACGGCTATTATCTGTTCAATAACCTGACCAACACTACAGTCTATTCCATTTCTGCAAAAGCAACAGGATATGAAGATTCCGTAACGGAATACGTCACCACAATTCCTGCACAGAGATTAACTAAAAATATCCAACTCTCAAAGTGCATTTCCGGGTTCAATTGTTTCTATAACCAGCAGTACGTGACGTTCACAGTTCGCAATCTGTTTGATGTTGAGTTCCCAGGCGTGACAGTGACAGTATATAAAGGGGATGAACTGATTGCATACGAAACCGGATTGACAGACAGCGGCGGTTCAATCACATTCCTGCTTACTAAAGACCAGAAATATAGAGTGACCTTTGTAGGAGGAGGAATTGAAGGAACAATCACTTATTATGTTCATGGCTCACAGACAAATTACAGGATAGTGGTGGTCTCTGGCTTCCCTGATGGCGGCGACAGAACAGGTATTATCAACACAAATTTATCTTCATCAATCATAAACGCTACGCATAGTGCCCTTTCTTTAGCTTATAACGATAGCATAAGTTCGACCACATCCATATCATTCTATGCCACCAACATGACAACCTTGGCTACCTGCTATTCAAATAGCACAGCTCAGGCAGTGACTTTAAATTGTACTGTTCCCTCAACGGGGACATATCGTTTTGGGTTCACGGCTATAAGTTCAGTCTATGGCACAATCCGACAGGATAAAGTTATTAATTTCGGGGCAGGGACATCAGCAGGCAATCCACTATATGGCAAAGTCGATGCTACGCTTTTACACTGGGGCAGTATCATGCTTTTGGTTTTTGTGAGCGCAATGTTCAGCATAAAAACCAATAAGTTCGGTGCGATTGTAATTCCTGCTATGGCTTTGGTTCTCTGGTCTATGCAGTGGTTACAGGTAAATTTCTTGCTGCTTGCTACGGCTATGTGCATAGGGGTAATGGTTTATATGCGAATGAGTGAACATAAGGTGGAATACTAATGAGCAGAGCGAGCGACATTACACTGTTTCTAATACTTTTACAAGCCTCTGTCGGATTCGTGGACGCAACAGGCATGTTTACAGAGCATTATATTGATGTGCCTTCGAACGATGCCGACTATACTCTTGACGATTTAAGCGAGTATTCAGTCCCAGCAGATCCCGGCATTATTGACGAGATTATGTTAGCAGCGCACTGGATGGTTGAATCATTCTTTATTGGGATAAAAATAATATTTACCGTCATCTTTGTGTTTCCCACATTGGTATCCAGATTCGGAATACCTGTTGCGTTATCATTATTTATACAGGCAGGAGTGTACTACGTATATGCTTCGTGGTATGCACAATTCAAGTCAGGGAGAGGGTGGAAGCAATATGAATAACAATATAAACTACAAAAAGATAAAAGGATGTGATTAAATTGGTCGACTACAAGTACAGCGGAAGCGGGAAAGTTACAGTTTCTCCCAGCAAGGGGCAGACAGGCGGCAGCGGCTTTGGTTCACAAGGAACATACGGCAGTGAAGCGGCAGCACGCAGCGCTGTATCTTCGGGCACACGTGAGGGCGCAATCCAGCCAGTCCAGACCGAGCAGCAGAAAGGTGGTGGCGGTAGCGTTTCTACTGATGTGCGTCCTCCCTTGAATCCGTCAGGACTATTACAACCAATTAGCAGTTCAGGCAGCTCAGGTAGTTTGGGTTCTTCTGCTCCTGTATTGGATTCTGGCTTTCGTCAAGAGTTAGGTATATCTGAACTATTACAATCGGCAGCAGTGGAAACAAGCAAAACCCCTATCTTGACCGCACGTCTTCAGGGCAGCACAGGTTATGACCCTTACGCCAATATCCAGGGCATTACCGGGGAAGAATACCTTGCATCCCTTCGCGCATCTGATCAGTTGGCAGATATTCGCAAAGCTGCACCACTTACAGTAGGCTTGTATGAACGAAGCGCAGAGCTATCTGCGGGACTGCAGAAGGGCTTTGAAGGATTGATAGGATACTCTGAGACAGCACACCCGGTGAAAAAGGTATTTGTGGGCGCTGGTTCATTGGTCACTGGCTTGCCTCAAATGGTTGGAATGACCGCGGTGGTCGGTGAATTTGCGATTAGAAAACCTGCCGAGTTGCCCACTGCGTTACAGAAAGGCATGCCTATGTTCGGCGGTCAGCTTGTCGAACAGGCAACGACGCATCCCTGGGAGACCGCTGGTATGGTTGCAGGAATGATAGCCGGCCCAAAGATCGTTAAGTCTGTTGGTGAGCGATTACCCGCGGTGAAGGTGAGGGGAATTGAAGTGCCGAGCGCAAAGGGGTTTATTGATAATGTTAAGGCAGTAAACAGACCCGCCATGTCTTGGAAGCAATTTAAAACAGGAAAGGGGTTAGTAGGTGAATATGGCGCAGGAATGACGCAAGAACTCGCCACAACCACAGGAGGAAAGCACACCATGTTAAATATAAAAGCATCCCCTGTTATGGTCGCCCCTGTTGCAGCAGGAATGACGTATCAAGGTCTATCAATCGAACATGGCAGGAAAGCGCAGCCCCTAATCGGCATAACAGACCAGCCAGTCACAAACCTTGCGTCTTTTCAGATCGGAGGCAAAACCATTGTAGCAGGAACGCCCAGGTTTGCACCTGAATCCATCCCGGATATGTTTGGAGGGAGATTTGGCAGTGAGGCAGGCTATCGTGAGTTCATGTCACCGACAGAGTACACCATAGCCACAAAAAATATCCTGCCAACGTATGACGCACCTACGCAGGAACTATTTCAGGCAACCATTTCTAAGAGGCAACTCACTTATGGCATGAAATCAACACATGCCCTCAGTGACGTCCAGCTGGAGGATGTGTTTGAAAGGCATGGTCTGAAATCTGAGACCGCGCAGAACCTCAGATCATACATGCAAAAACAGAAAGAGTTCGTTATATGGGGAAGCACTGCGAACAAAGCGCAGGTCATGGGTGAGGGTGGTGTGGGATACTTCAGAGAAATTCACGACATAGATATCCACGTGAAGAATCCTTTACAGACCACTCAGGAAATGTTCAATATCATCAGCAAGACTGAACGTCCAGGTTTTGTCACCATGAAAGGCGGCGGGCTTGCTACATCAAAAGGGCACCTGTTCGATATCAAGACCATTGAAGGTGGATTGCCTGAAGAATGGGCTTTAAGCAGTTCAGAGCTTCCGGGGAAAGGCAATGTGTTCCTGTTTCCAGGTGAAAAGCCTGTAAAGCTCGGCAAGTTCAGTGTTCAAAGCCTATCAGATCAGGCGACTTCCAAGCTATCTTCAATCGGTTTGAGGACTAAAACAATCAGCGCGGCGGCACACAGAGCCGGAAAAGACCCGTTTGACCTTGTGTATGTGAATGAACCCTCGCTCACCATGGATATGGCTAAGTCATGGAATCCTTTCAAGCGCCTTGCAGGGGGGGAGGCTAAAGCACTGGATATCCAAATCCAGGGACTAACAGAGAGCAAAATTAGAGCTCAGCCGATCGGCGACCTGCCAGGACAGATCACAGCGCAGCAGAAGAACCTTTTCTTTGAGAATCTTGAAGCCATGCGTGCAGGCAGGGCAGTTGTGACAACCCCCCGTCATGAAGTGCTCTATCAGGCAAAACCACGTAGTTATGGCTATCAGCCAGCCACCTCAGGACTGTTGGCAGGCATGATCTCAGGAGGAAGCAGGGCGTCTGTCTCCAGTTCAATGCAGCAGACTGCAAAACGGACAGGGCTCAGCATGGATATAAGCAAACAGAGCAGTAGAGAGGTTAGAAAACCAAGTTATTATCCTGCGTCTAAAACAGTCGGATCAGGATCAGGTCTGAGTTTTCCATCTACACCAAAACCAAAGCCCCTAAGTCCTGTGATAAGTCACCCAGGAAGTGGCAGATCACCTCAAGTTTCAATTCCCCGAAGCCCAGCATATCAGCCACCTCGCTCTCCACAGGTGCTTAGTCCACCTGCATACAGGCAGCAGCCCAAGGTTAACTATCCGAAAATTTCACCTCCCCGAAGTCCACCCAGCACATTTATGACTATCCGTGTCCGTGAACCGAAGCCTATCAAATTTCCTTCAAGCAAACTGACAGTGAATCTGCCTAAGGGCTTGAAGGCAAAAGGCTACGGCAAGTTTCCTGAGATCGCAAGAGTGGCAGCGGCAGGACGGGTGCTGGGCTTAAAATTTCCCTGGGAAGAAGAAAAGAAAAAGAAATCCCGTTCAAGCCACAGGAAAAGGAAAAGATGAACCTACTCAATAACGAATCCGGGCAGGCGGGAGGAATTGTTATGTTTGTATTTGGAATGCTCCTGATCGGTTATTTTTTCGTGGCTTTTGGTGGAATTATGAATCAAATTCAGGGAGCTAACAATAATATTATCACAAATCCGAGCATTGCTTACTCGCAAGACCATTATGACGCCATGGATTTAATTTTTAAATCCTGGTGGGCAATCCCAATATATGCCATAATTCTATTCATAGTATGGGGAATTAAGAACGCCCTTGAAAAAGAAGCAGGAGAGGTATAATGCAGAAAGGAGTACCTGAACTATCTACATTGGTGGCAGCTATATTTATTCCTCAGATGCTCGTAGATGCCTTGCCCTCCAAATATTTGGCAACTATTTTTCTCATTCCAGCTATACTTAGTTTATATATTGCACTTAAAATAATCGAACAAAATGACAACTTACGATTAAATGAAAATGAGGCAACCGATGACAATAATACAGAATAATCAGGCAGAGAGCCCTATTGAAGTATTGTTTGTTCTCATGTCCACAGTTATTACTATGGCACTACTTATGTTAGTTTTGGGGCCGTTCGTGGATACATTTATTTATAACATTGTTAAAATAGATATAGGGCTTAGTCCGTGGGGACAATACATGATGGATGTGCTGCCTAATCGTTTCGCACACTGGATATATTTAGTTCCGATGTTTTTTATAATATTAGTTATGGTGTGGGGACTTAAGACCGTAATCAAGCGCCACCAGTATACCAAGGAGGAAGAATATCAATCTTATGAATTTGATTAATCGTTCGTTCCTGATAATTCTAGTTTGTCTGATCGTTTCAGTTCCGGCTATGGCAGCAACGGTTATAACCAACGCATCGACCGATGTACTTACAAATGGAGCAACCTTGCACGGAACAATCAACAATGTGATAGGCGCTAATACAGTCTGGTTTGAGTATAGCGCAAGCCAGATAAGCTATAAATACAAAACGGATGCCCAAAACATCGCAATTAACGGTACGTTCAATGCAACGTTATCAGGAATGCCCATAATATCAAATACAAAATATTATTTCAGGGCGGTGGTAAATGACGGTACAACTACGGTTTACGGGAACCAGGAAAGTTTCACGACCGCTGCCCTCAGCCAAATTCCTGATTATAATTTTGATGCACATTTTGATGAATTGATAGAAGCGGAATTAAATCCAACAAATATGAGTTCTGTTGCCACGTCTTCATACACCGACATATTCGGAAATGTTTTTTGGGGTGTTCTGTTTTCAGCAATATTTATATTCATGTGGATCCGATTAGAAGACATCACGATTCCCAGCTTACTTGGGCTAATCATAGGCGGCTCATTGTGGGCGCTTATGCCTGCGGAATGGGTCAGTATGGCAATGAGCTTGACCGTAGTGAGTTTCGGCGGGCTGGTATATTCCTTAATTCGAGGAAGGAGTTGATGAAATAATATGAACACAATGAATATATTTTTAGCCTTTATACTGATATTAGTATTGGGCTTTTTTGCGATAGGATTTTCGAGCAGCATCGCTACGCCTGATCCAACAACAATTGCAGGACAGCAATATACGAATCTTTCAGTTGCGACAGGAATAGCGACAGGAGGCATGACGGCAGTTATGCTGATATTGGTGTTGGCACTGGTCTTATCAAGCATGTTCTTCATAGTAAAATATGTCAAGAGAGGATAATATGAACGAAACAAAGAAAATAGGAATAGGATACACTATATTTGAGTTTGAAGGCAAAGTAAAAAGACCGGTAACTATGGTAAAGGTCAGCCCGGGCAATTTCATGAAGGAATTGAGAAAACTTGAAGAACGAACGAGACGGGATAACTCACACAGCTTTATGATTCTTTTTGCAGGTGCGTTTGCTTATGGTTACATGATAAGAATAATCCTATCTTTATAAGCCTATACGAATGATAAGCGAATAGGTCGAAATATCCCTCTCTCTGTATAGCAAAAACCACTATCTGAAACTGTGTTTTTTTATATTTGTTTTTCCCTGAACTTCCGTTCTATCTCTGGCGTCATTCTCCGATATGTTGAGTTTGTTATTGCTGTTGATGAATGCGCAAGTCGGAACGCTGTAATAAAATCTGGCAATCCGTCCTCTAAATCTTTCATAGCGCAACCGTGGCGGTACTTATGAGCTGAGTACTTTGGCAATCCTGCTATCTTGCAGTATTTCTTTAAATTGATATCCACAGTGGATCTGGTCAGGTCAAAAAGAAGTTCATCGTCTTTAAGCAAGAATGAATCTTTGAACCGCTGCACTTCAAACAGGATTGATTTATCAAGTGAAATAGAATGAATGAACGGTTTTGTTCTGGATCGCTTTTTCACAACAAACCGGACACCTTCATGCTTCATATCTATGTCTCTAAACTTGATAGAGAGAGCATCCGATATCCGCATACCTGTATTGAAAAGCCATTCTACAAGGAGTTTATCTCGCTCTACAATGAAGTTAACAGATTTATGACTATGCTGTTCTTTTGCCTGGTTTCCCCAGGTATCAATGGCTTTTTTAATCTGGTCTTTTTCTGATTCCTTGATCGCAACTACAGGTTTTTTTAGCGTGCTGTCATGAGGGATTAATGTGTTCGTCATTTTATCATTATCTCTATTTGCGTTCTAATGATTTATAATAACCCCTTATGTCTTATGATAATAAAGGCTTTTCAAGTTATTCATATAAATACAGAATTAACATAAGACATAAGTAAAGTATTGTCTCATGTTTTGCAAAACATTCAGCGCATTTCCTGAATAGATGCTTCTCAGGATGGATGATACATTAAGGCTTCGCATGAAACGAAGTGTAATGCGGAGTCGGTTACTTCGTACATGCGCTCACATCATGCGTCAGATACATGAGCACCAATCTTCGGTTTTAATATAAACGCTGCAATATGTCTGCCTGTTCCCTTTCCAGGTGTTCCATCTTCAATAGATAGCCAGTGAATATCCCCCAAGTTTCTAACCTCGGATCCTATTTGTTTTAAAAACATGAGTACCCATTTATCAATAGGATATACGAAAACAATCAGCTTGCCTTTATTGTTTTCTTCAATCGCTTTTCTTACCCATGCAGTAGCTCCCTTTTTCTTTCCATTATGCATAATGGATCCGAAGGGGGGATTTATATAATTTGATAATCCCCATTCACAAGTTAAGCCATCAAATCCTTCTGGAAGCGGATAAGGGCAGGGATCGAAATCGAAATGAAATTCAGCATCTAACTTTTCATATACATCTTTTGGGGTTAACCAGTAATGCTTATGGTCCGTTCCATTTCCAGTATGGAACTTGTTTTTGGTTGGATTAAGATTTTTCATTAATTCTCTCACCATTCTTGTTAAACTTTGGATTTGCACAGAAGATGCATGATTTTACAGTTTCTGCCATTATTTTCTCCTATTCTTAGATATATCCCCATTTTTCTGCACATTTTTGGCAGTATGCAACATAACCACCCATCAATACTGGAAAAAAATATAGTTTTGTTTCTTCATGGCACCCATCACACTTTTTAGTTGTGGTCATCCCTAGCTAATAGCCTCCTGCGCCGTCATCCATATCATCATCAAAACGCTTCTGTATTTGTTTTGCTAATTGCTCAAGGAGCTGTTCTATTCCTAGGTGGCGTTTTGTGGGCGGCTCGCTATCATGCATTGTCGGAGATTCAAAAGGAATGCCGCATAGAATTTCAAATACTTCTTCAATATATTCATTATTCAAAATTAATTCTTTTACCATTCACTCAACTCCTTTTCTTTTCGTTTTGTAATTGTCATTATTGATTTCGGCATCCAGTGCGCTTTTTTTCCCATCATGAATTGCATTGCTTTTTCAGAGATGCTTATCAATTCAACCTCATTGACTTTGTGTATTCCTTCCTGTTCACAAAACCACTGCTGAATGTTCAGGGTCGATCCAAGATATTGATTTACCTGATTCTCAAAACTTCGGTCTTCTGAAATAATGCATCTCATAAGGCTTCCCGTATCAACCATATACTCTTATCAGTTCAAATATTTCCAATTCCTCTCTCTGATAATACTCAGATTTTTCTTTTGTGAACCGCCTAATTGTCGTGAATAATGTTCCTGAGTTGAGATGGAAGAAAACTAATATTAATCCTTCTTTAAAGGTTAGAGGATAAAATCCCTCCTCTCCTCGGAACATTGTATCCATCCGTATCAGTTGCGGCAGACGTTTCTTGAATCTTTCCATATCTTCAATGTGTTGCATACCTATCAGGATAGCCTGGGTGCCATCCCATTTCACAGGCAATTTCATATAATCATGACTGAACTTTAGTTTATTCATTTCTTTTCCTCACCTTTTATTATTAGTTCGCGTGGTTTTCTGAAATTGGGAGAACCTCAAATTCACATACAGTAATATTGGGGCATTTATGCTTCATAAACTCTTTTTTTTCCTTGAATCTTTTTTTGCACCATGCACATATATGGCTGTCAAGTACACATTTGAATTTTGTATTCATATTATAGGGGATGTTGTTCTCCTGAACATACTTTAACGTGGCTGGATGCCATGTGCATTCTTCACCGCTCTTGAAAGCGCAGTTCTTTCTTGGACGTTTCAAAGGCATGTCTTCTGAATGTTTTAGCCGGATGCAATACATCAAATCTTCCATGGAAACTCCTGTGGTCTCACTTTCAATATGTCTATCTGCGTCTCACCAAAATATTTTTCCATACTTTTCTTCACAAATATTTTCATGCCTGCTTTCCTGGCAAATTTAATTGTTGATGCAAGCATGCCCGGGGTGGCAATGTACTTGCCTTTTCGATTTCCAGATTCGCTCCCAATTATGAGCCATTGAAAGTCAATTCTCTGCGTGTACCCTTCAGGGCTTGCGCTTATGGCTTCTGCCATGGGTTCGAGGCTCACGAATTTGACATTATCCTGATGCTTGTCATGCCATTTGTGATAGAGTTGCCCTGTGGTGCTGTACCCTATCCACGCGTTCTTTGGAAATTCAAAATCTAAATACCGAGCAGGATTTTTTGTTAGAAATATAAAGGTGTGTTTGCGATTTATTCTAACTACATCTAAAACTCGGACGATCCATTCACGCGGCACCCATTCTCCAAAAAGATCACCCATTGAACAAACAAAAATCTTTGATGGGTGTTTTGGAAAAGTATCAAAAAGTTTTAATTCATGAAATGTCGGCTTGAATGGTTCATCCGCAGGATACCCATACCTGCCTTTCAGTCTGTTTGCCATTTTTCGAGCATAGCAGTAAGGGCAACCATGCAGACAGCCAGTAACCGGGTTGAATGTGTAATCACACCATTCTATATCGGTTTTATTCATAAATCCTCACCAACTCAAATGCTTCTATTTCTCGCTCTCGATAATATCTTAACTTCTCTTCAGTGAATTGCCGGATTGTAGTGAATAGCTGGCTTGTGTTCAGATGGAAGAAAGTAAGCAGGATCCCCTCTTTAAAATTGAGAGGATAAGAACCTTCTTCTCCACGGAACATCGTATCGTTTTTTATCAATTGCGGCAACCGCTTTTTGAATAGTTCCATATCTTTGACAAACTGAACTCCTATCAAGATAGCCTGAGTGCCATCCCACGTCACGGGTAGTTTCGTATAGTCGTGGCTAAATTTTAATCTGTTCATTTTCAATCCTTACATTTCTCTTGCGCTTCCCATTGACAACTGTGATTTTATTTTATGTTTTCTTGTGCGCCCATTTCGACCGCATCATAGCACCCACCGAGTTCCTTAGTGAATGCTTCTCTAAGTGCCTGCACCAGGGCGACCTTCCTTATCATAGTTCCTGGCATAATTGCCCATGACGATTGTGGTTTGCCATCCTTGTACTTCATATACTCAGATAACGGAACTTCGCAGACAAAAGGATATTTCATGTCTTTGCGGTAGATCTTTGCCCACCCACCAACAAGAATATCCCCATCATACTGAACTACACCGATCCGTCGTTCTATTTTTCCTTCGCTTGTCTTCACGGTTATGCCAGCCTCAAATCCATCGAGTTTTCCAGATTCTTCCGCTTTTTTTGTAAAAGCGTCTTTACCTACGACCATCGTTGCTGGCATGGTGCCGTATTTGATCAAGTACGCCTCTCTCAGAAAGGGGTTCAAGTCACGATGTACGCAGAGTTGCAGAAAATTATACGCTTCTGCGTCTGTTGCTGTTGGGCATAAATACTGTTTGATTTTAGTCACTGTTAATTTATTTTCGTTTTCCGTTTCTATTGGTATAGGTAATTTTTCATCCATTATTTTATCTCCTTTTGTTTCTTCGCATTCTTCACAGACAAATTCCTTCTCTCTCTGGAAGCACTCTAATGCCCGTGCTCCTGATAGTTCTGTGCCGCAGACTGTGCATGTTTTTATCTTCGGTGCTGGTGTTTTCTCTTTCTCTTTTGCGGGTTCCTTTCTGGTTTGCCCCTTATCGATTTCATTCATGCATTTATGGCAGTAGATACCAACATGCTTCTGATCAAGGGTAGCCGCCACATCAAGTGTAAGTTCAAATTCATCCTTACACTCTTTGCAGACAGCTTTGTGGACTTTGTCTGTTTTGATAGCAGTAGTAGCCCCGGCAGAATTTGAATCCGCTGTCTTTTTTCCCTGCGTTTCGGATTTCTTAGCCTCGGAAATCTTAGCAGGCGGGGCTGTAGTGTCAGGAGTACCGAGCTTTGATTTATCCTCCGGTGACTTCTGAATTGCCGGATTTTGTGGAGGTTGCTTCTCTGAATGTTCGGTACTCTGTGACTGTGAAAGGGAGGTGTCTTGCCCTCCCTTCTTTGTTTGTTCCTTGGGCCGCGTGGTTATTTTATATTGATCTGTTTTTTGCGAAACATTCTTTTTAGATTCGTCTTTCACCTCCGCTTTTTTGTCATTCTTGGATGACTGTGATGTTTCATCAATTCGTACTGGTTTTTTTGTGGGCTTCAGGAATGGTTTCAGGACATTCATGATCTCGGTCTCAAGATCTTGAACTCTGAGATTACCATGTCCCTCTGTCTGCAATGTTCCGGCGATTGTCACGCCGATGAGGGGAGTATCTCCACGCAGGTTAACAGTGATTCCGCTGTTATCCTCTGCGATGAATACTCCCTTTGTGAAATTCAGTTCCTTCAATTTCCATTTTTCGCAAATGGATTTTATTTTATCCAGTTCAATTGGTGTCATTTTTCCTTCTTTTTCTTCTCAATACTCATAAATCGGGCAAACTTTGGATCGTATCCAGTTTTACCCATTGTGAAATGGTTGTGTTCCCGATGCTTTTCTTTTTTGGTTGTGATTGGGTGTGTTAGTGCCTTCTTAGCCATATCACACCTTTAATCCATGAATGGCACTCATGTGATATTCCTGGAACTTGATATCCCATGGCAGGTTTGCGCCGCAGTGAATGCATCGTGCGTTGTTTATATTATGCTCATCTACCTGTATTGCTTTCGCAATACTTCTTATTTTGATTTCTGATTGCATTTCCAACCTCAACCAGAGCCAGAGCCATAGCCATCGCCAGAGCCATAGCCATAGCCAGAGCCAGAGCCAGAGCCATCGCCAGAGCCATAGCCATCGCCAGAGCCATAGCCATCGCCATAGCCATAGCCAGAGCCATAGCCATCGCCATAGCCATAGCCATAGCCAGAGCCATAGCCAGAGCCATTCATTGCCACGGCTCCTTGGTCCAGGCCGCTTCGGCTTCGGGCGATACTTCCATAATCGCCGTTACGACCCGCAGCGT
>Ga0153916_10001303_pt1 | contig 17713 bp, 14 predicted proteins | sample Opewatmetagenome_FD_109642 | JGI IMG/M metagenome (GOLD analysis project Ga0153916, IMG submission 109642) | Freshwater wetland microbial communities from Ohio, USA - Open water 3 Core 3 Depth 4 metaG | ecosystem: Environmental > Aquatic > Freshwater > Wetlands | place: USA: Ohio, Lake Erie... | reverse complement strand
TAGTCGGCTCGTTGTGCTTTACCCCGCGTAACCAGCTTGCCGCGAACTATGATCCGGCCTCTCGTGAAGAAGACCTCTTCACGAATCTGCGACTGGACATCCCACCCCGCGTTCACTACTGCGGGCGTGATGAACTTGGTACAGATATCGCGCTCGCTGAGGTCTTTTTTATTCATGGCTATGCGCCCACCGAGCTACAAGCCTGCCCTGCTCACCATACTCTTTGCTCGAACTTTGAAAGTGCTGCTCTTGCAAGAAAACACGGCCGCGCTCTTGTCTCGCACCACCCAACCGCAACGGTCGAGCAGCGCGTCGATTTTTTCTCTGGCTAGTTTTTCGGGCGTCGACATAGCTTGCCTATAGAGACTAACCTCTAAGAGCTGTGAATTCTTGCGATTTTACGCCTTTTGCTGGCGCAATGACAAGAACCGATTATCTGCAAAAAAAATCAATGACGGCCAGCATTACTGCCAATTGCGAGACGCTTTGGCAGTAAGTAAACGGAGAAGCTCGGACAAGCCTGCAACATGTCAATATGAGGCGGTGTGCCGCAGAAGCGGAGCCGCGTCGATCGCCGCTTGAATCGTCGCAAGACCGGACAAGGTCTAAAGGCGCTCCATCGCGGCTTAAAACCCGCAATCCGCCGGCGTGACGTCGACGCTGGCGATAGGCTGCTTGTCCTTGTCGAAGTAGGAGTAGCGCAGGGTCACGCCCTTTTTTAGAAACCCATCGCGGGTCTCAGGGCGCCCGCAGGCGCCTTGCGTGACTCTTTGCTTGGCGCCGGCGGCGAACTTTTTGTGGTCCAGCTGCTTCACTGAATACGAAACGAGGCGATAGTTGTAGATCAGCATCGCCGGGCCGCCGGTCACCTGCAAAAGCTCGGTCTCCTTATCAATCATCACTGGCACGGAGCGATTGATCTCGGCGGCGATCTTACCTGGGTATGCTTGCGAGCGCGGCTCTTCTCGGTCGAAAAAGTTCGGCAAGCCCCACCAGACCAGGTAGCCCGCGACCGCCCCTGCGCCCAGCCAGAGGATTATTTTCGTAACCGAAAATTTCTTCACTTAAGCCTCGACCCATCGCATCTTTAGGACAACCGCAACTTGGGGTCCAAAGCGTCGCGCAGGGAATCGCCGAAAAGGTTGAACGCAAAGACCGAGAGGCTGATGGCCACTCCCGGATAGATCGCCATCCACGGCGCCCGCTCGGCAAAATCAACAGCCGCGCCGCGCAGCATCAATCCCCAGGCCGCTTGCGGCTCGGAGACGCCGAGGCCGAGAAACGAGAGCGACGCTTCGAGCAAGATCGCCTGGCCCAAGAACGCCGTGAGCATGATCAGGTAGGGCGCCATCACGTTGGGCGCCATATGGCGCAGAATAATGCGCATGGGACCGAAGCCCAAAGCCCGCGCCGCTTCGACAAACGGCATCTCGCGCAGCGTGAGCGCGCTGCTGCGCACGACCAGGGCGCAACGCGGCACCATCGGCACGGTGATGGCAAGGATGACATTCAGCGTTCCCGTTCCCAGCACCGCCACCACCACGAGGGCAAGAACGATCAGCGGAAAAGACAACAGTAAGTCCATGAAACGCTGGAGCAAAAGATCGGTCTTCCCGCCGAAGTAAGCGCTGGCAATGCCGATGACGGCGCCCAGCGTGGCGCCCATGAACGAAGAGAAAAATCCCACCCAGAGCGCCGTGCGCGAGCCGTAGATGATGCGCGAAAGCACGTCCCGCCCGAAAGCATCGGTGCCGAACCAGTGGCCCGCGCTCGGCGCCTGCAGCATGGCGCCGTAGTCATTGATCAGCGGATCGAAAGGAGCGACGACGCCGGCGAGAACCGCCGCCAGGATCATGACGATTATGATCGCCGCGCCGACGGCGCCCAGCGGCCGTTGGCGGGCAAAGCGCAGGGCAGCGCGAGCGTAGCGCTGGAGTGGAGTGTGAATCCCGACCGGCATGTCCGCTGCTTCGCTTAGTTTTTGGGTTCAATGCTCAAGGTCAAAACGCCAAACGTTTTACCCTCTTGAACCCTTCGAACTTTGAACTGGAGATATCCTTGTTTCACCCGTACCTAATCCGCGGGTCCAAAAACGCGTTGACCAGATCGACGACGAAATTCACAAAGATAAAGACGAACGAAGTCAGCAGCACCAGGCTCTGCACCATCGTATAGTCGCGTTGGCTGATCGCCTCGACGAAGAGCTTGCCGATGCCGTTCAGGTTGAACACTTGCTCGGTGACGACCAAACCACCGACCAAAAACGCGAACTCCAAGCCGATGACCGTAATGACGGGCAACAACGCATTCTTGAGCGCATGGCGAATAAAGACCGCCCTTTCCCAGAGCCCCTTGGCCCGCGCCGTGCGAATATAATCTTCGCGCAAAACTTCCAACACGGCCGAGCGGGTCATGCGCGTCGCCACGGCGGAATAACGGTAGCCGACGGCCAACGCGGGCCAGATGAGCTGCGCGAGATTCGCCCTGGGATCGACCCAGAACGAGGTGAACGTCAGCGGCGGCAGCCAGCGAAAATAGATCACGAAGGCGAGAATCATGACGATGCCGAGCCAAAAAGAGGGAATCGCCAAACCGGCAATGGAAAAAAGCCGAACGATGTAATCGATCCAGGTGTCCTGCTTGACCGCGGCGATCATGCCCAAGGGCACGGAAATCAGGATGGCTACGATCGTGGCCAGCACGGCCAACTCGATGCTGAGCTCAAGCCGGATGGCGATTTCATGGGCCACCGGCTGCCCGGTCCACATCGACGTGCCGAAATCGAAACGCGGGATGCCCGAAACCCAAACGGCAAATTGCTTCCACAGCGGCTGATCGAGACCGAGCTGCGCCCGTTCACGGGCGAGCGCCTCCTTCGGTGCATAGGCGCCGCTGCCGGCGTACTTGAGCTCGACGATGTCGCCCGGCAGGACGCGGAGCAGAAAAAAGACCAGCACGGCGACCCCGAAGAGCGTCGGCAACATCAGAAGCAGCCGTTTGAGGATGTATTGGCGCATGACATTGGACAAGGATGAAGGCGAAAGGCGGAAGGATGAAATTCATCCTTCATCCCTCATCCTTTATCCTTCCGATCACTCCGCCAACCAAACATCGCGCAGATCCTGATTGACGTAGTGGCTCGGCGTGATCTTCCAGCCTTTCAGCCGCGCCGAGTGCGGCACGATGCGCTGCCACCACAACAAATCGAACTGATAAGCCTTTTCATCCAAAACCCGCTTCTCGAACTGGCGCAACAGCTTCAGCCGCTCTTTCGGATTGGTCGCCCGGCTTTGCTTGTCGTAAAGCTCGTCCAAGACGCTGTCTTGGTAGCGCCCGTAATTGATCGGGCTCTTGCCGCTGCTGACGAACCGGAAAAGCTGGAGATCGGGGTCGTCCATGAAATCGCACTGGAAATCGATGCCGGCGTCGAAATTACCCTGGCGGAAGTCGTTGAAGTAAGGCCCCTCTTCCTGCTGTACGTGATTGACGTTGAGCCCCACTTGACGCCACTGATCGATGACGTAGACGCCGGCGACTTCGTAGGGTTCTTTGACGTTGCGGTTCTTCAACGTGAAGCTGAATCCCTCCGCGACGCCGGCTTCCTTCAACAATCGTCTCGCTTCCTTGCGCGCCGCCTCGGCGTTCTTGCCGAATCCCGGAAACTTTGTCAGTTCCGCCTCGGCAATCGCAAACTCCGAGCCCGGCCGGAGCAAGCCGCCGACGAACTTCATCACCGATATTTTTGACAATGCCTGGGATGCCCCCCAACGGTCGATGGCGAGGCTCAACGCCCGGCGCACCCGCGCATCGTCGAACGGCTTCTTTTCATTGTTGAGGGTAACCAGGATATTACAGGCCCAGGGAGTTTCCTGCACGACAATTTTGTCGCCCGCGCCTTTGACGATGTCGTCGCGCGCCGCCGGATTGAAGCCGCGAAATTCGACGAGGGTCTGGCCGCTGCGCACCGACGCCACCCGCGGCGCCGTGTCCCGAATCACCACCGCTTTATAGCCGTCGAGGTACGGCCGGCCTTTCATATAGTAGTTGGGATTTTTCTTGCCGATCCAGTGGGAGCCGGCGACATATTCGACGAACGTGAACGGGCCGGTGCCCATGATGTTCTTTTCGTACCAGCGCGGCTCTTTGGCGAGGATGTCGGCTTTGTAAACGAAGTTCCATGGCGAAGCGAGGTTGGCCAGAAACGACGCCGAGGTGTACTTGAGCTTGAATACCACCGTATTGTTGTCCGGTGTCTCGATCTTATCCACGACGGTGTAGGAAGCTTGGCGGGCGCTGACCACGCCCTCGGGCGGTGCAATGATCTTGTCGTAGGTCGCTTTGACGTCCTTCGCCGTCAATGGGCTGCCGTCGTGAAACTGAATCCCTTTGCGGATTTTAAACGTGTAGGTGAGCCCGTCTTTGGCGACGCTCCAGCTCTCGGCGACGTCGCCGACGATCTTGGGATAATTCTGCGGATCGAAGCGAAGCAGCGTGCTGTAGTGGGGCGCGATCGGATGAAGCATCGCGAAGGTGGTTTCCCGATGGCCGTCATAGGAGGGCGGCGTGCCGCCCACCGCAAAAACCAACTCGCCGCCGCTGCGCGGCGTTGGAGCCTGCGCCGCCATCAGCCGTGGAGCAATGAAAAGCAACGACAGAACTCCGGCCATCACCACAATGGTCGTGTGATATCTGGATTGGTTCGGCTTCATGGGACCTCCTTGTAACCGTAATTTCGGCAGGCGTCCGCCCACTTTTAGTCTCCTATCGCTACGTCGAACCTCATGCAAGTGTCAACCGATTTTTTTGAACGGCTGTCGACTCCGACAAGCCGCTAGGAATTCATCGGCGGAATTCGACATCGGCGAGGTTCAGAAGGTACCAGCTTTTTTCGCCGATGGATTGGCGTATCAGCACTTTGTCGTCGGGCAATGGCTGGATTCGTTGCAAATCCCGGTCTCTGATCAGCAGGAAACCCGGTTGCTTTGGTAATCCTGGTGCTTGCCCGCTTAGCCGTTTTGAAATGACTGGAATGACTTCGCGCCGCATATAGAAATTGTAGTCGTTCATCGTATCGGCATAAATGTAGAGCCGGGCATCGGGCGGCACTTTAGCGTTGACCGCCAGGGAAAACGGCCGCGGCGATTTGAACTGCTCCATATACGGCAGCGCCCAAGTGGCGGCCGCGAGTATTCCAAGCGCCATGGTCGCCGCGGTCGACCAGAAAAATTGCCAGGTAGCACGCCGCCAAAGAAAATATACCGTCGCCAAAGCCCCGCCCGCCATCGCTAAGGCGAAGGGTAGAGTCGGCGCCAACGCCTCGCGCCGCAGCCACCAGGCCACCGCGGGTAATCCCAAGCATGCGAGCGCCAGCAGCCCAAAAAAGATCAGGGCCAGACCCTTTTGGAACCAACTCGGAGCCAGCTTGCCGCTGACGAGGTCCTCTAAATAGACACCGATGAACAGGGCGGCCACCGGCAAGAGCGGCAATAGATACAAATCGCGCTTGGAATCGGAAAAACTAAAGAACAAAAAAATCACGGCGAACCAGAGCGTGAAATAGAGCGGTATCGGCTCAGAGAAAAATTTTCGTCCGGGCTTGTAGGCAAACAACGCCGGGATGGCGAAGACGGTCCAAGGCAGGAGATCGACCGGCAACGTCGTCAGATAATAATAGAAGGGCTCGCGGTGGCCCAGCGGGTCGGTGTAACGCTGGAGGTGATGAATGTAGATAAAGTCGCTCAGCCATTTTCCGCCGGTCGCCTGATTCACCAGATAAAACCAAGGGGCCGCGATCAGCAGAAAGAGCGGAATGCCCAGCGGCAAACGCGCTTCGCGCAACAGCCGCCAATCACGCCTGACGACAACGAAAGCAACGAGAACCAGCGCGGGCAACAGCACGCCGATCAATCCCTTGGTCAGCGTGGCAAGAGCCATGAAGACATAGCCGATCAACAGCTCATGGCGGCCGCCTTTGCGCAAAACCGCCCGCGCGGCGACATACATGGACAAAAGGAAAAAGAACGTAAAGAGCATGTCGAGGTGCGCCCACCGCCCCTCCCAGACGACCCGGACGGAAGTCGCGAGCACAACCGCCGCGATGAAACCGGTCCGCGCCGAGAAGAAATCCTTGCCGAGCCTATAAGTCGTCAGGACGGCGCCCAGGGCGCCCAGCGCCGCTGGCAAGCGCACGGTCCATTCGTTGACGCTTCCGGCAAGTTTAGAAAAAACCAGGATCAACCAAAAGAACAGAATCGGCTTGTCGGTATAGAGGTCGCCGTTGATCGTCGGCACGATCCACTCGTTTTTTTCGAACATCACCCGGGCAATTTCTGCATAACGCGGCTCCACCGGCGCCCAGAAATCGCGCGATCCCAAGGCTGGGAAGAAGAGGACTCCGCCTAAAATACAAAGATACAATACGTAGTGGTTTCGATCATCCACGCCGTGAAACCGTTCCTCGCTAACTGGAGGGGATAAAAATCACTGTCCCGGCAACTTCTCTTATAGGGGATAGAACCTGGGGAGGCAACTCCGGTAAGGAACTTTAATCCTCCATAGACCGCTCGGTTTGATTACTCGCAGTAAGTCGTCTTCCGGCGAGAAGTTCGTCTGACACCGAGCCCTTACGCATGTCTTCCGAATATCCGGATCGTAGAAACTGAATCAACACCATCCACACAAAGATCAACCCCGCACAAATGAAATGAACATAGGTTTTGTAACCTGCCACTGAAGAGAGGCTGACGATAAGAATAATCAAACCCGCACTCGCATCGCCGACTCTTTCGACTACGACATCGAGGAACGTCTTAATCGCTTTTTTTAAATTCACAGGCACGGCCATATAGATGATCTCCATGCTACTGCGATGGATGCTATTGCGGAGCGTGGCGTCGGCAATTCGAGTCAGCGCAGCGGCAATCAGGCCGGGCCAGACCATGATCGCCAGAGCGCCGGTCAAGAGCGCAACGGGAGTTACATAGAGACTTGAACTGAGACCCAATTTGCTCAGCGTCTTGCCGGCAAGGATCACCTGAAAGAAAAAAGTCGCCACGCTGAGCCAGCCATAATACGAGCCGAAAAAACCAGCGAGAGCCGGTTTGGACGGGTAAATTGATTTTGCCGCGGATTTAAGCTCGAAGTCGATTAGCGTGGAGACGATGACCGACAGCAGGATTACTGTACCGATCGTTTTGAGGTATCGAGAAGCCGCAAGTCGGGCAAAGACATTGTCAGCGGTTGCCGGTTCCGCGCCGCTCGTTGCTTCCGTTCCGCCCGCAGGAGACTTTTCCCGCAACCGTCGCTGAGTCATGCAGAGCAACAGGGACGCCGCCAGGTAGAGACCTCCGACCACCCAGAGCAGGTGGTTGCTCTCAACCGAGAGGTGAAGCGTCCAAGTGGAGCCGAAACCGGCGGCGGCGCCACCGATCGTTCCGCCGGCGGCAAGCAGACCGAACAAGCGCTTCCCTTCGTCAGGACTAAAGATCTGGTTGGCGAGCGTCCACAATTGGGCCACCGCAATGACAGTCGCTATCGCCGACCAGAGGTAAAAAGCGTAGTGGCTCCAGCCGGGATCGAAGTAGGTCAAGAGAAACCAAAAGCCGGCAATCAGCGCGATGACCAGCGCATTGGTGGCCAGCATGAGCCGGACGAGGGAGAGGTGAACTGTAAATCTCGTGTATAGGGAAATAACCGCGCCGGCGAAGACCGCAACCAGAATGTAAAGATAGGGCAGTTCGGAGACCGAATGGTGGCCGAGAAATATGCTGTCGCGCAGAATTTTGACGAGATTATTGGCCGCTAACAGCAAGAAAAGGAGGGCGGCCATCACGCTTAAACGGAAGCCCTCTCCCGGCCGGATAGCAAAGAAACGGCGCAGCGATCGGATCAACGGCACGAACAAGATGACGCTCCTCCTTCATTGCCAAAACCATGGGGGCGGGCGAGGATCTCGGCGCCGCCGATAAGAACCGATCGCGAGAGTCCGGCATTGTCGAAATACGCCCGGTCAGTGGGGATGCGAAAAGCGCACATGGGTCCAGGTATCCTTGATCTTAATGCTCACCACTGCCGTGTCCCAGTCTTTCAAACCCTTGATGGGCTCGCCTTTGAATACTGGACCTTCTTTGGGGTCCTTCAGAAACTTGAGACCCCGCTCATGTTGGTCGCCCCCGTGTCCTTTCACGGTTAGCTTGGTTTCCAAGTCGCCTCGACTTAGAGGCCTCATCTCTTTATCATACAAGTAGAGCTTGGGCTCGCCGTTTTTATCGATCAGGAGTTCCGCATGCATCCCTCCGGCTTCTCGAACTAATCCGCCATGGGGAGTTTTGTGGCCATGACCTTTCGAGTTTTGATCGGCATTGGCCAGTCTAACGGTTACAAATCCTAAGGCAAGAAAAAACACAAAGTAAATTTTTCGAACAGACATTGAATGATCTCCTTTCTTGGTGCGAATGCGACAGTTACTTTTCATTGCCGTGTTGATTATCCTCTTGGTCGTTGTTCCCCTCTTTTCCAGTTTGAAATCGGCGAGGGTTTTCTAGTCTGCGTGTTTTTTCGGGCGAATATCGACGACAGACCCAAGATCAAATACCGAGAGAACTCCGTCTCCTTCGCGTCCCGTGGAGCCATTTTCGATGATTTCCTTCACTGCCATTTCTAATTGTTCCTCTTCCACAATCGCCTCCAACTTGTGGTGCCCTCCATGTATGAGCGGCTCGTAGAGGTGCCACTCTTCTCCGTAGCCGCGTACGGGATATACAGTGCATCCACTGACTCCGATCTTTTTCAATGCTCGTGCAATTGCTTCAACATTGCTAGACCGGACTACAGCCCAGATCATCTTCATAGGCAACTCCTTCTTTCATTCTCCGGTGACACCGAAAATCTCTCCCCGCTCGATAGCGAGCTGTCGTACAAAAACTTCCTCTTTCTCCCAGCCGTACTTCAGATACAAAACTGGAACGACGATCATATTTAGAACCGTGGAAGTGAAGAGACCGCCGAGAATCACCTGCGCCATGGGCCGCTCCAGCTCCTTGCCGGCGAGATCGCCGAAAAGAAGCGGCAGGAGCCCAAAGGCAGCCGCGGCGGCGGTCATGAGAACCGGTGCCAGTCTCTCCTTAGAACCCTCGACCACAACTGCTTCTGGGGAAAGACCTTCAGCACGCAGATGACGGTAGTGGGTCACGAGAATAATTCCGTTTCTCGCCGCGATGCCGAAGACACTGATGAGCCCGATAAGCGAAGGCACACTCATGATTCCTCCCGTAAGAAAGATCGCGATGATTCCGCCAATCAACGCTAACGGAAGATTGGCCATGATCAGGAACGAAGCGCGCGCCGAGTTGAACGCCTTGTAAAGCAGGAGGAAGATCGCCACGACAGCCACGCCTCCGTAAGATATGAGCACGCGTGTCGCCTGCTGCTGGCTTTCGAACTGCCCGCCGTACTCGATAAAATAACCCGACGGCAACTTCACCTGGCTGGCAATTTTTGCCTGCGCGTCGGCGATCACGCCGCCGAGATCGCGGCCGGCGACGTTCGCCTGCACCACGATCCGGCGTTGAACCCGCTCGCGATTGATGAAATAGGGGCGGTTCTCCAAGCTTACTTCCGCCAGTTGACTGAGCGGCACCTTGAGTTCATTGTGGCCATCGATCAGGACACCGCGCATCGCTTGGGTATCCCGGCGCGAGGCTTCATCGAACCAGAGAAACAGGTCGAAGCTCTTCTGCCCCTCGATGACTTGCGAGATCGTTTCACCGTTGAATGCAATCTGAGCCGTTTCGAGAACGTCGCCGGAATTCAACCCGAGCCGCGCTGCACGGTCACGATGGACGTTGATCCGCACTTCCGGCACTCGAATCTGCTGTTCGAGCTGGAGATCCCTGACCCCGCTAATCCCGGCCAGAATCCCCTCGACCTGCTTTCCTTTTTCCAAGAGCTGATCCAAATTGCCGCCATAAATCTTGATCGCAATTTGCGCACGGATGCCGGACAGCACCTCATCGAGACGGTGGGCGATGAACTGGCCCAGATTGATGCCTACGCCGGGAATTTTTTCGAGATCTTCTCGGATAGCGTGGATAAGCTCTTCCGGGTCGCGTTTGCCATAGCGCAACTGGATGTCCATCTCCATGAAATTGGGCGGCATCGCGTCCTCGTCGAGCTCGGATCGCCCCGCGCGCTGCGAAACCGAGACAACCTCGGGATACTTTCTCAGCTTTTGGGTGATGAGATAGCCAAGCCTCATCGACTCGTCCAGGGAAGTTCCGGGAAGACTCTGCACGGCGAGAATAAAGTTCCCCTCGTGAAACTCCGGCAGAAATGACTGGCCCAGGAACGGAATCGTGACAATGCTTGTTATCAAGAGAATTACCGCAGTGACGATAACCATTCCCGGTCGTTTAAGCGCGGGTAGTAGAATTCTTTCATAGCCGGATTTGAGTTTTCTTACCGTGGCGCTCTCCTCCTCCTTGTCGGTCTGCATGGCTTTGTGTTTGATCAAGAGAAAAGAGCAGAGAACCGGAGTGAGCGTGACAGAGACGACCAGGGAAGCGAAGAGAGAGGTCGTAAAAGCAAGACCGAGCGGAGTGAAGATGCGTCCTTCGACGCCGCTAAAGAAAAAAATGGGGCCGAAGACGACGAGGATAATCAATGTGGCATAAACGATGGGAATCCTGATTTCCCGTGAAGCGTTGAAGATAACCTTCAAAGACGGCTCAGGATTTGGTTTTTGCCGGTTCTGCCGCAGCCGTCGAAAGATATTTTCAACGTCGATGATGGCATCGTCTACCACCGCGCCGATGGCAACGGCTAGGCCTCCTAGCGTCATCGCGTTGATGCCGACGCCAAACGCATTCAGAATCAGAATGCCCATAAGCAGGCTAAGCGGCATGGCCGTAAGGGTGATGAACGAGGCGCGCACATTGAAAAGAAAAAAGACCACTACAATGGTGACGACCACGGCGCCCTCAATAAGCGCACGGCGCAGATTGGTTATCGAGGATTCAATAAAATTGGCTTGACGGAACACCTGGGTATCGAGCTGAACACCCTGCGGCAGACTTTTGCGGATTTCTTGCAAAGCCTCTTCGACTTTGTAGGTCACCGTTAACGTATCGGCGCCAAAAAGCTTTGAAACCGTACCGATAATCGCCGGCTTCCCCATGAAAGCACTATCTCCGCGAGGAAATTCCGGCCCGAACCTCACTTGAGCGACTTGCTCTAAAGGGATGGGAACGCTTTCTCTTTCAGCGATGACGGTTTTCTTGAGATCATCGAGGGAGCTAATTCTTCCGACACCCGTGACCACGAACTCCTGCCCGGTAACGACATTGAAGCCACCGGGCACGTTTCGATTGGTCTCACGCAAGTGTTCGACAACTTCATTTACGGAGACGTTGTATTGCAGCAGCTTTGGGGAAGAGAGAAGAACTTGATACTGTTTCGGTCCCGGCCCCATACACACGACAGAGGCGATTCCAGGGATTGCGAGAATGCGGTTGCGGATGTTCCAATCGCAGAGTGTCCTGAGATCAAGGAGCGGAACTTTGTCGCTTTGCAGTGAAAACTTGATGAGCCAGCTCACCGCGGAGGTGATCGGCAGCATCACGGGGGCTTCGGTGCCAGGGGGAAATTGCTCCTTCACTTCCTGGAGCCTCTCGTTGACCAATTGCCGCGCCTGGAAAATATCCGTTCCCCAGCCGAAAACCACAATTACGGTGGACAAGCCCGCCGATGATTTGGACCGAACCAGGTCGACTCCCGGCGTGCCGTTGACCGCCGTTTCAATGCGAAATGTGATCAAGGTTTCGACATCCTCCGGCGAGAGGCCCGGGGATTGCGTCTGAATCACTACCTGAGGGGGCGCGAATTCCGGCAGGACATCGAGCGTCATGCGTTGAACCACAAAAATGCCTTCAAGCAGGATGATTACATAAGCAGTGATGACCAGTAACCGATTCTTCAGAGACGACTGTATAATCCAATTGAACATGAGTCGCTTGCTCCTTTACTTTAATGGGCGTGGCCGCCCAAGGCCGCGCCGCCCTCGCGCGCCAGCAACGATTTGGTGTAGACTTGCTGCTTGCCAAGAGTCACCACACGATCGCCGGGCAAGAGGCCGCTCTTCACTTCCGCGAACCGGTCGTCTCTAGCGCCCAGAACAACGTCTGCGCGGCGGTACTCTCCCTTTTCCTCGACGAAAACGAAGCTTGCTCCTTCTGTCGTAATGATCGCTTCCGCGGGAATAGCCAGCACTTCTTTGCCCCCGCCGACAACGGCGTCCATGTCGGCAAAGAGATTTGGTTTTAGGATTCCGCCACGGTTCGCAACCTCTACCCAGAGATGAATAGTGCGTTTCTGCGGATCGATCACAGGACTAAACCGGGCTATTTTTCCGGTAAACACCTCGCCTGGATACGAAGCTAGGCGGATTCTCACCTGCTGGCCGACTTTGAGCTGAGGCGCCGCATCTTCAAAGGCATCGCCTTCGACAAAGACAACCGCAGGGTCAAAAATTTTAAACATGACCTTATTGGGTTCTACGGTCTCTCCGAGGACAACACCGCGCTCGGCGACGACGCCGTTGAGGGGCGACAGGATAGCGAAAGTCGAGATTGATTTCTCCGCCCGAGCCTTCTTCACCGCATGCTCGGGAAGGCCGAGAAGAATCAATTGCTGCGTAAGCCCTTCAATTTCGTTGAGGTCCGTTTGATGCTGGTTCTGGGCGGCGATCAGTTCTTTTTGAGCCGCGATCTTGCTCTCCACAAGTCTTTGGATTCGATCAAGCTCAGCCTTGTGCAGGACCAGCTTATTTTCCGCCTGGATGAGATCCACCTGCAGTTTTTGGATCTCCGCGCTTTGAATTTCCGCAAGTCGCTGCCCTCTTTGGACGGTGTCGCCCACCTTGAAGGAAAGGGCCGCAATCTTTCCTGAGACACGACTGCTGACCTGAGCTTCTTTGTCCGGGTGCGGCCTGACGGTTCCGCTGATGCGGATAACGTTTTCAATCGGCCTTAGATCGGCAACAGCAGTTTTGAGACCAATGTTCGCCTTCTCCTCGACGCTAAGCTTGAGGCCTGCGGTCGCTTCTTTTCCCTCGTCGTGGCCGTCGGCCTTTCCGTCTTCGTGGGCGTGAGGGGCCGCCTCGTCGTGAGATTTGGCGGGAGCTGCCGGAATCTTTTCATGAGATGTCTCACCGCTCTTGCCTACCCGCCCTGTCACCCTCCCCAACCAAAAAGCGACCAGAAGAAGTAGGACCAAGGCGAGAGAAAAGACAATCTTTTTGTTGCGCATAATTTTTTCCTCACTCGATTCCGGCCTGAAACCTTAATTCGGCCAGAGAAAGATTATAGTTCGTGAGCGCATCGATGAATTTCAGCCGCGCCTCGACGACTTGATTCTGAAAGACGATCAGTTCCGGCAGATCGATCAGTTTTTCCTGATAGGCTCTGAGATGCAGCTCCAGGCTTTCATCGAATTTTCTCCTCGCCTCGGGCGGATAAAATGAAATTTCTTTTTCGCTAAGACGAAACTTTTGGTAGGCGGTCTGAACCGAGCGCTCGATGATCTGACGCGAGTTCAGATAGTTGATATTCGCCTGGCTCCTGCGCGCTAGCGCTTCCCGGATTTCCGCTTGTTTACGATCGAAAAGAGGAATCGGGATCGACACCCTTCCGCCGACAATGTTGTCTCGGTCATCGCGGTCCCAAAATATTCCGAACTTCACATTGGGAATTCTACCCGCGCGATTGAGATTTTCCTCCGCCTCGGCGACGCTTTTCTCGCGGTCCAACGCGGCAAGGTCCGGCCTTCGCTCCAGCGCTGTTTTGACGAGATCGGCGGCGGTTTGAGATTGCGGCAGGTAGACCAATTCGCCCTGAATTTTCACTTGTGATTCAGGTTCCAAAGCGAGATTTTGCCTGAGCGACAGCAATGCTTCTTCCCATTCGCGGCGCAAAGAGATTAGATCGCTCTGCGCGCGGTTTAATTCGAACTCCGCGAGCATGTGCTGCACCTCGGGGATGTCTCCCAGGTCAAGGCGTTTTTTCGAGGCATCTCGCAGCCGCGTTCTAAGATCGACGATATGCTCGGCTTGGCTGATCTTTGCCTGGAGGCTCAAAAGCTTTAAAAAGTTTTCAGTTACCCGGAAGCGAAGCGTTCGTTCGAAGTCGCCGACCTCGAATTTAACTTTCTCCATATTTTTTTCCGCGGCATCGCGCCGATAGCGCGGTTGTCCTGCGATTTCGAACTCCTGCGTTAGCGCAACCCCTCCTTGAGTGAGGTTTTTGGGAACCCCCTCTTCCGGTTTTTTCAGCCGGCGGTTGGACAAGTCGCCTTCCAACTCAGGATTGAATTGAATGGGAAGATTGGCGCGCATAAGCCGACCTTCAGCGACCCCCAACTCCTCGCGCTTGGCTTTAAGATCGAGGTTCTTTTCCAGCGCGAGCTTCACGGCGGAATCCAGGGTCAGCGCGATTTCCTGAGCCATGACCGGCGACCCATTCAACAAGAACGCGATAAGCGAGAGTAGAGAGCAGAAAAACCGCCGTTGGACGTGCAACATAAAATGATCCTTATTCGACTGGAACCGACTCGCATGAAACGAGCTAAATCCGGCCAACACAATTCGGCCGGCCACCGGACGAACGTATCCGGCGGAAGATTTAGATTAGAAGTGAAACGGAAACGTTAGAGGCGCAGGACAGAAAGAGAGAGATAGGGAGATACAGCCGACAAAAAAGAACCGGGGGGTCTGGGTTCGCCGTGGACTATTCCACCCACGCCAACGACAACGGCCGAACAAAACGGGATGGGCACAACGTTTTTTGCGGCCTCCGGGTGAGCCATCCGGAAAGGCCGAGGGGAAACAAAGCTGAGCTTGACTTGCGTATCTGGGCAATGAATCGTCGGCTCGTTCGTCGATGCGTGACTATGGCCGAATTCCGGGCCAAGCGCATGAGACGTTTCGTCATCACGCGCATAGGCATCGCGACGGGAGTCGTAATTCTGGCATCGCTCCAGCGCCCAAAGAGCGCTGGCGAAAAGCAAAACGACGCAACAGATAATGCCGGTAAACCGCTTCATCGCAAGTGATGATTTATAACCCGACAGCCCGCCCTTTTCAAGGCAACCGCGAAAAAGCGGCGGCCGACAAACATGCCGCCGAGCGGCGAAGCGGGTGTTCACCTTCCGGCAAGGCTGTAGAAAGGCAAATAGCAACGGCGGGCATCGGAAACAGAAAAACACGCTTCATTCAAAATAAGCGTTGAGGACGTACTGCTGGATCATTCTTTGAGTGTTAAAGAACGAGCCGTTAAGCGCAATGGCATGGCGCATCACGTCGATAAATTCGTCCCGGTTTTTGTAAAAGGAAGGAAGCACCGTCCGCTCCAGTTTATCGTAGAGCGCGGCGGCATCCTCTGACCGGTCGTTATTGTTGTCGGCGCCGCGGCCGTTTTCTCCGATGGACCAGCCCGTCACGCCTTCGATATGTCCTTCGATCCACCAGCCATCCAAAACGCTCAGGCTGGGAACGCCGTTGAGCGCCGCTTTCATGCCGCTGGTTCCGGAGGCTTCCAAAGGGGGCTCGGGGGTGTTCAACCATAGATCCACCCCCGAAGTAATCAGCTGTCCCAGTTCCAGATCGTAATTCTCAAGATACGCCATCTTGACGTCATGATTCAGCTGTTCCTTGAACCCAAAGATTCGTTGGATGATTTCCTTTCCACCCTGATCCTGCGGATGCGCTTTCCCCGCATAAATCAGCTGGACGGGACCGGCTCGCGCCGCAATCTCTCTAAGTCGCGGGATGTCTTGGAACAGGAGGTCCGCTCGCTTGTAAGCCGCGGCGCGCCGGGCGAAGCCGATGGTGAAGATATTCGCATCCAGCCGGAGATCGGCGTCCTGGGTTACGCGCTCCAGCAACCGTTTTTTGGCCGCGGTGTGAGCCTGCCATAGTTCCTGCCGGGGAATGTTGAGCGCGTAGCGCAGGCTGAAATTGTCCTGCTCCCATCCTGGAATATGATGGTCGTAGAGCTCCCGAAACGGCTTTGCCGTCCAGGTAGCCGCATGGACGCCATTGGTGATGGAATCGATGGTGTAGCGGGCGAACATCAGCCGTGAAATTTCGCCGTGCCGCTTCGCCACTCCATTGATGTAATGGCTCAGATTGAAACCGAGGTAAGTCATGTTGAGACGTCCCTCGCAGCAGAAAACGTCTTTCATGTCATAAACTTCGCGGCGGCCAAGAACGCTTTGCACCAAATCCATAGGAAACTGATCGTGACCGGCGGGAACCGGAGTATGAGTCGTGAACACGCATTTCTTCTTGACCGCTTCGACATCGGCATGGGTTATCATGTTTCTGCCCGCTTTTCCGCTCTCCTCGTCTAAAAGCTCCACGACAAGGAGACTGGCGTGTCCCTCGTTCATATGAAAGCGCTCGATGTTATGGTGGCCGAGGGCACGGAGCATCCTCACGCCGCCGATGCCGAGGATCACCTCCTGACAAAGCCGATAATGGGGATCGCCGCCGTAAAGAAAGTCGGTCAACGTTCTGTCCCATTCCGAGTTTTCCGGCAGATAAGCATCCAGAAAATAAACCGGCACCCGGAACCCCCCGCTGCCGCGAACTTCATACCTCCACGACCGAAGATAAATTTTTCGTTCCTCGACGGTGACCGCAGCTCGATTGGGCATCTCCTCCAAAAAGGCTTCGATGGCCCATGTTTGCGGCTCCTCCGCTTGCCACCCATTCGGACCGAGCCGCTGGCGAAAATAACCTTTTCGGTGGAGCAGCGTTACGCCGACCATAGGGATTTTAAGATCGGCGGCGGCGCGGACCGTGTCGCCCGCCAGCACGCCGAGTCCCCCGCTGTAGGTCGGCATGGCCGGCTCAACCGCGATTTCCATCGAAAAGTAGGCGATCAATCCGTCGTTCATTTTTGGCTTTTTGGCTGCTGTCCGCGGAGCCGCGCATAGCCTCTATTACTAAAAGTCCCATCGAAAAGAGCGCTCTGTGACGCCGGCGACATCCTTGATAACAAGCTCCACTTTCTTGGCCTCAGCGGATGGCTTCGGGAAAACCAGCGTGATCTGGCGGTGGTGGCCGCTCCCCTTGTTCTCCACCCGCACGGGTTGGTATTCTCCGCCCGCTTCGTCACGGAGGACGGTCAGAACGGTTAAATCGTAAGCATCGAGATTAACCGAGTGGGTGTCCAGAGCGATATCGAAGCGAGCATCCGCCGCTCCTTGGGGGTTGAGGTACGTTACTTTGACGGTGACACCTCCGCCGGTATTTGTTCGCGTGAGTCCGGCGAGCGCCGCCGCATAACCAACTCCGATTCCAAAAGGAGTGATAATGAACAGTCCTGCCAGTAATGCCGCGTAGGCAGTCATGAGTCCCTTTGTGTGGAGTGTCATAAATACTCCTTCCTTCAAAAGCCGCTATTTTCTTCCCGCTTCCCCGCTGTCCTCGTTGGCCATTTGATGAGCGGCAAGGAGCAGGGCAACCGGATTCATTTGTTAATACGATAGGGGGAGACGAACACGACGCCCTCGGCTAACGCAGCAGAGACTTAGCGCTGAGGCGCGGGAAAAAAGCCGGGGTGGAGTTCATGTAACGGCTGTCGCTTTCGCCGAATTCCGCAAGTACTTCTCTTTCTTCGCGCCGCGCGAGCTTGACGTACATAGTCACGCGAAGGGG
>Ga0153916_10001301_pt1 | contig 17745 bp, 17 predicted proteins | sample Opewatmetagenome_FD_109642 | JGI IMG/M metagenome (GOLD analysis project Ga0153916, IMG submission 109642) | Freshwater wetland microbial communities from Ohio, USA - Open water 3 Core 3 Depth 4 metaG | ecosystem: Environmental > Aquatic > Freshwater > Wetlands | place: USA: Ohio, Lake Erie... | reverse complement strand
GTCGGGTGGCGACGGTGGTAAAGGACGTGCGGGCGGCCGGGGTATACGAGGAGCGGTACGCGCTGGCGGACGAGGCCGGGAGGCCGCTGCCGGCGGGGGTATACCTGTATCGCCTGACCGCCGAGACCGACGTCGCGACGAAGAAGATGGTCGTCGCTCGTTGAAATCGGTTATCACGCGGCCTGAACGCCCCGCCGTAACAGCGGGGCGTTCGTATTTTACGCCGGTTAATTTGCAAAGATTATAAAAATGTGATAAATATTGATACGAGTAGGTTTTTGTGGTAGTTTATTAAATAAGGAAAATGTATAAACATAACGTTCGGAAGTACCTGTTATTTTTGACTATCTTGGCTTGCGGCTCCGGGGCCGCCGGTGCGGACGAAGACTTCGGCCTTTTCGCCTACCCGAACCCGTTCGTGGCCGGCGCCGCCGAGGTCTACCTCGCCTATTCCCTTCCCGCCGACGCCGTTATCTCGCTCAACGTATACGACCTCGACGGGAACCACGTACGTACGTTAGTCGAACGGGAGGCCCGCGCCCAGGGACCCTATCGCGGCCAAGACCGGTGGGACGGCCGGGACAACGACGGCGAAATCGTTGCCGCCGGCCCTTACCTGATAGTACTCGACGTGGGCCTGGGAGGCAAACCCCACCGGGATACGTTCGTCGCGGTCGTAAATAGATAGAACATGAACGGACGCTCGCAACGCCGCGAGAGATGTCATCGAACTCTATACCCTATCGGAAAATACTGATGGTCCTATGTTGCCTTACCACCGGCGGCATCGCCAACGCGGAGCGAGTAACCTTCGCCAACGCCCGGGGGGCGGCGTTGGGATATAACCCGGCGTTGGACCTGGGGTTTTACGCGCTGGAGGCCAACCCCGCGGCCTTAGCCGAGTTGCCCGTGCTGGAGGTTGCGTTCACCCATAAGGTTTACCCGTCGCCGCGAACGGCCCTCGAGGTCGTGGGGGGCGCGTTCCCCCTGGGCGACTACGGGACCGTCGCGGCCGGTTTCGGGAGCGTGCGCGTCGGCGAAGTGGAACGATACACTCCCGACGGCCACTACCTCGGTAAATACGTCTACCACGACGATCGGCTCGCCGGCGGTTACGGCATCGGGGCGACGTCGTGGCTCGCGCTCGGCGCCGCCGTCAACTACGAACGTCATCTCACGGCGCCCCAAACCGATTACCAGACCTTCGGCGCCGACGCCGGCGTCTATCTCCGGCCGTTGGCGGTGGCGCCGGATTTGGAATACGCCGCCGGCACCGTGGCGTTGGGCCTGACGGCCCGAAACCTGGTCGCGACGCAAAGGGACATCTTCACCGGAAGATATCGCGAACCCGTGCGCGCCAGCGCCGGCGCGCTGTGGGCCCGCGACGTCGGCCGCCACCGCCTGGCCCTGACGTTCTCGCTGCCCTTTTCGGAACCGTCGGCGGCGGCCGTCGGTTGCGAGTTCGTCGTGGCCTCGGTATTGGCGGCACGCGTCGGCGCCGTCGGCACCCAACCCGTGGCCGGCGTCGGCGTCAATACGGACCTCCTCTCCTTCGATTACAGCTTCGCGACCCGCGAGTTCGGGTCGTCGCATTATTTCTCAATATCGGTCAACCCCGGCCGCCGCATCCCGAGCCGCGGCGAACGCCGCCGCCAAACCGAAGAATGGCTCGCGGAAGGCCGAAGCTACTTCGAAACCGGGAATTACGAATTGGCGGCCCGGCGGTTCGCGGACGTATTGTACTGGGACCCGCACAACCGCGCGGCGCGCCAATACTGGATCCGGGCCAGGTACCACCTGCATATGGCCGCGGGGGCCGCGTCCATCGAAAAGAAGGAGTGGGAACGGGCGCGGGAGGATTACCGCAACGCTTTGGCGGTAGTTCCCCAAGACTTCCTGGCCACCGAGTCGCTGGAGAGGGTCGACAAACTGGAGGAAGAGGAGAAAGCGCGCGAAACCGAGGATGAACGCATCGCCGAACTCCTCTCCCGGGCCCAGTATTACCGGCGCCGCGGCGCGTACCGCCCCGCCATAAACATATACCGCGAGATCCTGGCCGCCCACCCCGACCACGACCGCGCCCGCAACCTGCTGGCCGAAACGCAACGGCTGCTCGCCGCCGCCACCGAAACGGCCGCGGAACCGACGCCCGCGCCGGAAATACCGGCCGACGTGGTCGAAAAATACCGGGAGGCGAGCGCCGTGCTCGGCCGCGGCGGCGTGGCCGAAGCGGCCCGCGCACTCTTGAACATCGTAAAACAATATCCCGATTACGCGGCCGCGCGGGCGAAGCTGGTCGAGGCTTATCTCTACCAGGGCCTCGACTTCTACTCGCGGGGGTCGCTGGCCGCGGCCATCAGGGTATGGCAGCAAGCGCTGGCCCTCGACCCAGGCAACGAAAAGTTGCAACGCTATATAAAGAAGGCGGAAACCGAAATCGACCAAATCAGGTAAGGCGCGCGCGCCGGGCGTCGCGGCCGGCCGCGGCGAATTTTAAAGGTGGTTGCCCCTTAAAACAATGCGAAGATTGATAAACATACTGTCGTCGCTGCGGACGAAAACCGCGGCCGTAGCCGTCGCGTTCGTGCTGACGCTGGTCACCGTCACGGGCTTTATCGTCATCCGCCACGAGAGAGTAGCCCTGACGCGCGAAGTCGAGTTGCGGGTGCTCGCCCAAGCGCGCAGCATCGCGGCCTCCTCGGAACGGACCATGCTGGAGCCCGACCCCGAGTTGACCTTCCAAAAGCTTTTGCGCGAAATGATGTCCCGCGACCCGGATATCGAAAGCATCGTGGTCGTGGACCGCTACGGTACGATCCTGGCCCACCCGGAAGTGACGAAAATAAGGACCCATTTCAGCCCGCCCCGGGGCCTCGCGCCCGTCCCCGACATCGAATATCTCGACCCCGAGGAGTCGATAGCGGAGGGCGAGGACATATTCATCGTAAACGCGCCCATTAAACGGACGTACGAAGGCCAGGTCTCCGACATAGGCCGGGTCTACATCCGCTCCTCCAAGGGAAAGATCGAAAAAGCCATCGGTTCGGCGCGTCTCCAGATAATAGTCATCGCGGTCATCGTGAGCGCGCTGGGCAGCGTCGTAGCCGTCATCCTCTCGGGCTTCGTCACCACGCCCGTAAAAAGACTCGCCGAGGGCGCGAGGCGCATCGGCGAAGGCGACCTCAGCGTCCGGGTAAAGGTGTCCGGCCGCGACGAAATCGGCCAACTCTCGTCGACGCTGAACGAGATGACCTCCCGCCTGGCCCGGGCGCGCGAGGAACTGGTCGAGAAAGAGCGGATGTCCAAAGAGCTCGAGATCGCGCGCGGGATCCAGCAGAGCCTGCTGCCCACGGTATTCCCCGAGGTGGAAGCGGTGGAGGTGGCCGCGGTATGCGAGAGCGCCACCGAGGTGGGCGGCGACTACTTCGACCTGCTCGCCATCGACCCGAGGAGGGTGGGCGTGGTCATCGCCGACGTATCGGGCAAGGGGGTCCCCGGCCTGTTGGTCATGGGCGTCGCGCGGAGCGTCATACGCGCCCAGGCCCGCCAGCACCTGTCGCCCCGCGAAGTTCTCATCCGCGCCAACGACATCATCGCGCCCGACATCCACAAGGGCATGTTCGTCACCGTGCTGTACGGCGTCCTGGACGTCGAGCGCCGCACCTTCAGCTACGCCAACGCGGGGCACAACCCGCTGATTATCGTCAAGAAAACCGGCCCGGTGCCGTACGAAATAATCAAAACGCAAGGAAGGCCGGTGGGGTTCATGGCGGGGACCTTTTTCGACGACCGCCTCGAGGAGGCGACGCTGCCGCTCGAGGAGGGGGATACGATCTTCGTCTATACCGACGGCATCATGGATTCCCTGAACAAGAACGACGAGGAATTCGGCATGGACCGCCTGCTCGAGACGTTGGCGGAGAAACGGGCCGCGCCGGTGCGCGAGATCACCGACGCCATATTGCAAAAGATCGCGGCCTTCGTGGGAGACCGGCCGCAGCAAGACGACATGACCATGCTCGCCATTACGCTCAAGCCCCCCGGCGCGCCGGCCAAGGCCTCGCTGGTAGCGGCGGCCGCGGCTTCCGCCTCCGGCGAAACGGCACCCTAGCGCCCCGAAAAGTAAAATGGCCGAACGGGAATACCAGTTCCGCATCAAAAGCGCCATCCCGCAACTCGAAAAAGTGCGGAAGTGGGCTTCGTACATCGCCCACGCCCTCGGCTTCGACGAGCGCGCCGTGTTCGAGGTCGAGCTCGCCATCTACGAGGCGTGCGCCAACGTCATCGAACATGCCTACGCCAACAACCCCAACCACTACATCGACGTCAAGCTGGCGGTCGAGCTCGACAAACTAGTCGTCACCATTCGCGACGAAGGGGGCGCCTTCGAGCCGTCGTCGTTAAAAGATAAAGACATCGCGAAAATCATCGAGACCGAACAGGACGGCGGCTTAGGGATGCACATCATCGAAGCCTGCATGGACGAGATTCTTTATCGCCGCCAGGGGGGGGAGAACATCCTCGAGCTTATAAAATACCTGCCTTCCATCCCGCGTTCGCCCCAAAGAACGCCATGGCCAAAGAACTCGCCATAAGAATAGTGAGGAGAACGCCCGACGGCATCCACGTCTTTAAGGTCGCGGGCGCTTTGGGGGTAGAGGGTTCCGCCGGGATCCAAGGCCTGCTCGACGCCTGCCTCAAGGAAAAGGTATACCGCATCGTCCTCGACCTCGAGGCGGTGGATTTTATCTCCAGCGCCGGGATGGGAGCTTTTCTATCCGCCGTCGGCGAGATGCGCAAAAAAAACGGCGACGTCATCTTCGTCAAGATGCAAAACAAAATCCTGGCCGTTTTCCAAACGCTGGACGTGCTCGACTACTTCATCGTCGCCGACGACGTCGACCAGGCGGTCGAACGGTTCCGGGGAGGAAAGCTCCCCCGGCCGCCCAGCCTGGAGGAGCTCACCGGGGCCACGACGGAAGCGGCGGGCCCGTCGGGACCGCGCGTTACGCACGCGCTGTTCGCGCTCCTCGCCGCGTACGCCGACATCCTGGGCGCCGACCGCGATATCAATCGGAAATTAACTCAGATCGTCAACGTGACCGCGAATTACCTCGCCTTAGGGCAATGCGCGTTCGTACCGCTGGACGAAGACGTCGGCCTGGCCGCGGCGGCGGCGCGGGGCGACTTCCCGCCGGCCAACGACGACGTCAAATCGTCCTTGGCCCGCTATCCGCCCGGCCAGGGCATAATCGCCGCGGAAGAACTCGCCTCCCGCGACAGCGGCTTAGCCAAATGGGCCGCCAAAAGCGGCGCCCGGTTCCTACTGCCGCTGGGGCCCGCCGAAAAAGCGATCGCCGTACTGGTGGTGGGCGAAAAAAAGGACGGCCGCGCCGTCACCCACGACGAGAAACGCCTCCTCCGGTATCTGGGGACGTCGCTCAACCTGGCGCTCGACAGGCACTTGTCGACGGGCCGCCCCGGCGGCGAGTCGCCCGGCGCCGCCAAAGAGATCGGCCGCAAGGTTATGGAGATGGAGACGCTCTTCGCCGTCTCCCAAAACCTGGCCGAAGCCCTCGAGACCGAAAAAATGCTGCCGACGCTGCTCATGATGGCAACGGGGCAATTCAGCACGGACCGGGCGGTCGTGTTGCTGTGCGCCCCCGACGGCAGCTTCGAGGTCGGCGCCGCGCGCGGCATCGACGCCGAGACGCTGCACAAGCTGACGCTGCCCCCGCTGGGGCTGGCGGAATTAATCGACGCCCAGGCCGGCCCGGCGCTCGTCGGCGCGCTCGCTGCGGAACTCGAAGACCGCGACCGCCGGCAAATCGAGCCTTTCGTCGAGCAAGGCATCGCCGCCCTCGCCCCCATGCGCTTCAAAAACCGTTTAATCGGGATCGTCGGCCTGGGAACGAAGATAACCGGACGGGCTTTCGGCGCCGACGAGCTCCGCCTTTTGGGCGCGCTGGTAAACCTCGCCGCCGTCAGCATCGAGACCGGCCGCCTGGTCGCGAAGACCAAGAAAAACTACGGCGGCCTGGTGCGCGCGCTCATATCGGCCATCGAGGCCAAGGATAAATATACGCGCGGCCACACCGAACGCGTAACGCTCTACGCCTCCGCCCTCGCGGACGAATTCGGCTTGAAACAAGACCAGCGGCAAGACCTGCTCTTCGGCGCCGTGCTTCACGACGTCGGGTATCTCGGCGTCCCGGAGGAAATTCTAAAGATACCCGACGGCATTACGGAGGAACAACTCGCCGAGCTGCGCCGACACCCCTTGATAGGCGTCAACATTCTGCAAGACATCCCGTTGCTCCGGAACGCCGTCGCCGTCGTCCGCTACCATCACGAGAAATACGACGGCTCGGGTTACCCCGACGGCCTCGCCGGCGAGGATATCCCCCTCCTCGCGCGCATCGTAGCCGTGGCCGACACCTTTGACGCCTTGACGACCGACCGGCGCTACCGTAAGGCCCGCTCGAAAGGGGAAGCCGCCGAGGAAATAAGTCGCCATCGGGGCGTGCTATTCGACCCGGCCGTAGTCGACGCCTTCCTGCGTTTATGTGAGACGGGCCGCCTCGACGTCATCAAGACCAAACGCCTAAAGCAAGAGGTTTAGCCATGCCGAAAAAATTCGCGGCCGTAGTAACGGTTACGGCGGTTTTGTTCCTTATGACGTTCTCCTTCCCCGGCCGCCCCGTAGCCGACGAGGAAAAAGGGGGAATCGAAGGCTGGCTGGAGCGGGGCAACGAGCTCGCCGCCAAGGGGGATTACGAGGGCGCGCTCGCCGAGTACCGGAAAGTATTGGCGAGCGACGAGCGCAACGCGCTGGCCCACAACAACCTGGGCATAATCTACAAACGCATGGGCCTGTATATGTCCGCCATCGAAGAGTTTGAGGCCGCCCTCGACGGCCTCCCCAATTACTTCAAGGCGTATAACAACCTCGCCAACGTCTACTTCGAGCGCGAATACTATGACGACGCCATAAAATACTACAACAAGTGCCTGGCTATAAAACCCAACTTCGCCGACGCCCACTGGAACGTCGCGCTGGCGTACGAGAAAATTGGCGAAAAAACCCGGGCGGTGCGGCACTTCAGGAAGTTCATGGAGCTATCCGACTCCTCCGCCTACGTGGCGCTGGCCCAACAACATATAGACGAATTGTCAGCCAAGCCGGAGGAGACCGCACCCGAAGCCGAAGTAACGACGTACGGAGAAGACGCCGTCGATGTCATCGAATAAAAGCCGGCGGCCCCGCCCGGGTTCGGCCGTCGGGCGCCGGTTGGGGATTTTCGGCGGCGCTATAGTTTTGCTCGCCGCGTACGCCCCGGCGGGCCGCGCTCTCGGGCAAACCGACGCGCCCAGGGACGCTTATTCGACCGCCGGCGAACAGGCCCCCGCCACCGGCGACTTGTCCCTGCTCACCATCGACAGCTTCGCCGCCGGAACCGAATACCAGCCGTTCCCGCCGGCCGAAGTCCCCTTCGATGCCTGGGCTTCCGCCGACGACAAGCCGCTGTGGCTGCCGCTCGAGCCGGAGGGCCCGGCCGGTACGTTCGACGCGCTGGCGGTGAACGGAGACGAACTCGAGCGCTACGCGCGCGCCAGCCTGTTCGCCGGGGGCTACGGCGCGGGCGAAAAACGGTGCGTCATATTGATGTACCACCGCTTTCAGCCGTTCCCCGGCAATAAATACGAGGTCTCGTACGGCGATTTTCGCGCCCAGCTCGACTATATCGCACGCAACGGTTACGAGGTCATACCCATCGACCAGCTGGCCGACGCGCTTCAAACGCAAGACCCGGACCTCCTGCCGCCGCGCTCCGTCGTTATAACGGTAGACGACGGGTATCGGTCCGTCTACGATTTCGCCTGGCCGGTGCTGGCCGAACACGGCTTCCCCTTCGCCGTCTATATCTATATGAACTATGTGGGCGCGGGCGGTAAATCGATGACGTGGGACGAATTGCGCGAGCTCGCCGCGGACGACCTCGTGACGCTCGGCGCCCATTCCATAAGCCACCCCGACCTCGCCAACCCCAAAAAAGCCCGCGGCCCGTACCAGGATTGGGTGGAGCGGGAAATAACTTATCCCAAATACCGCCTTGAGGCCGAAACGGGGAAGCCGGTCCGCACCTTCGCCTGGCCCTACGGCTCGTTCAATTCGTACGCCTTAAGCGTCGCGATACGCACCGGCTACGAAGCGATCTTGACCATCATGCCCGGCGCCACCTCCGCGGAATCGTCGCCGTACTCTTTGCACCGGTACGGCATATACTGGCACACGCCGCTTTGGCTCTTCGCTCGCATATTGGAAGGGCAGCCGGTCACGAACGACATGTGGGATTACGAGCTCGCGACCACCGAAACGGAAGAAGATTTCCCCATCCCGTAACGCACGCTTCCCGCACGCCTAATACGAAGGGAGCCGTCGCGGCTCCCCTTATTTTTCGTCACGCGGCGTTGCGCCGCCCCGGATGCCCTCACAGCTTCTCGTATGCCGCCGCCAGGGCGCGCGCCGCCGCTTCGGCGGAATAGCGCTCGATTACGTAGCGGGAGCCGTCGACGTTCGGCGGACAATACGACGCCAACCGCCCCACCGCGGCGACGAACTCCTCGGGGGCCGTCGCGCGGAGGCAATACGGAAACGCGCGGCTCCATACGACCTGTCGGCCGCGCAGCAGCGCCTCGAGCACCATTTGCGATAGGCCGTCGTGGGCCGTGGGTCGGACGAGGGCCGAGACCTCGCGGTAGAGACGGCTCATCGTTTCGCCGTCTACCGGGCCGGTGAAGCGGACGTTGGCCGGGGCGTCGGCTTCCGGTTCGCCGCCTACCGCCACTACCTCCACCTCGGGAAAGCTTTGGGCGATATCACTGATGACGCGCCAGCCGTAGAAGACGCGGCGCCGGTCCGGCATGTAAGCCATCAACGTAAAACGCGCCGGCATCGGCTCGAGCGCCCCCGTCATCTTTTCCGAAATCGTCGGCACCAGGTGCGCCTTCAAGCCGGCCGCGGCCAGCTCGTCGACGAGCCACGGCGCGTCGGCCAGATGGAGGTCAACACCGCCCCGGCTCGAGCGGAACAACGCCCGCAGCCCGGGCCGCGTCGTGACCTCGTACCAGTCCGACCCTATCCAATGGAAGACCACTTTCTTCCCCATAGCCTTCAAGACGGGCACCCACTTGAAATAATAAACGGGATATACGGCGTGAAGGACGGCGAACGGCCGCACCGCCCGCAGGAAAGCCAACCCGCGGACGCCCTCCAAGGCGCGGGCGCCGGCGTACCCGGCCTGCCGCAACCTCAGCGCCGTGAGCGCCGGCAGTTCCTCCATTCCCACCAACGCTATTGTGAGCGCCGCGCGTTCCGTCATCGTTCCGGCTTAGGTATCAACTCCTCTCCGGACGCGGCGTCGAGGCGACGGCCGCGCGCCCGGAGGACGTCCCACAGGCCCAGGAGGTTCGCGATAGAAAGCCGCGGCTTCAACCGCAGCGCCGCCGCCGCCGCGCCTCCCAACACGCCGTAATAGTAACTCGAGACGGTGGCGATATTTTGGGGGAAGTAGCGCTCGTGTAAAAGGCGACGGCCTAAGACGTTGCGTCGCACCCGGCGCGCGAAGTCCCTCCCTTCGCCCGCCTCCCGGTGCACGGCTCGCGCCGCCGGCCACTGCATTAACTTCCAGCGGCGGGCGCGCAGGTCCAACGAGTAGTTATCGTCGTCGATAAAAAGGACCCGGTCGTCAAATCGGAAATCTACGATGGCGTCCCGCCTGAACATGGTAAGGCCGCCGGTCAAAGCGCCCACCAGGGCCAGCTCCTCCGGCCGGTAAAGGAACGTCGGGAAGCCCGAACGCTGGTAATAAGAGCGACGAGCGTACCGCGTCTGCCGGAAGAACCATTGTAAAAAACGGGTATAACGGCCCGGCATAACCTGGTTGGTTATCAAGCCGCAAGCCGCGCCGACCTCGGGATCGTCGAAGGCTTTGAGGAGCTCCTCGGTAAAATCGGGCGCGACCGTAACGTCGTTATCCACGAATAATATAAAATCCCCCTTCGCTCGCGTCAGGCCGACGTTGCGTTGGCCGGGGACGCCGGGCCGCGCGGCGCGGATATAGATTAACTCGACGTCCGACGTCTTCGCCGCCAACTCGCCGATGAATCGCTCCGTCCGGTCGTCCGGGCTCGCGTCCACGACGATGATTTCGCGCGGCACTACGGTCCCGGCCCTTACCGCCGCCAACGTGACCTCGAGTTCGTGAAGACGGGATAAAGTCGGGATTATTAACGACACGTTTTTCGCGCCGCTCATCCCCGCACCGCCCGCGCCATTTTGTGAACGGCGTCCTCGTCGACGGCCGCGTGCAGCGGCAGGTTGACGACCGCCGCCGCGGCCCGCCACGCCCCGCGCAGATAGCGGCCGGTAGTGCGCGATAGTTTATAATACGGGAACATTCCCGAAAGCGGCCGGGGGTATATGAAAGGCCCGGCCTCGTAACCCGCGGCCGCGAGCCTGGCAACGACCTCGGGCCTGCGCGCCCAATCCCGTACGAACAACGGGTAGCGGACCGGCCAGGGCTCGTCGTCGGCCGCGCCCCAATGGGGGCCCCGGACGGAGGTGCTTCCGGCAAAAGCCTCGTCGAATAACGCGGCGAGTTTTCGGCGCCTCGAGCCGTCGGCCCCGGCCGCCGCCAGATGGCGCATGCCCAGCGCGGCCAATAACGGCGAGAGCCTCTTTATCCCCCCCAACGGAGGAACGGCCGAACGCGGGAAAAACCAACGGACGAACCTGCGACCGAGGGGCGCTTTACGGCCGGGCATTAACTTTTCTTTAGCGGCCCGGGCGTGGCGCGCCGCGGCCGCCGCCCCCTCAGCCACGAGGTCGGCGAGGTCGTACGCGTCGCCCTCGGCCGCCGCGTATAAATATCCGAGGTCTACCGACGTGAACGGCTCGTAGCTTTCGGCGGCGAAGAGGTAATCCGATATCACCAACCCCTTAAGTATGGCCTCGGCCTCCGACCGCGTCTGGGCCGGCAGCGAATCCACCAGCTTATCCACCGCGGACACCAACGCGGCGTCGTTGACCACCAGAACGCCGCCGCGGCCGGTGGTATAAGGTTTATCGAAATTGGTGGAGATTACGGCCAGCGGCGCCGCCGAGCCGACCGGCCGGCCGCCCCGCCTCGAGCCGAAGGCCTGCGCGATGTCCTCGAGCCACGGGACGCCGCGCTCGGCGAGGAGTTCCTGACTTTCATCCTGGGGCGGGACCGCGCCGAAGAGCGGCGCCACTACCGCGGCGCGGGTCCGGCCGCGGGCGAGGACCCGCCGGAGGCTGCGCGCCTCCAGGCCGAAGTGGCGCGGCGATACGTCGACCAGGTGAGGGATGGCGCCGAGCGAGAGCACGGCGTCGGCCACCGCGGGACAAGTGAACGCCGGGAGCGCGACGTCGTCACCCCGGCCTATGCCCAAAGCCTTCAGCCCCAGCGCTATGGCGCCCCGGCCGGATGAGAGAGCATAAACCGCCGCGGCGCCGAAGTAGGCCCGCAACTCCTCCTCGTACGCGACGGCCTCCCGCGCCACCGCGACCTCGGCCGCGGCGAGGAGCTCCGCCAACGCGACGTAATCCACGATGGGTTTAAGTCTGGGTACGAACAGGTCCTCACCCCTCGCGAGCGAAGGTTACCGCGACCGCCCGGGCGCCCGCCGGGACCTTGAAAGCCCGCGGCGAAAGGGCGCGCACGTCGCCCCGCGTCAGCTTCCAACCTTCGGCGACGTCGAAGACGACGTCGCCGGGCGCGCCGGCCGGCAATAAAATTTCGACGGCCCCCTCCGGGCTAGGCCCCCGCGCCGCGATTCCGCCATTCAGGCGATACCGGGCCGCGACGTCCGCGTGGCTGAACGCGCGGCCCCCGGCCGCCGCCACGTACGACGCTACTCCCTCGAACACGCGGCCCCATTCCGGAAAAGCGCCGCCCTTAAAAGAGCGGTAATGCCAAATTAACGAGCACAGGCCCCCGGCCGCGGCCGCCTCGTCGACCAGGCGCAACGTCGCCGCCAAAGCCTCCCGGCGGGCGAGGCGCTTATACTGAAAAAGGGTGCCGTCCATGACCGCCGGCGGTATCTCGACAAAGTCGTAGGGCTTCTGTGCATCCGCGTCGAACGGCCGATACGGCAGCGCGGCGCCCCCGCGCCACCCGACCTCGCTCGCGAAGCCGAAGGTGGCGTCGTACGCGAAACCCGCGGCTTTCACCGCGCCCCAACCCTCCTCGCCGCCGAGGCGAAGATAATGGCCGCGTACGCCCCCCACCTCCCGGCCGGCCGCGGCCTCGAGGAGTTCTTTCTCCTCGAGGAGCGCCGCGCCGTCGGCGCAGGTGTAATAACTGCTGTGGAGGCCGACCTCGCGGCCGGCCGCGGTTATTTCCCGCACGAGGTCCGTCGCCTCGGTCAAACCGTACGCGTAATCCATCGGGCCGCGGCGCACCGCCCCCACGAAAAAGGTCGAAGCCGCGCCCAGCGGCGCTTCCGCTTCCCATATAGCCGACAACGGCTCGAAAGGCACCGGCCCCCGGATAAAATCGACGAATTTATAACGGGCCCGCGCGCCGCCCAGCGAAGGGCGCAGCCACGACCTCACCACTTCCCGCCGCCCGGGCCCCCGCAGGCGGTCGACGTCGTGACCAGCCGCAACCGCAAACGGAGCGCCGTCGGGCCAATACCGGAAGCGGAGCAACGGGACGGCCGCCCGCTCGCACGCGGCCCCGACCGCCCGGGCGAGCAGCCGCGCCCACCGATTTACCACGGCCACCGCCAAGGACTCGCGGCGCCACGGCGGCGCGCCCGCCAGGTCCGGCCGGCCGCACCGGTCCCGCGGCCAACCGACTTCGCCGCGGCCGTTGAGATAGTAGTCCGCGGCGGCGGCAACGTCGAACCCCAGGTAGACCTCTTCCCCGCTCCGCACCACCAACGGCTCGCCGCCGACGGCCCGGACGACGGCCTCCCCTTTCGGCGCCGGCGCCCGGAATAAAATCGGCACGTCGACGGCGCCGTCCCGCCACACGTCGGGGGGCGTCTCCCGGGCGACGTGCTCCGTCTCGCAGGGGATTACGACCTTAGGGCCCGGAGGAAACGCGCCCCGGCCGTATACCAACGTCACGGCCGGAGGGCCCTCTGCCCGCGGCAAGCCCGCCATCAACGCCAGCTCCGCCAACGCGTGGCGCGCCCGGGCCGTTCCCAAACTACACTCGCCGACGCCGAGCGCTATCAACGACGCAACCTCCGCCGCGCGGCCGCCAGCACCCGCACCAGCGGCGAGCGGTAGGCCCCAAGTTGATAATAGGGCGTAAGGCGGCCGCCGAACGACTCCTTGAAGCGGGCGATGGCCTCCACGTTGACGCCGACCATATCCAACGGCAGACCTCTCTCCCACACGGCCTGGACCTCGCGCCACAACAAGTAGGCGCCGAGGGGGCCCCGGCCAGCCTCGAAAGACGCGGCCAGCAGGTCGTATGCCGCCAGCCGGTCCCACAGGACGAGCCGTCCGGCCACCGGCTCGGCCCCGCCAGCCTTTAAATAAAAAAAGGTCCCGGCCGGGCCGCAAAACGCCGCCGCGAGCGCGCGCAAGAAAGATGCGGGCACGGGCGGCGTCATCCCGCGCCGGCCGAAGGTCGCGGCGTACATCGCGACGAAAGGCTCCGGGTCCGCGCTCTCCTCGACGGCCGACCCCTCGCCCTGTTTTATTTTATTTCGCAGCGACGACGAGAGCGACGCCAGGAATTCCTCCGCCGGCGCCGGCGCCAACAGCGACGTATAGCGGGCGTCGCCGCGGAAGCCGGCCCAGGTGAAAGGCCGCACGTCGGCCAACGCGGGGTGACAGGCGAGGCGGGCGTAGCGCCAGCGGCGGCGGATTTCCGCGGCGGCCGCGGCCAGGACGTCATGGTCGCGCGCCTTCACCCGCTCGGCGCGGAGGGCTCCGGCCGACGGCAGGCACGGCCCCCAATACGGCGTGAGCGGCGGTATCTCGGCCGCCGCGCCCAACAATGGCCCGCGGCGCTCCCATACCGGGACGAGCGCCCGGGGCTCGCCGCCGGCGGCGAAGGCCAGCGCGAATACGCGCCCGGCCAGCTGTCCCGCCAAAAGCGAGAGCCACGCGGCGCCCGCGAAAAGCGTGCCCTGCGGCGACGCGGCCAGAAAACCGTCGAACCGGGCCAGCTCTTCCGCCGGCACCTCTTCTATCTCGAAATCTTTCGACACGTTTACGGTAGTAACGCCGCGAAGGATTATAATACAAAATATATAGGCCAAAAAGGGAAATCGGGCCGACGCCTTTCCTTTGCGCCGGTATAATTAGTATGGTATATTAACGCCGAGAGAAGGAGACGATATGACGGCGATAAAAGTCAAGCGCGTCGTAATGCGGCGGCTGGTGCCGGGCGCGGACCTGCTGGACGAGTTGAATAAACTGGCGCGCGCCGAGGGCATCGAGCTCGGCGCGGTGTCGGGCATAGGGGCGCTCAAAAAGGCGGCCGTCGGCATCTTCGACCTCGAGAAGCGCGAATACGTAATTAATAAGTTCGACGAGGAGATGGAGATCTGCGCGCTCAGCGGGAACGTCTCGCTTAAGGAGGGAAAGCCGTTTGTCCACGCGCACCTCGCGCTCTCGAGCCGCCAAGGCCGCGCCTTCGGCGGCCACGTCATGCCCGGGTGCGAGATCTTCGTCGCCGAAGTAGTATTGTGGGAATTCAAGGGTGCCAGGCTCGAGCGCCGGCCGCAGGAGGACTGCGGCGGCCTGGCGCTCTGGGCCGCGGAGAATATCGGGAAGGAATAAATACTTTAGCGCGTTTTAGGAGGGTAAGATATGAAGGAAAAATTAACGATACTAGTACTCGCTTCGCTCTTGGCCGCGACGGCTTGCGAAGAAATGTACGCCCCGCCGCCCCCGCCGCCCCCGTCCCGTTGGCCCGATTTAACGTCACCGGCGAACGTCTTGCGAACGGTCGAGGCGTCGTTTAATTACCGTGCTATCGACTACTTAAAAGACGCCCTTAGCCCCAACTTCGTCTTCTACTTCGACCCACGGGACGTTGGTAAATACCCGCCGGGCAAGAACTACGTCGTACCGGAGCGGTGGTCTTCTTTCGAGTTCTGGGTTGCCGTGAATAATATGTTCAACAAGGCTTATACGATCGACTTATCTATAAATACAAGCGGCGTAGGCGAGCCGGAACCCGAAGAAAAAACGTATCTGGCGGACAATATCGACCTGGCGCTACTCGTAATGGTCGACGAGAAGCACGGCTACATCGCCGATAAGGGCTATTGTAATTTCGAGTTCGAATCGTATCCGACCAAAGAACGCAAAAGGAACTGGCGGCTGACGAAATGGTGGGACCGGACGAGCGTGGTGAACGGCAAGCCCGACGGGGTGACGCCGTCGTCGCTGGGGCGGATACTGGCGCTATACCAATAAGCGCGCCGGAGGTTTTGCGGTGAAACGTATATCAACCTTAACGGCGGCCGTAACGTTGGCGGCGTTGGCGTTAGCCGGCTGCTACAATACGGTCATCGACGGCGAACCGCCTCCACCCGAATACACGTCGCCGGCGACGGTCTTAAAAGCGGTGCAGATATCTTTCAACCAGCGTAACATCGACTACCTCAAAAAATCCCTTAGCCCCAACTTCGTCTTCTACTTCGACCCCCGCGACGTGGGCCAAAGCCCGCCCGGTAGTCATTACGTGATACCCGAGTCGTGGTCATACGACGAGTTCATGATAGCCGCGAATGGAATGCTCCAAAAGGCATACTCGATTTCCCTCTTCGTCCGGGTGGAGCCGCTGCGCGAGCCGGGCGAAAACGAGGCCACGTATAAAGCCCAGAACGTTAGGATATCGCTGCTGGTGATGGTAGACGAAAACAACGGCTTCATCGCCGACGGCGGCTACTGCGACTTCGCGTTCGAAGCTTATTACAACGAGAAAAAGGAAAAGCTGTGGCGGCTTACCGGGTGGTGGGACCACACGAGCGAGGGTTACGACGAACACCCGGGCCTGGCGCCCGCGTCGCTCGGGAAGTTATTAGCTCTATATTATAGGGAATGAATTGGAGGCCTTAGCGTGAACAGGATTATATCCTTGGCGACGGTTCTGGCGCTCCTGGCGCTCGCCTGCGGCGAGGAGGAACCGCCGCCACCGGCGCCGCCGGGGAATACGCCGGCGGAAGTCCTAAAATGTGTCGAAGTATCCTTCAACCAAAAGAATATTGACCTCTTAAAGAAATCCCTCAGCCCCAACTTCGTATTTTACGCGAACCCCGGCGGAATAGGGCGCGCCAACCCGAAAGGGACGCCGCCGTACCGCTTCCCGTCCAGTTATAGCTATACAGAGTTTTGGCATATCGCTCACAATATGTTCAACACGGCGTATGGGATTAACTTGTCCATATCGACCGGCGGCGTCGGCGAGCCGGAGCCGGAAGAAACCACGTTCGTGGCCGACCACGTCGAACTGTCCCTCGTCGTGATGGTTGACGAGAAACGCGGCTACCTCGCCGAGGGGTATTGCCACTTCGAATTCGAAAAATACAAGGACGAGCAAGGCCAAGGTTGGTGGCGGCTAACTAGATGGTGGGACGATACCGAGAGCGGCGGCGAAGGGCCGCCGGGTATAGAGCGCGTGCCGCTCTGGTATATACTGTCGTTGTATGAAACGCCGACTTAGGGAGGTCGCGAGATGAAGGAAATAACAATAGGCGTTACGGTCGTCACGGCGCTCTTAGCGCTCAGCTGCGGCGAGGAGGAGGGGATTACGAGGCCGCCGTTCGCGTATTTCCCCGTGGACGTCGTGGAAAATTTAGAAATTTCCTTCAACCGAAGGGATATCGACCTCCTGAAAGAATGCCTGAGCCGCGACTTCGTCTTCTACTTCGACCCGGACGACGTGGGGAAGAACCCGCCCGGAAGCAAGTACGTAATACCCGAATCATGGTCTTACACGGAGTTCTGGTCTGTTGCGGAACGTATGTTCCAGAAGGCGTATTCTATATCGCTGTCGATTCCTACGAGTCAAATCGCCGCGCCGAAGCCGGGCGAGAATATTTACAAAGCTGAGAACGTCTCGATATCGTTGTTGGTGATGGTCAACGAAAACAACGGCTTCATCGCCGACGGCGGCTACTGCGACTTCGCGTTCCAAGTTTATTACAATGAAAAAAAGGAAAAGCTGTGGCGGCTCACGGGATGGTGGGACTTCACGAGCGAGTACTTCGACCGGGCGCCGGCCTTAATCCCCACGTCGCTCGGCATGATACTGGCGGCGTATAAATGAGGTTACGGCACAAACAAGGTTATAATCGCGACCGCGGCGGTCGCCGTCCCGGGGGCGGCCCGCGGCGGGGGCGAGTCCGCGACGCCGACGTCGCTCGGGCGAATTCTAGCTATGTACTATTAAATAAGGCGGAGATTTTAAGATGAAGAAAATAATAACCCTTGCCGCGGCCTTGGCGCTGCTGGCCCTCAGTTGCGGCGAGGAGTAGGGCGTCAAGCCCCAGGAGCCCGAGCGCCTCGAGCCCACGACGCCAGCCCAGGTCCTCAAGGACGTCGCGATATCGTTCAACCGGCGCGACGTCAACCTCCTCAAGGCCATGCTCGGCCCCAACTTCGTCTTCTACTTCGACCCGCGCGACGTGGGCCAAAGGCCGCCGGGGAGCAAGTACGTAATCCCCGAGTCGTGGTCGCGTGACGAG
>Ga0153916_10001299_pt1 | contig 17753 bp, 14 predicted proteins | sample Opewatmetagenome_FD_109642 | JGI IMG/M metagenome (GOLD analysis project Ga0153916, IMG submission 109642) | Freshwater wetland microbial communities from Ohio, USA - Open water 3 Core 3 Depth 4 metaG | ecosystem: Environmental > Aquatic > Freshwater > Wetlands | place: USA: Ohio, Lake Erie... | reverse complement strand
GTGAAGCTTCCACCAGTAGCGCTACCCACATGCACGTTGTAGATAACTGTTGCTCCTGCAACAACCTGCGAAGCGACATGAGGCGTACCGCCACCCCCGATGGACACAGTTGGGGCAGTATATCCGGTTCCACCGGCAACTACATTGATTGCGGTGACAGAACCCGTGGTCGAGACCACAGCGTCGGCTGAAGCGCCGGTACCCCCGCCGGTTATGCTGACTGTTGCAGATGTGTACCCACTGCCTGGAGATGTTATCGTAATACCAGTGATAGTACCATTCGCTCCCACAGCAGCAGTCGCCGTTGCTCCTGTGCCATTACCTATGATATCTACTTTAGCATCAGCCAATGTAAATGGGCTGTTCGCCCAATTCGGATATGGACCAAAGTAATGTGGTACCTTAGTCTCATCTGTCGGATTTGCTGGTGCAGCTTCTACGGATTGGAACTTGCTTATTCCGCCAAAGGTTAAGGAAGCCAGCAACATCGAAAAAAGAATGAAGTAAATAAACTTACGAATAGTCATTTTGATCCTCCTTTATAAATATAAATTCCTTAGGATATTAATTTACAGATGGTCGTATGAACTTTATTACAAAGATATTTTTTATCGCCATAATTGTTTGATCCCCTGAGCACCTCACTCCCTTATCTTTGGTTATAAACTTGTTCTTACTATTGCTTTCGTCGATTTTATTAGCGACAATTATGCATATCTGTGTGATATATCCAGTCAAATTTATGGGCTTGATCACCTCCTTTTGAGATAGTGGTATCTGAAATCAGTTAAACCCAGGTCGCGATACCCACCCGATGATCGAAAAGGTTAGATATATGGCAGGTAAGATTCTGTACGTGGTAAACATATATTGGGAATTTATCAGCCAACCTTCTTTACGTATGCAGGGTTGGATACTATGAATGGCGTAAAGAAGATAAGCTCCAGGAAGATTGAAAAATCGGCTAATGGGGGCCCCCAATCTTCCATCCCAGATATGGGCATGCCTACCGTACGGCTGATCAGATAACCGATAATCGCCCCAATGGAAAGTAAACCACCGAGTGCCCAGCCCCATAAAAGCTCTCCCCGGTAGATGCCAACCGCGGAGACAATTGAACCCAGGAAAAAGGCAAAAAATAAGATACCCATGTATGGGGCATCTTGAAATTCGCCCGGTGCATCGTACAAATGGATCAATCCTGCTACAAGAATAACAATAATGCCTATCCACTTGTATAATTTTGTTGTTTTCAATGTCATTCTCCTCATTGAAAATTGGTTTCGAACTAAAGATACAAGCTGGTGAAATTATGCTCAGGTTCGATTAATGCCTTGCTGTAAATTACTATTGTGGTTATCTGGCAGGCTGCTGCCATTCAGGTGTGAATCACTTATTTTTCCCAATATCATTCCGACACGATCGATCAAACGCTCTGGAGCTAACGGTTTAACCAGATAATGAATGCGTAAAAACCTGCCCTCTTTTTCAGGAGCTGGAATACTTTGGTCAGTCAGGATGACAAGCGATAAATTCGGGTACGTGCCAATGATTTTAGGGATCAGTACTTTTTTTGTTTCGGGAATATTGATATCAGAAATAACGAGGTGGTATGTCTCGGATCGAAGCAAATCCATCGCCTCATAAACACAGTCGGTCGCGGTGACGAGATAGCCAGCGCGTTGAAGGATGAGCGCAATGGACTGGCGCAAATTAACATCATCCTCTACGAGAATGATCAATTTAGGACACATGGTAGCCCGCCTGGATTAACATCATTTTTATTTTAAAGGCAATAGGTGGATGAAAAAATTTGGATTCGTTGGTATATATTGGGAGGATGCCAATTGTTTGATTAAAAGAAAAGGCGAGCAGCGGTTGCCACTGCTCGCCTCAAGGACACGATCAATAATTTGTTTAGACCACCAGGCGATAACCTAAATCACGGACAGTGATGATCAATTGAGGATGGCGTGGATCGGATTCCAAGATCTTGCGGATTTCATGCATCTGCCAGCGAGCAATTTCGCGGGCTTCAGCCCGGCTCACATTTTGGTAACCCTGTGATTCGGAGACCAGCTTCTCATATGTCACGGGCTGAGGGGAATGTCTCACCAGAGTGACCAAATATTCGAATGTCGAGGGTGGCAATGACGATGTAAAGTCTTTTAACTTGACTGAATGAGTATGTCGATCTAGCACTATAGGACCACATTTTAAATACCGGGTTGGATCAGCTTGCAGGACAGGTACATCATTAGCTGACTTGGACGGCTCACTGCCATTGATGGATTGCAGTTCTGACAATAAACTCTGAAGCTGAGTGGTTATCTCACGACGACGTTTCGGTTTTTGTTCCCTCAAGATTGTTTGCACGCGGTTCAGGATGGTTTCTGGATCGATCGGTTTCAGCAAGTAATCCCGCGCGCCCAATCTGACTGCCCCGATCGCGGAATCCAGAGTGGCGTGTGCCGTCAGGATAAGAACGGGCATATCTGGATATAATTCCCGTAGCTGGGGGAGCAGCTGAATGCCATTTTGGTCGGGTAACTTGATATCCAGGAAAGTTAAATCAAAGGCTCCAGCCTGCAATAGCTGAGTAGCTTCTTTAGCATTCGCAGCAGTAGTAATAGTATAGCCCGCGCGTTGGAGAATCAGCCCAAGGCTGCGCCGAAGATTTGGCTCGTCATCAATAATCAGGATGGAGTGATTTGTAGGCATGTATTACTCCTCATTATCATCAGTGCTGGTAACAGCTGGGAGCCAAACGGTGAAGCTGGTTCCCTGACCAGGCTGGCTATCAACTGTAATCTGCCCTCCGTGTTTCTGTATTATCCCATAGCAGATCGGTAACCCCAATCCCAAACCGTATTCCTTGGTGGTAATGAACGGCTCGAAGATGTGAGGTAAGATGTCAGCAGCTATACCCTGACCTGTATCTGAAAATACTATACCCACCTGGGAATCTTTCTCGGGACAAACCATATCTATGGATAATGTCCCACCGGATGGTTTCATGGCTTCGATGGCATTCGTGGAAATATTGAGGAATACTTCAATCAGCTGGTCTTTGACACAATTCACATAACGCTTTTGCATTCCTAGTGTGGATCGCCAGGTAACTTTTGAATTGCTCAGCTGTGGAATTAGAAGTGAATGGACTTCTTCAATGATCTGCAAGAGTTCTTGTGAACGCATCGGTTGGACAGCTTGTGAACGATAGAGCTGGCGTAATTGTCCGACCAGATTGGATAAACGCTGGGTTTCGGAGAGCGCCATCTCCAATGGTTCTAAGCTGGGTGAATCAGTTCCAGTATCCTGTTGGATGAGGTAGAGGCAATTTTTTATCGTCTGTAACGGGTTGTTGATCTCATGAGTGACCGAGCCAACCATGCGACCAATCACAGCGTGTTTTTCAGCCTGGAGTAATTGATTTTCGACCCGCTTTTTATCGGTGATGTCGGTGCAGGTACCCACCCAAGATAAAACATTGCCATCCTCATCTTTGATCGGCACCCCGCGGACTGAGAAATCACTATATTCACCTGAGGAACTTCTGATGCGATATTCGGTATCATAGGTTGAATTTGTTTTGACTGCATCATCCCAAATTTTTGCAACTCGATTCCGATCATCAGGATGAACAGCGTTTAGCCATCCATCACCCCAAAACTCCTCAACACTTTGACCGGTAAAAGCCCTCCAAATGGGATTATCCACAACCACCCGCCCTTCCAGATTGGTTTCCCAGACAATCTGAGAGGTGGCTATAACCAGGGAACGATACTGTTCCTCGCTCTTCATCAAAGCGGCCTCGGCTCGCTTATGATCGGTGATATCTTGCCTGATGGAGATGAAATTAGTGATATCGCCGCTTTGATCGAAAACAGGGGTAATGGTTTGCTCCTCATAATATAAGCTGCCATCCTTACGACGGTTAACAATCTCCCCCCGCCAAACATGGCCAGCTAGGATGATGCCCCATAAGTTTTGATAGAAATTTAGGTCCTGCATCCCCGACTTGAGGAAACGCGGATTCTGCCCGACTATTTCATCATTTGAATAACCTGTTATCCGGCTAAACGCCTGGTTAGACCATATGATAGTGCCGTCTCGATTCACAAGGATTATTCCATTGGCAGCAGCGTCGAGAGCAGTCGTTAATAGTATGAGCTGCCTCTCGGCTTGCTTACGCTCAGAAATATCGCGGGCAGCAGCGAAAACACCACTTACATTGCCGGTCTCGTCGCGATAAACAGACGCGTTGTACACCACAGGTGTTGTATGTCCATCCCTATGCTGGATTTCCAGCTCGTAGTCGCGTAACATTCCAGTTTCAAAAACGCGTTGATATCCGGAACGAGCTTTTGTTGGATTTGTAAAATAATTGTGAAAATCCCTGCCAATCAGCTCCTCCCGTTTATACCCAGTGATCGTCTCAGTAACAGAGTTCACATCGCCAATTTTGCCATCGGGTGTAATGGTCACCAAAGCATCCAAATTGGCTTCGATCAGGCTACGGTTATAAGCATTTAACTGACGCAGTTTCATCTCCGCTTGCTTACGTTCTGTTATATCCCGAGCAGCAGCGAATACGCCAGCCACTTTGCCGGATTCATCACGATAGACTGAAGCGTTGTAAACGACGGGGTTGACATGCCCATCCTTGTGCTGAATTTCGAGCTCATAATCACGCACCAATCCAGTATCGAATACATGCTCGTACCCGGCGCGAGCCTTCTCCGGATCGGTGAAGTAGGTGTCGAAGGCTGTGCCGATCAGGTCTCGACGGGAATAGCCAGTGATTTTTTCTGTCACTGTATTCACGTCACCAATCCTTCCATCCGGGGTAATCGTAACAAGTGCATCCAGGTTGGCTTCGATTAAACTACGGTTGTAAGCGTTTAGTGAGCGTAACTTTTCTTCAGCTTGCTTGCGCCCGGTGATATCTATGCCCATCTCCAGGATCAGGTTTGATCCATCTACGTCGGTGAACGGGAAATCAAAAACGTCATAATTGCGAGCATCCGGACCGGTCCATTCCCAATGATGGCTACGAGCGGTATGTAAAACTCTATAAGTCTCGCAATTCTCACACGGCTCTGCGCGTCCAAAGAGGTAGTCATAGCAATGCTTACCGTGGTCCTCACCGAAGTGCTCACGGAAATAACGATTAGCAAACGCAACATGATAATCGGGTGTCAAGAGGATCAGGTAGGCTGGCAAGATTTCCAAGACATCATTGAAGCGCTGCCGTTCCGCTTCTACCGCTCTGGTTTGAATGACCAATTGGGATTCTACGCGCTTCCGTTCTTCAATTTCGACTCTTAATTCATCATTTGCCAATAATAATTCCTGTGTGCGTTGCTGGACGGTCATTTCCAATCTCTCATGCGCTTTACGGAGTGCATCTTCAGCCAGCATTCGCCGGGTGATATCATTGTATGTGATCACAACACCATAATTTTCAAGGGGGAGTAGAGCTGCGGTGACACTGATCCAGGTGATTTCATCATTTGCCTTGACGAGGCCCATCTCGACATTTTCAACTCGACGCTGTTCTTGCATGGCACGCACGCTGGCAAATTCTACTGGTGGCATCGGTGTACCATCAGGGCGGACAATCTTCCACTCCTCCCCTTGGATCATCCTGTGCCGTTGCTCTTCATCTGACAGACCTAATAACTTCGTGGCTTCCTGATTGGATTCAAGAATATGTCCATTTTTGTCGCTGACAGTAACACCGAGAGGCAGTGTGTCAAAAAGGACGCTATATTTTGTCAGATTTATGCGTAAGTCATCTTCAGTCTGTTTATGTTCTGTGATGTCCAGGAAAATAGTCGCGAATTGGTTTGGTGTATAGCGATAGGCAAAAACTTCGTAGTATTTGTTTAATGTGGGTGAGTAATCTTCGAATTGGATTGGCTCACCTGTCAGCATGACCTTTCCATACATATTTACCCATCTATCACCTTCATCGGGAAGCACCTCATGGTAGGTCTTCCCAATGACTTGGTCTCGCTTCAAGCCAGTGAGGCGCTCAAAGGCCGGATTAATGTCGAGGAAACGGTAATCACACGGTTCGCCATTTACATCGAAGATCATTTCATGGATGGCTAATCCTTCGGTCATGCGTTCGAATAATGAATGGTAACGTTCCTGGCTTTCAAGCAGTCTGGTCTGTGCCATCATCCGTTGGGTGATATCACTTACATAGATGCGGATCGTGTCATATTCTTGGGAATAATAGATAGTTTCCTCAAAAACGTGCCCTGCAACATCTCTTTCCCTATAAGACTGTGCTCCTTCGTTTTCGATTGCATACCTGTTCGGCTCCATGAAATCATTGGGCAGGAATGAACGTGCGTCGGTCTGACCGAGTTGGGAAAGGGTTTGGTGTGCAGCCTGATTGAGATAAACTACCTCCCCATTACGGGTAAATTCAAAGATTGGCATAGGGTTCAATTGGGGAAATGATGCCAATCGCCGTAATTCTTCGTTCTGTTGGCGCAGTTCATCAATCTCTTGTTGTAGTTCTTGAGGAGTGGAAGCAGAAGCATTCATGGTTATTATTCCCTTGTTTTATGCAATCAAGACTATGCAGGACACCTATAAATCGTAAACATATTGGGTACCTTATATTGTTCGGCCCATAATAAAGAAATATGAGGATAACTAAGGGCGAAGATTAGTGGTGACTAATACTGAGATCGATAACAACAAAATTTAACCTATTAAGCTGGAGATTTACGTATTTTAATATGCCAATATTTTAATACAAAATTCAGGTTTTATTTAATTTGGGTCTTAAGGGTACTAAATAAATTTGCGGTCTACAAATATTAAGGATTCCTACTCCTTCTCCTCCGCGAAGCTAGAATTGTTGTGATAAATTTCAGCATTAACGGCTATTCGAAATTTTAAACACTGTGCGAATTGGGTAAATTTGAGTTGCGTCGATCCTCGCGCCATTCGGAAAAAATAAAAAAACCTGCTTTCCCAACAGGTTCTTTTTTGGCTGAACCATTTTAAACAATGACTCCTTATTGAATGGTGCACAGCTATTGATAATGTTGTACTAGTAACGAAAGAGCTAAATTAATGCCTGATAATAGATTTTTATATAAAGATATTTGAGGTTATTTGATTGTAACGGGGCAGGCATGTAAGACCGATATTATTGCCTGCCCCATGATGGTAAATCGTTTATCTCTGAATTAAAGGAAGATAGACTTCCAGTGTCTGAACAAACTCATAAGCACCCATATCCACTATAGGGGGCGATCCATTTCCAGTGTCAGCAATATCAGGGTTGTTGAGGAAACGTGGGTAGCCTGCCAGATCATAAGGCAATGGTTCCGAGGTATTTCCGTCACCATCTAAATCCAACATGTCTGCAGGAACCTTGGTGTTATCACCGGCATCAATTACTGGTGAGGAAGCGCTGAGGTGTAGGTCGTTAATATTCGGATCCACGAAGATTGGATCTACATTCAATATATTTGTGCAGGTGCTTCCTAATGGACATTCCCCCTCCAGATCGCTGTATGTGATAGTGGGATTGCTTGTATCATTATAAACTTGATCGGGAGAATTGTCCCATAAGATACTGTTGTGGATCATTGGATTACTTGTTGCGTTATACAGCGCGCCGCCCTGGATTTCTGCCAGGTTTCCTGTGAAGGTAACATTAATCAGGGTGGAATCGCTATGGTCATTATAAATTCCCGCGCCCGTAACAGACCAATTATCGACAAAGGAAACATTCGTCAGGCTTGGATTGCAATAATAATTGAGCATACCACCACCTCGAACATTGGCTGAGTTGTCAATAAATGTGACATTTACCAGGATTGTGTCACTGTAAGCATTGCCCATCCCACCGGCAAAACTTCCTGAGAAGTTGTTTCTAAAGGTAACATTTACAAGGTGTGGGCTATTATTCAAATTGTACATTCCACCACCTGAGAGGGATGCTGAGTTATTTTCAAAAACGACATTCGTGAGGCTCGGACTACCTGCCTGGTTGATCATCCCAGCACCACGTTGATCATCTGGGCCATTAGCATTGCCTTCGGTGATTTTAAAACCATTCAACACCGCACTACTGTCTGTTCCACTTCCAGTGACTACGTGATAGGCATTATCACTATCATCACCTGCAACTCCAATATCACCACTTAAAATAGTGACACTTGGATTTTTATCACGTTGGCTGCGATCAATCTCATCCCCAAGAAACCCTCCATATAATCCAACACCAGTTTTTAGTTGAAAAGTCATAAAACGGTTGATCCCAATCGTAGGTCTGTATGTCCCCTGCATCACCCAGATCTCTTCACCAGATACGGCAAGACTGAGGGCGTACTGCAAGCCACAGGCATTTGCCCAGCTATCACAAGTACCGCTGGTCAATCCGTCGGGTTTAGCATACCTGACTGTTGAAGCAGTTGCTTGTATATAAGGAGAAATACCAAAGATCAGTGCAGAGATAACAATACCAAGTAGAAATCTATTGAATAACCTGATGATATTAGATTTTTTCATTGCGTTCTCCTTTATAATCAAGAAAAGAACAATATTATACTACTGCGTTGTAAGAAACAGAAATTACCCACTGCTTTAATTGCTTCTGACCAATTTTTAATTTGTACACCACCGTGAATACTGAATTTATATATAATTTTGAATTATCTCCTATTAAATTATCAGGCGGAGAATGCCAATAATCTCGTAAAACGGTGATAACGAATTTATAATCACCTTGGATGGGGAATGTTGTAGTAGTTTTGGTCGTCAGGGTCCTCGATAACACCTTGACGGAGGCAAGAAAGCATATCGCTAACCCCTTCTGGTACTGTTTTGGAGATGCGAAATCCCAGGGTGTTTGCTATTTTACCAAAGCGGACCCGATAGTCTCTCGGGTCCTCACCTACCTGAACATATCTCACGCGCGCACCAGGGATTTGTTTTAAAAGCTCGTCCACGATCATCTTCTTGGTATAGTTTTGTGTGGAATCGCCTACATTATAAATATTCCCAGACACTATTTCTTTCGGCGCATTCAAGACCTTAAAGATGGCTTGCGAAAAATCGCTTACATGACAGTAAGGACGCCAATAATTCTCACCAAACACAACCAATTCTCGCCCCAAGGCAAATTCCTTTGTGAATTCATTCACCGTCAGGTCAAAGCGCATCCGTGGAGACATACCATAGACCGTGGAAAATCGGAGCACTGTCGGATGGAAATCATCCCCTTGATTAGGCCGCTCGAGTAATAATTTTTCGAATGCCACTTTTAATACAGCATAAAGTGAGACTGGATTCAAGGGGGAGGTTTCGTCCACAAAATCATCAGAGTCTTTCATCTTACCGTAATTGCTACAGGTGGAGGCAAACACAAAGCGCGAGACATGATACTTTCGAGCACTTTCCATCAAGTGAATCGAAGCATCCAGATTCGTCTTCCGAGCCAGATCTGGCTCGAGCTTGCAGGCAGGGTCACCTACGATGGCAGCAAGATGGACAATCCCATCGATATGATTATGCTCAAAAACACCCTCGACGTCAGGATAATTGATGATATCCACGCGGTGAAAGACAAAGTTGGGGTGATCCCAAATATCGAGTAATGCGCGACCACCATAACGAAGGCAGTCAAGGCAGATGACCCTGTACCCTTTTTGCAACAACCTGCGCAATAAGATCGAGCCAACATAACCAGCACCACCTGTGACGAGGATGGTTGAAATTGGCCTATCAGATACAACAGCATCTATATTCGATTCAGTCATATTTTTCAATAATAAGTTATAACCAAATATATAAAATCTTGGTATACAACAACATGTGATTATTAATTGCACACGCCTATCAAGTTAAGAAGATCGACATTTGTGATCATACTTTTGATGAGGTGTCATGATGATTAGGATTATCAATTATATTATGGGAAATAAAACCGCCAAAGATGAACACTATGAGGATCGAACTATCTTGTTTATTGTTGATCTATTATATGGGAATTACTGATGTAACCGGTGCGAAAATTTTAATGCTTTAGAGCAGATTGCCTCTGCTTGTTGATCTGTGAGAAATGGAGTTGTCGGTAAACTGGCAACCTTTTTCGCAGCTTGCTGTGTACCAGGACAATCATTGAAGCCAAAACTTTCTGCACAAGAATACTTGTAAGTCCAACTTACATCAATGCCCTCCGATTTCATATGGTCATAGAATGCAAGTTTATCATCACAGACTAGAGGGTAGTGTATCCAGGATGGCTCCGAAGATGGTGGAATCTCAGGAATACTCCAGCCAGGTTGGTTGGCTAATCGATCACGATAAATCTGAGCAATCCTTCGTCTTCGACTCAAATTCCAATCCAACCGATCCAGTTGTAATTGGACAAGCGCACTGGCAAAGCCTGGCATGGCAGCTAAATATCCGCGAGGTTGATTATAAGTAGCTGGGACGATTTCATATACCCGTTCTTTTAGGATAAGTGAATACATTTTGCGGAGGAGCGTATATATCTCTGGGGTGGTTGAAGTTTTATAGGCGAGAGCCTTTATGTACATCGCCCATTTATTACTTTTATCTTCTACAGTTGATAGGAACTGATGTATCTTCTTTGCAAGGTCATCGTTGTTGGTCATTATTGCCCCACCAGCTTCCCCAGAAATCACTTTTCTACCCCCAAAACTTACTACCGAGACTTCTCCGAAACGTCCGACCTTCTTACCCATGTATTCTGCTCCAAGTGCAGGAGCTGCATCTTCGATGATGAGAATATCTCGATTTTTAAATATAGGCAGGATTTCTTCCAGATTGCACGGGATACCAAATAAATGAGTTGGGATTACAGCGGTAGTGTCAGGAGTGATCATCCGTTCGAGCACTTCAGGCAAGACATTAAGTGTATGTAAATCAATATCAACAAATCTGGGTCGATACCCGGCATAATGAACGGCATGCGGAACAGTAATACAGTTATAAGCGGGGAGCAATACACTTCCTACACGATTGTATGCTTTCAATATAGTATACAATCCAACTCGAGCAGTTTTGAGCAGAAATATATATTTTACCTGGAAGATATTTGATAACCTTGAAATAAGTTCTTTTTCCAATAACTCTCTAGGTTTGCTCGTTAAGCTATTGAAAATATCATTATATGTATAAGTGGGTGCGTAACGTGAGATCAATTTCAGTCCTCCTAATTATTTCTTGGTGTAATCAAGTCTCTTGAAGCATTCTTGGCATTCGTTGGCAATTAACACTTATCAGATCATCCCTTAATGTTCAGCGGTTTTATTTTTATGGTTCTTAAATTAGTAGATAAACAGTTTATAGATGATATTGTTATGATGCTCTCATTTGCTTGGTTGATGGGTCAAATCTGTAAAGGGTTAAATATTCAGGCTACGCGTGCTGGTCCAATGGAATCTTCTCAAGCAAAAATAAACTTGTTAGCCTAGCAGTTTTACAAGAAAACCTTTTATTGGATACATTCGAGCAAAGTTCCACAACTTATAAAACAGAACAATTATAGTGACGACGAGGTATGGATTTGGATTGCCGTTTGCAACAGTTTCTCAAACTGCTCGGCGGCATTTTGAGGCGAATGATGCTGCTCAACCCAGATCCGCCCATTATGTCCGAGCCGATCGCGTAAACTTTTATCTTGTTTTAAAGCAAGAATGGCTTGAACCAATTTTAATGGATCCTCAGGTGGAACCCATACCCCTGCGTCTGCCTGCTTCACTAACTTCCACGTTTCGCTGTCTTCATCGACGCTGACCAAGATCGGACGACCACTGGCCATAATTGAGAATGTTTTAGAAGGTAGGGAGTTTGATCCAACACCGCGTCGGAGAATGACCAAGGAGATATCAGCAGAGGCCAATACTTCACACAATATCTCCCGCGGCTGAAAAGGTATAAATTTCACATTATGCAAATGGCGAAGATTAGCTTGTGATTGAAGTGATTCTTTGCCAGAGCCATCGCCAACAAAAATAAATTTAATGTCAGGCTGGTCAGCAAGCATTTCTGCAGCTACCAATATAATTTCTAAACCTTGTGATAATCCGATATTACCAGCATATAAAACGATAAAATGATTGGAAAATCCATTTCCCTTTGAAAAAGGATTTTCCTGTGGTATTGGATGAATGAGATCAGTATCAACCCAATCATAAATTAACACCATCTTAGAATCCGGAACTCCTAATTGATGTAAACCTGGTCTATAGGAGTCTGAAAGGATTCTGACCTGTTGGGCGTGGCGTAAACAATAACCTTCCAAGCTCGCGACTGCCTTAATGACAACTTTATTCTTGAAGATGCCCAAACTTACTCCAATATCGGGATATAGATCATGTACGGAATAAATAGATGGTATTCGCCGTAAGACCGCTAAGCAAGCATAAGGTAACCAGACTGATAGAGCTGTAGTAGTCGCAATCACTGCATCATAATTCCGGTTGAGCCCCTCCCAGGTGGCTCCTATTTGATAGCAAATAAACTGGATCATGCGGTTTGTCATTTTTGCCCGATCCAACGATGGTAAAGGAACTCTGATCACCTCAACCCCGTCCTCATAGGACCTCTGAATTTTCCATTTCTTATATTCCTTTGGAATTTGTCCTGAAGGATAATGAGGAACTGCGACGATCACTGTCATCTGGTGTCCACGAGCAACTAAACAAGTGCTGAGCATTTTGAATAAAGGAGCACTAGGGCCAAGATCAGGAGAATAATAAGGGGTGATAATTAAAATGCGCACAGATGATTTATATAAGAGCTGGAGAAGTCGGTAGTAGCTTGATCCATCGGTGAAGGAGTGATGTCTTTATAATGTTATCAAGCCTATTCAGAGAGATTATTGTTGAAATACATAAAGAAGCATAGCTTAGTATCATCATTATAGAGATCAACACTATAATATTCCAGGAAATGGTTCTCGGAAATTATCTTTCCTGCGCTTCTTTTGCAATATGTATTTACCAAACGCAAAAATTAGATCATACCAAAATGGAGCTGGGTCGGACCACGAGAACAAGGCCTCTAGACATATGCCGCGTAATGATCTACACCAATCCATAAGTGTTAGTTCTCCTCGGCGCCAATAATAAAACGCGGATAATAAATCCCGCCGTAAATAGATCCATTTACCAGTTTCATATTTTTGTATTCGATTACCAGGCAAGGCCCAGCCAAGTGCATCACAATACATAGTGTAAACTAACTCAACCCCACTAGCTTCTGCGAGTGCTGATTTATTGGATGGTCGCCCGATGTTAGGTTCTACTATCAGATATTTTCCTGTGCGCGAATCGAGCTTTAATTCCAGGTATCCAAGACCGCGTAAGTGAACTTTTTTAAACAATCGCACTGTCTCTCGCAAAACTTCATCGTTCCTGCATTCCTCGCTAAGGCATCCATCTCCTCTTTCAGCAGGCCATTGTCGCAATTTCCGCGTGACAAAGGTTACCAGCGGTTCGGAATCAACCCCAAAATAGCAATAACAGGTGTAGATATTTGAATCTGGACCTTCTATCCATTCCTGTACAATCAAGTCCTTGCTCCATTTTTGGCATTGATTATATAAAGCAAGTAGCTCCTCAGCAGTGAATACTTTATAAGCTTTCAGCGAACTATTCTGCTCCCATTCAATTAGCCTGATCGATGGTTTTAAAATACAAGGAAAGGATAACTCCTTAGCAGCCTGTTCTGCATCTAGCTTATCCTTGAGAACAAACGTGCGAGGGATTGATAGACCTTCCTTTTGAGCATAGGAGTAGAAACTTGCTTTATCCATTAGCAACTCGTCAACTTCAGGATCAGACAGGATAATGTGATACCAATTTACTAGTCTCTCTCGATTCCGAGATACTAGTTGCACTTCTATGTTATTACAAGGAAAGAGAACTGCTTTCTGTCCCAATTTAGGCCCCAAAACTTCGAGGGCTGTAATCACTTTATTATCCAGTGTGTCAGTAATAATAATTTTCTTGCAAATCTTGGTTCGACAGAAGGGGTGTTTAGGATTACTTGCAAGACCAATGACAGGAATCCCTCGTTTAGCCAATGTGCGCGCTGTTTGAATGCCATTTATACCATCTAGGGCGAATACAACCGCATAAGGTGTTCTTTCGGATTGAATTGCAGATAGCTGACTAATTGATTCCATATCAGTAGGAGCGAGTAAATTAGGTCAATCTTCGTAAGCCCAATTACTAGAGAGATTCTTTTGTGCTTTGAATATGCACATACCTCCAAATGATCCGATTATTGGAATATTTGAAAACTTCTCAATGAATAATGTTAGTTTGGTAGCTAACTTCCTTGGAAATATTTCTTTACCACAAAAAGTTAGTAATTTCGAAGGAACCGTTCTATATTCTATGACTGTAAAACCTGCGCTCTCTAATGATTTGCGAAACGTCGGAATATAATAATCTTTGACAGGAGGGGTCTCGTCGTGCCCTTTTCCTTTATTCAAAGCACCAGCCATACCATTCTGTATCTTCTTTAGGAGAGTTATTAATAATATTGGTATGTCTAAACGGCTGATTAAACGAGCCTTATTTACTATACTGATCGTTAAAATTCCACCGGGTTTTATTGCCCGCGCTATTGACTTTAATGCTTTAGTTTCAGAGTTGAGATAACCTACCACACCAAGGCAAACTATCACATCAAAGCTTGATGTCTTAAGGGGTAGCTCCTCGATGTTCCCCTGAAGGAATGCGGCGTTAAAATTGCCTGCACTTTTACTACCATTATTCGCCTTGATAATCATCTCATGGGAATTATCCATTCCGAAAACATTGTGCCCTTTGCTCGCTGCTTCACGTGCAAATCTACCTGCACCACAACCTGCTTCGAGTATGATCAAATTTGGGGATAAATCCAGATCATCTACCCAGGAGAGAGCAGTCTCCATTCGTTTTTTATAGCAATAAGCAGTGAAGTCATTAAGATCATACAGCTTATCCCAATATTCAACAGCAGTCGGATCGGTAAAGTCTAATTCCTTTAGATGCTTACCCATTTAACACCTTGGTAATAAGTAGATAAACAAATTTTGATTGATGACATTTCTCCTTTACAGCCTAACCACGTTTGCCAATTAGGGTAAGCTTGCATTCTTCATAGATATGGCAGTTCTAAACAATTTTTCAAATTGCTTGACTGCATTCTGAGGAGAATGATTATGTTCAGCCCAGATACGCCCATTATGTCCAAGTTGATCGAGCAGAGCTTTATTATTTCTGAGGCTCAGTATAGCTTCCGCGGTTCTGCGCGGATCTTCAGCAGGAACCCACAATCCGGCTTCAGCACGCTTGATTAATTGAGTGGTTTCGCTTTCTTCATCTACACTTACCAATATCGGACGACCACTAGCCATGATCGAAAAAGTCTTGGACGGGAGAGAGGCTGAACCGATTCCTTGGCGAAGGATGACCAATGATATATCCGCAGAGGCTAATACTTCCGGCAATCGTTGGCGTGGTTGAAATGGTACAAATTGCACATTCGACAACTGCTTTTGCATAGCTTGGGATTGTAGGAATTCCCGACCAGCACCATCTCCGACAAAGACGAACACGATGTCCTTATGATCTATGAGTAGCTCAGCTGTAGCGATGATATTTTCCAATCCTTGCGAGAGACCAATATTACCAGCATAAAGTACTGTGAAGCGATCAGCAATACCATATTCGGAAGAAAATAGGTTTTCACGTGGTAGAGGCTGGATCAAATCTATATCAACCCAGTCATATATCAAAACCATTTTTGTGTCAGGAACGCCTAATTTGTGCAAGCCGGTCCTGAAAGATTCTGATAGGATCCGCACAAGTTTCGCATGGTTCAAACAGAAACGCTCGAGTATAGCTACAGCCTTGATCATTAATTTGTGCCGGAATATTCCTAAAGCCACACCCACATCCGGATATACATCATGGACAGAATAAATTGCTGGTTTTCGTGATAAGACAACAAAGCGTAGATAAGGTAACAATACTGCTATAGAAGGAGTACCTGCCAATACAACATCGTATTGATGTCCTATATTTACAAAAGATGCAATTAACTGGAAATATACTATCTGAATAAGTCGTTGGCTGAGATTCTTCCGATTTACTGATGGGAGACCAATGCGGATCAATTCCACACCATTTTCACGCGAGCGCCAGAGTAATTTACCTCTGAAAGTAGCTGGAACCTGTCCAGACGGATAATGAGGCACAGTTGTAATTACAGTCACCTGATGTCCGAGTTTTACCAAGCCTTCGCTGAGCATTGTGACTAGTGGCGCTGCGGGTCCTAAGTCAGGTGCATACATCGTGGTAATGATTAATACTTGCATATTGTTGTGGACTTTTATTTTCCGCAAAAAATCTTAATATTACCCTGCTGAAGCTAAAATTATTTCTTCCTGGTTCTTCAATACATTTGGCCATTCTTGTTCTGGGATGGATTTTTTCCCTTGTAAATAAAAACGTACCATGCCTTCAGCTTTTGGGATTTGAGTGTTAGTGGGGACGATTCTGGTAAAGAATTTCAGCAATGTATGGGTGACTGGTTGAATAAGAGGTTTTATAAAAGGATTAAATACGACTCTTTGCCTCACTGGTTTGGCTTTATAACTCATCCGAAATTTATACTCATCTACGCTAGATGGAGCATCAAGAGAATGGAGGCCGTAAAATACACAATTGATACCTTTTCGCTGAAGTACCTCATGAGTCAGGACATAAGTTAACGCATTGTTGATGCCATATTTTTGATGATTGGTACGGCTTTGCTGATAATATATACTGACTGTGTCTCCGATTGTACATGCTAATAGTGCAGCAACGAGTGTTCCATCGTGAATAGCCCCCCAAGCTTCAAAACAAGGCAATCCCTCAGCACTCAGACATAAGGTCTCCCAAAAACTCCTCGTCTCTGCACCTGTGCGACCCTGCCGAATCAATGTTTCTTCACGAACAGCCCATCCTTCTTTTGACAAGCGTTCTAAAGAGATTGGTTCGTATGAAGCATATTTCAATCCAGCATTTACATGATTCCGTGATTTTGAACGCAGATCACCTAACTCATATTGATTTCGATCATATATAACATGATAGCTTAATTGTCCTTCAGATGCGCTAAGGGGGGTCGAATAACGAATAGCAATGGCTTTGCTTTGTTTGAATAATTTCAATATTTCGTCATATGATGGCGTGATTAATTTATGGTACGGAAAGGCTTGATAAATTCTCGGACCAATATCATACCAATGACTACTTGGTGTTTGAATTACATGATGACCTTGCCGAGTTAACCATTCAATGGCAGATTCTAATTCCATTTCAATTTCTGCGTTATTACTCATCTGTTATTTTATTGGTCTGTAGGTGAATATGACAAATATAACCAGGATGGCTATAAATATATCAGTTCAAAATTCCTTCTTCATGAATTATAAAAACCATTCCATGAAATGCCTACTAGATAATCACCAAATTCAGGGTTTACCAAGGGATTATTGTTTTCTAGCATATCGATTGCATTTACAACCAGGTTAATCATGAACAGTACGTTTTCCAGCCTTACGATCGACATACTGCTGCTCGATCCAGGCATAGGTGATTTTCAGGCCATCCCTGAGCGGTGTGCGAGGTTCCCAATTCAGTATCGACTTTATAAACGTGTTATCACTATTGCGTCCAGCAACCCCTTTAGGCGCATCGAGC
>Ga0153916_10001298_pt1 | contig 17757 bp, 14 predicted proteins | sample Opewatmetagenome_FD_109642 | JGI IMG/M metagenome (GOLD analysis project Ga0153916, IMG submission 109642) | Freshwater wetland microbial communities from Ohio, USA - Open water 3 Core 3 Depth 4 metaG | ecosystem: Environmental > Aquatic > Freshwater > Wetlands | place: USA: Ohio, Lake Erie... | reverse complement strand
GGTAGTTTTAATGGCAATTTACCTGATGCAAAATCATCCCAAATTTACCTTGGGCAAGATTTTGATGGAGCTGATGATTATATAGAAGTTACAGATCCTGGAACTGGAAGTATTTTAGATTTTAATTATGGGGATGATATAACAATATCTGTTTGGATTAAACCTACTGCATTACCCAGTTATGGTTGTATATTGGAAAAAGATCCTTATGAGGATATGAACTATGGTTTACAAAATGTTGGTCAACAATTAAATATCTTTTATAGAGATTCAGCTGACACATATTATCCTGAATATCTGACTACAGAAAATGTTTTATCTACAGGAACTTGGTATTACGCAACAGCAACTTATACTTTTGGGACTGGTTCTACAGCGAAGATATATATCGATGGTAATGAAAGATTAGCAAGCTGGAATGTGGGTAATGGAAATGATGCTCCACTTTTAAGTAATAATCCTTTATGGTTTGGAGCAGATGATATTGGTTCACCTGGTTCACCAGATGAAGAATTTAATGGTATTATCGATGAAGTTCGCATATCTAATATAATAAGGAATAGCAGTTGGATAACTACTTCGTATAACACAATGAAAAACCATAGTACATTTATAAATATCGAAAGCGAAGAATACATTACCAACACCTCGGTTAATTCGATTTCCCCATACATTGTAACCTATTCCCCATTTACAATTACTGCAACAGGTTCAAGCGGTTTAGATAATGTCACTTTATACTATCGCTATTCAACAGACAACTCTAGTTGGGGAAGCAATGTTTCCTGGTATAACGAAAGTAATCCTGATAATGAATCCCCATGGGAATGGAGCTTTAATTTTTCTAATGGCACAGGCTATTACGAGTTTTACAGTATTAGTATGAAATCAGGCTCTCCAGATGAATTAGTACCAGCCAACGCTGATGCAATTTGTTATTTCAATGAAAGCCTAAATACATTACCTGAAATAACTCTTATAAATCCACAACCAAATGGTACAACAGGTGTAAGTCTACTACCAATGTGTCAAATATGGGCAAATGATAGTGATGGAGATACTCTTACAGTTTATTGGTATGAAAATACTAGTGGAAGTTGGGTTTTAAGAAACACAAATAATAGTGTCAGTGCAAATACTATTGTAAGCTATAACTTTACACAGTTTAGTAATTATTCCATTACTTATTGGTGGAAAGTTGCTATCAATGACAGCAATGATAATATATCTTCATGGTTTTATTTTACAACAGAACCCATCATTACCTCGGTTGATACCATTGACCCATATGACCAATCAACATTTTCATTAACTATCAATTCCACCGGCAGTTCAAATTGGGATAATGTTACATTATATTACCGATGGAGTGAAGACAACAGAAGTTGGGGTGTTGGAATACAAAATATTTCAATTTACGAAGGATTTGAATCAGGTTCCATGAACACAAGTTTATGGGATGTCTATAGTAGTACAGCATATGGACAAAATGTGGTAAATAATACAAATCCAAATACAGGTAGCTATTCTTGGTTTATGGCTTCAAATATACAAAATAATTACAACCTTAACGAACTATATACAGTATATGATTTCACAGGTGCGACAAATATAAATATTGACTTCTGGCAATATGATTCAACTGATGAAGAAACTGATGCCCCAGCTAGCTGGAATGATCATTATGATGCTGATGCTGTAGCTTTTACAAACGATGGAACAACTTGGTACGAAATAATAGATGCTGCTACATTAAATATTAATGGTCTATGGACACATTTTACCTATAATATTAGCAGCCATCCTAATTTCGATCCAAATGTAACTAGTAATTTTGCAATAAAATTCCAGCAATATGACAACTGGATATATCCCAATGATGGAAGACTCTGGGATGATGTTTATATTAATTTTACACTAGGTGGTAATGGTATAAACTGGACTTTGTGGAATGATGCTAACAACCCTGATAATTCTTACCCATGGAGCTGGAACTTTGACTTTCCAAATCAAACAGGTTATTATGAGTTCTACAGTATCGGAAAGAAATCAGGTGAAATTGATGAAGATCCACCAAGTTTTGCTGATGCAATATGTTATAATAACCCAACTACTATGGTCGATCCAATTATTCCTTACAATCAGACTACATCACCCTTAACAATTACAGCAACAGGTGAAAGTGGTTTTGAAAATGTAACTTTATATTATAGGTACAGTCAAGATAATATTACATGGGTGATGGGCTCAGGAGATATAATCTGGTCATCTGAACTTCTTACAAATCCTGGTTTCGAAACTGGAGATACAACTGGCTGGTCAAACAGTGGAGGAGGTACAATGACAGTAGGTACAGATTGTCCATATGGTTCCCAAAGTCCCGATGGTACTTATTACGCATACTGGTTACAAAACAATTGGATTGTAAATTCTTATGCTTATCAGAATGTTAGTTTAGATAGTTATGCAAGTTATATTGATGTTGGTTTAGCAAAAATTAATGTGACAGGTTGGCTGGTTTCTGATGAATATAATGTTCCGGTATATGATGAGTTCTTTATGAATGTAAAGTTTTATAATGCATCTGATGTAAATATTAGTGATTGTTGGTATGAATCTGGTGGAACTAATCCCGTATCTCAAGGTAGTGGAAATAATGTTGGTTCCTGGGCTCAGTATGGTATTACTAATTATACTATACCTGTTGGGGCACGAAAAGTACAAATTACATTTTTTTGTTGGGAATACAACCCTATAGGACCAGTTTATTGGGATTCTGGTTCGGCAGAAAACTTTTCAGTAACAGTTGGAATAGAGGATTATAACTGGACTGAGTTTGGAACAGATACAAATTATCCATGGAGCTGGGAGTTTAACTTCCCTAATAATACGGGATATTATGAATTTTATACTGTTGGAAATAAATCAGGGTGGCCAAATGAAACAAAACCAGATAATGCTGATGCAATGTGTAAATACAACAATCAGCCAACAATTAGTAATGAAGTCCCTAGTAATGAAAGCACTGGAATATCACTCACTCCTCAGATGAATATAACAATAAATGATCCTGATGGTGATTCTATGACAATTACCTGGTACAGCAATAGTAGTGGGACATGGCAGGTTTTTGGAATTAATTCCAGTGCTGTAAATGGAACTTATTATCAAACGAATGCAAACTATACATCTACTGGAAAAACCTATTGGTGGTATGTAAGAGTAAATGATGGAATTGATACAAATTCTAGTGCAATATTCCATTTTACAACTACAGATATTGCACCACCACAAGTGACTTCCAACTCTTCAACCGGCGTTGAAGAAACCAATGCAACATTATGGGGATATCTATATGACGAAGGAGGGGAATCGTGTACAGCAAGATTTGAATATGGAATAACCACAAGTTATGGAACAAACACAACAAATCAAACAATATCAGAAGGGGAAGAATTTTCAGCAGAAATAAATAGTCTTACACCTGGACAGATTTACCACTACAGAGCTTATGCTAATAACACATATGGTTCAGATACAGGTAGTGACATTACATTTTTAACAAAACCCCAGCCTCCAACAAGTTTTACTGCACAAGCAAACAATAGCTCAACAATTTATCTTACATGGACAGTTGGAACAGGAGCAAACACAACATATATTGAACGCAATACATCTAGCAGTTGGGCACTTGGAGAAGCAACGGAAATCTATAATGGTTCAGCTGCATTTTATGAAGATACTGGACTTACACAAGGAACTACATACTACTATCAAGCATGGAGTTATTCAACATGGATAGAAATTTCAACATTTTTCAAATGGTCTGATACCAATGCAAGTGATAGTAACACTACAAATAATAGACCAACATGTACAGTTATCAGTCCTATAAATGCATCTACAAATGTAAATCTGCAACCTATTTGTGAAATATGGGCAAATGATACAGATGGTGATTTACTTACAGTTGATTGGTATGAAAATACAACAGGATCATGGTTACCCAGACAAACCAATACAAGTGTAGAAGCAAACTCAACATTAAACTGGACATTTACCCAAGCAAATGCATATGGTACAACTTACTGTTGGAAGATTACAATCAACGATAGTATTGATAACACCACCTTCTTGTATTATTTTACCACAATAAAAATCAATACATCAGTAGATACAATTAGTCCTTATGTAGTTAGCACATCTCCATTTGCTATCACTGCAACTAATACTACACAAGTTGACAATATTACTTTATACTATCGTTGGAGCAATGATAATATTACATGGTCTATACCAATACCAGGGATGATAACCGATAGTGTAATTTCGGAATATGAATGGGATGCTCAAGAGGGGCGACAACCAGTTGTCTGCCGTGTAAATAGTAGTGAATATTATCTTATAGCAACTGCTGGAGATACAGGAACTGATAATGATGGCTGGGCAAGAGTTATCCGTGTCTATAATAATAATGGATCTATACAACAATCCGTAATTAGTAGTTATGAGTTTGATGATTCGGATGGGAATTATCCAAGTATTGTTCATCTCCCTGGTACAGATAAATATGCTATTTCGTATAGGGATACCACAGGAGACAGAGTTAAAGTAGTTACTTTGCAGGTTTCTGATATTACTGGTATTATCACTCAACCATATATTGATGTTCAATCTTTGACTTATGATGGACTTTATACAAACATGATTCTTGTGTCTCCTGATGAGCCTTTTAGATCTGGATGGATTTTTGCTGTTGCTTATCAGGAAGGTGGTACAGGGGGTGCAGCTGCAACAAATGATGGTTTTATGGAAACTATATGGATTGACAATACTGGTACGATAAATAATACTATAATGAGTACAAGAGAGTTTGATATTGCTGATTGCGTTCAACCAATCCTTGTTATAGTTGATGCTGATACAGTAGCAATTTGCTATACTACAAGTGGCTCTGATGGTTATATTTCTGCGTGGAATATTACATCATCAGGAATTATAGGAACAACCATGGCAGATGGGTGGGAATACGACACAACTAATGGTCAATATCCTGGTTTCATAAAAATAAGTGGTAATGTGTATGCTGTTGCTTATCGTGATACTGATACTTTTGGGTATGTTATAACATTTAATATTTCTGATACTGGTATGATTACAAAAACATTTGTTGATTCCCTAACATTTACTGGAACAATGGTCAATCTAAATAACTCTATTTTTCCAATCGTTCAAGGTAGTGTTTATGGTATTAGTTTTCAAGGATTAGACGCAGATGGATATATTTATACAATGAATATCAGTAGTGATGGTGTTATTGGTAATGCTATTATTGATTCTATTGAATTTGATACAGCAGATAATGCATATTTTGCAAATGTGATTAATCTAAATAGTAGTTATTATCTTGTTGTATATCAGGGTTCTGGATCTGATGGATGGGCAAAAACAGTTGGAATCAGCAATGATTTAGGATGGATGAAGTGGGAGAATGTAAGCAACCCTGATAATAATAGTCCTTGGAGCTGGAATTTTAATTTCCCAAATGGAACAGGTTATTATGAATTCTATAGTATTGGTAAAAAATCTGGTTCAACAGATGAATCTCCACCTGAATCAGCTGATGCAACATGTGTATTTAATAGATTGCCAACAATAACAAATGAAGTCCCAAATAACGCTAGTACAAATATACAACTTATCCCGCAATTGAGTATATCTGTAAACGATATAGATGGAGATGGGATGAATATAACTTGGTATAGTAATAGTAGTGGTTCTTGGCAGATATTTGGTGTAAACAACTCGATATCAAACGGTACTTATTATCAAACTAATTCTAACTTTAGTAGCCCTGGTATCACTTATTGGTGGAATGTATCTGTATATGATGGTGTAAATACAAATAATAGTGGAATATTCCACTTTACTACAAGTTATCAGCCAGTTATAAGCAACCCAGGACCAAGTAATAATAGTAATACTCACTATACAACACCTGTTTGTAATATTACCGTTTCTGATATTGATGGTGGATCTGTTACTATAAGATTTTATGAAAATATCACAGGTAGCTGGGTACTTCAACAAACCAATAATAGTGTTGATGTTACAAATCCCTCAAATGTAATATGGAATAATTATAGTAATGCTACTCAGGAGTATACAACGTATTGGTGGAAGGTTAATGTAAGTGACGGAAAGGGATGCTATGCAGAAGAAATATACCACTTTACTACTGCAAATACTTCAATTGAAGTCACACCTTCGAGATGGGATCAAGGAGTTTTAATTGTTGGTAGTTCAAATGAAACAACAGGATTTTATTTCAATCTAACAAATAATGGAGATGTGCCACTATATATTCAAATTAAGGCGAGTAATGCTACAAATGCTACAACTGGAGCTAAATGGGTATTAAATGCAACACCAAGCTATGATAATTTTACACTACAATATAACAAAAGTGGAGGAGGGACATGGACTGCAATTAATCTTACATATGATTTATTTATATCTAACTTAGGCATAGGAGCTTGGCAGACATTTGATTTAAAATTAATAATGGCAACAATGTCTTCAACAAGTGATCCTTTGTCTATGGATTTAACTTTTAGATCTATTAAAGCATAAAAATGCAAAAACTTGTTTATTTAATTAGGTTGTAGATGTTGTGCTTAGGTTTTTATCTATTATTAATTTAAGTATTTTTGAAACTATAAAACAGGTTAGTGCTAGTTGGATAAAAATACAAATTAATTCTTGAAATAAGTCAGACCATGGGGATCTATCCTTGAAAGCACCTGGATATTTTTCTTTTACTACAATATAACCAAAAGCTGATGAAAATATATTTTCACCATTTTGTAAGGATTTTTCATCAAAAATATGAAACTCAACAGGTTCAATATATGGATCAATATCTGATAAGATCCAGTGACATGCCTCATGTAGTGGAGTTGTTAAAATAATAAAAAATAATGATAGTATGAATCCAAAAAAAATTATTTTTAGACTATTTTTTTGTTTTTTAATTAACCACATATAATTAATAAATTGTTATTTTGATATAAATATCTTTTTATTTAATTATATAAATAAATTAATAAATCCATCATATGTCATTTTGTCAAACTGTGATTTTTCTTTCCTGAAATTTTGACGAAATAACTTTAAATATTATCACTGACACAAATTATCGTGCTAAGAATTAGCAATTTATTGAAAGGAACTGGAAGGAAAAGAGATGAAAGGAAGAAACGAAAGAAGAAAAGTTGGGATACTTTTTATTTCAGTTATTATTTTACTTCCTTTTATCGTTACATTAACACTTGCTAATGACCAAGTTATATTTTCATTTGATCCGCGTCCAAATGATCCTCCATACGCACCAATTAATCCAGATCCTCCAAATAGATCTGTAGGTAATACAGCACCTGTTACACTTTATGTAGATGTCTATGATGAAACAGGTTATACTGTTGATGTGTATTTCTATAATGCATTAAACGATGCACTCATAGGAGTAGATTACAATGTTCCTTGTGACTGGTCAACAGCATCAATTGTATGGAATGAACCAATAGAAGGAGAGATCTACTATTGGTACACAATAGCAAAGGATCCCCAGTTTGAAAACAGATCTGAAACCTGGATTTTTGCAACAGGTCCAAATCAACCCCCAACAATATCAAATGAGTATCCTGCTAACAATAGTACACAAATAGACATCCAACCACTCTGTCATATAGATGTTTTTGACATAGACGGAGACGACCTAACAATCTATTGGTATGAAAACTCAACAGGATCATGGGTTCTTAGAAGAACTGAATACAATGTAAGCGCAAATTCTACAGTTTATTGGTCTTTTATGGATGCTAACCAATATTTAACTACTTATTATTGGATGGTAAATGTAACTGATTCAATATATAATACAAACGCTATTTTTAACTTTACAACAAAATCTAAACCTAGTACTCCAAGACCCCCGTCTGGAGGATATACCCCTCCACCAAATCAACTTCCCATAGCAATAATTACAGCTCCTGATACTGCATATGTTAACGAAACAATAATTCTTTACGCATATTACAGTTATGATGTAGATGGATATTTAACTGGATACAGATGGGATTTTGAAAACGACGGAGTTTATGATACAAACTGGACAGAAGATACATTTGTAATATGTAAATATTCTAAACCTGAAAATTACACTATACGTCTTCAGGTCCAGGACAATAATGGTGCTATAACAACAGCATCACACAATATAAATATTATAGAGATAAGACCAGATATGGAACCTCCGATACCAATAACTGATGGTCCATACTTTGGATATACAAACGAAAATATCAACTTTAATAGTGACAGTAGCTATGACCCAGATGGAATAATTATTAATTATACTTGGTACTTCGATGATGGTAATATCTCATATTTAAAAAATCCAATACATGCTTATACAAAATCAGGAAACTATGCAGTAATTCTAAAAATAACCGATAACGATAATTTAAGTAATGTAACAATAACAAAAGCAGTAATTATAGATAAAGAGATAGAATCAAAAGAGAAAGAAAAAGAACTACCATTCTTGTTAATATTTATCATTTTGCTAGCCATAATTGCAACTATAATATTGTTTATCATTCGTTCAAAAAGATTACAATTAACCTTAATAATAGAAAAAAATAATGATTCAAAGAAAAACAAAAATGAAGACATAGATCAAAAAATTGATGAACTCTTATCTGGATTTGATAACAATTTAAATAAAAAATAAATTTTTGTTTTTTCGAGAATCTAAAAACGAAAGTTTTAAAAGCAACCATCCTATTTATTATTCGCGCTTTAACATAATATGAGGGTATATAAAGGATGGGATGCAAAATGCAAATTAAAAAAATATATGGGATTTTAGTTATAGTTATGATATTAGCTGGTTTTACTCCATTAGTTTTGGCAGCAACTGAAGACACAGTTATAATAACCTTTGATCCAGAAGGTAATATAGACATTGATATTAGCTACGCATCTTATAATTATAGTAGTGTAAATGCAAATTCCTGGAAAAATACAACAGGTGGATATTTTACATTATATAACAATGGATCTGTTCCTATGGATACTCAGATTAAAACTAATTCCACTACTGATCCTGTTGGTTCAGGTGAAATGAGTCTTAATGCTTCTGGTATACCTCCAAGTACCGATGAGTACGCAATTTATATTGAGGATCTTGATTTTCCAGGTTATCTAACTACAGCTTATGTTGTGGAATTTGATCAAAGTCTTAATCCACTAGATTCTAAGACATTTGATATTTGTCTACTTTTAGGCACTAATCTTTCTGCTAACTTCAGCTGGCAGACTACAACAATCTACTTCCAAGGTTCACAATCTTAGAATTAATACAATTGAATAAAAAAATCAAATTCTTTTTTATCTTGTGGTTTTTTTAAATATAATAAGAAGTATAATTTTTTTTGATTTGCTTATTAAAAATTATCTTTTGAATATACATCTGTATAACTATCTACAAAAAAATAATTTATACTATTTTAATGTTACATTAACATCATAGATAAAAGAGAATCTTAATGAGGATGGGATGTATGAATAAAGATAGAATTTATTTATTTAAACATACTATTTCAACAAGAAAAATAGACAGTAAAATCTTATTTGCTCTACTTGTAACATTCATGTTGGTTGCAATCACAACACCTATTGTGTTAGCTGCAAGTGAAGATAATGTTGTAATAACCTTTGATCCAAATGGAAATATTGACATTGACATAAGTTTAGCATCGTACAATTTTAGTAGTACAACCGCAGGTATGTGGACAAATTCAACAGGTGGTGCTTTTACATTATATAACAATGGGTCTGTTCCTATGGATACTCAGATTAGAACTAATGCTACTACTGATGAGACAGATATGTCTTTGAATGCATCAGGTGTGCCCCCAGGTACCGATGAGTACGCAATTTATATTGAAGATCTTGATTTTCCAGATTACTTAACTACAGCTTATGGTGCAGAATTTGATCAAGGTCTTGCCTCTAGTGATTCTAGAACATTTGATATTTGTCTACTTATAGGTGTTAATCTTTCTGCAAATCATAGTTGGCAGACTACAACAATATTCTTCCAAGGTAGTGTAAGTTAAAATATAAAATAATAAAGCAATTTTTCTTAATGAGAAAATATTAATTACTCCTTTTTTATTATGGTAATTGGAGAGATGGGTGAAAAAATTAACAATTTTATTTCTGGCAATTTTAGTTCTATTTCCATCTTTTTCTATAGTTAGTAAAGGTGGTTTTGAGATATGGCCAGGGAAATTAACTATAACAATGAATGAATGGTATGATAAATGGGTTGAGACTAAATATAATAAAATTCAGGTTACTAACCCTTATTCATATGGCATTAATGTTTCTATAAAATTAGATCATCCTAGTACTGAAGTTATTTCTGAGGGATATTCATATATTCCAGATCTTTTTTGGATTAAAATAGAACCAAAAATAATATATTTGCCCCCTTATTCATCAAATACATTCGAAGTTATTATTGAAGTGCCAAAAGATGAGCAACCAAAACATTTTAATGAAAAATGGGAAACATGGGCGATATTAGATTCAAATTTGTATCCCGGAGGTCATGGTGGCATGAACTTCAAATTAGAGCTTGCTGTAAAACTTTTTATAAACACACCAAAAGTTGAAGCAGCAAGATCACAATATTTTCCTATTGTATTATTTTTATTTTTCTCTTTTTTTGTGATATTCATTATTTTATTCTATGTAAAGAAAAGAAAGAATTATCTAATCAATGATAAAAAACTAAATTCTTCTTTATTTTTTTACAGGAGAAAAAGATTTTAAATTTTTTTTTTAAATTCTTATAATATTATCTCCTTAAGTGTTTCACATATGATTCATATATGATTCATATATGAATCAAATATGTATCAAAAAAGTATCAAAAATATATCTAATGTGAATCAAATTTAATACTAAAATGATTCAAAATATTTATATAATGGTGAGTCATATATGACTCACCCATGGGTACGACTCAGAAATTTCCAGTTGATTTTCCACCTGCAATCAGAGAAATTATTAAACAACAGGAAGGAATACTTGGAAATTCTGAATCTGAAGTTGTAAAAAATATAGTTTTATTTTATTTTAAAGAAAAAGGACAACTAAAGGTATTAAAAACTATTAAAAGACGAGAGGGGTATTAACTTGGGTAAAACCCAGAGAATCCCTGTTGGTTTACCGCCTTTTATACGAGAAATAATAATACGACAAGTAGGTATTTTAGGTAACTCAGAATCTGAAGTTGTAAAAAATATAGTTTTAATGTATCTTACTGAAAAAGAACTCCTTAAAAAAATCGAAGCAAACTCAAAGAAAGGGGGGCGGCTGAGATGAACAGGAAAATAGGAGTTCAAATAATTAATTTGCTACTAGCAATCCTGTTCATAACAACTGCTATCCCAAGTATAGTACAATCTGCTCCTCCAATATCTCAAGTAACTATTATAGTAGACATTAGTGGAAATGGAGACTATACTAGTTTAAATGAGGCTATTGCTAGTGCTGATATCACAGATATAATTTTGATTCGAAGAGGAGTTTATAATGAGCATGATCTTGTAATAGCTAAAAAGATAGAAGTTATTGGAGAAGATCCAACAAATACAATAATAAATTGTTCAGGAAGTATTGCTTTTACCTTAGCCAGTTCATATGTAGATATTAGTAATCTACAAATAATTAACACGGGAGAATTTGCTATATCAATACTTACCGAAAGCATCGGATGCACGATAACAAATTGTATAATAAATACGCTCAATGAAGCAATTGCAATTGACGTTAAATCTTCATACAATACAATCTCGGGCTGTAACTTAATCGGAGTTGATAATAGTAGACAGGGAGTCAAAATACACGGATCTAATAATATTGTTAGAAATTGTGAAATGCAAGATTTTGCTAACGGTGTTTTAATAATACTAGATTCTAACAACAATGAAATCCTAAACTGCAACATAATAAATAATGAAAATGCTATTGATATCAGAGCAAACTCAAATAACAATGTTGTAACCGGTTGTAACATCTATTCGAATCTACAAAGTATAAAGATTTGGCAAAACTCAAACAACAACAATGTTTCAATCAATAACTTCTGGAAGAACGATATAGATGCAATTGATGAAGATAACAATACATGGGATACAGGAGTCAAAGGTAATTACTGGGATAAATATAGAGGGGTAGATGCCAATGGTGATGGTATTGGAGATACACCGTATATAATATCTGAAGGAAAAGTGGATAGATTCCCAATTATTTCCATTATTCTTCCAGATATAGTAACAAATCCAGCTAATGTAAAGATTATAACTAGTAAATCAGATAATACACCTTCATTTACTTGGAGCCCATCAGTCTATAGTAAAGGCATAAAAGGATACTATGTAAAGATTGATAGCGATCCTGAAATCTTTATTGGGAATATAACAACTTGGACAGCTACAAAACCGCAATTTGATGGAGTACATAAATTCTATGTAAGGGCAGAAAGTGCAGATAACAAAACAAGTAACTACTCTATTAAAACATACACAATTGACACATCTATTATAGATACTGATTCAGATGGATGGTCTGATTCAGAAGAACAACAATATGGTACAGATCCAAATAATCCAGATAATTATCCGTTAGATACAGATGGGGATCACTTACCTGATTCAGTTGATATAGATGATGATAACGACGGTTACGCCGATGAAATGGAATCATCATATGCAACCGATACAAAAAATCCAAATTCATATCCAATAGATACAGATAAAGATGGAGTACCAAACTATGATTCACCAGATAATATATTCAAAGGTGATGAGGATGATGATAATGATGGTCTTTCTGATTCAATCGAAACTGAAATTGGGTCTAGTACAACTAATATACTAGATGCAAAAAGAATATACATAGCTGGAAAACAATATTATCTAATTGACTTAAATCAAAATAACATATTTGATGCTCTATACAACCCAGTAAGTAAAGGTTTAACCGCAGTAGAAAAAAGAAACAACAGTTATCTTATTGATACAAATGGAGATAATGTTTGGGATTACATCTATAATATTGAAGACGAATCTATTACCGCATACAGCGAACAATTGTCGATATCTCCTGTTATATGGTTTGTTTTAATTCTTGTAATAATACTACCAGTTCTAATTATTATCTTCTATTACCTAAGAAGAAAATCAACAATAATTAAAACATTAAGGAAACCAAAGAGATTTATTAAAAAATCTTTAATCAAAGAACCATTAAAAATCCCAATTTCTGAGAAAAAAGACACATTGGAAATGGTTACCCAAACAAAAGCCTTATTACAACATATCCAACAAGATGTTGAAGTTTACATGGAGAAACTAAGTGAAATAGAAGAACAATTTATATTACCAACAATAAAAGAAAAAGAAGAAGAAAAAATTATTGAGGAAAAACCTATTGAGGAAAAACCAAGTAAAGTTGAGAATATTAGTGAGGTAGAAGCAAAGGTTGACCAAATTTTATTAAAATCCGAAAACAGATAATATAAATAAAAATCAGCTAAGAATTTGATATGAATAAAATCTTATTATCCATATTAATGGCATCAATAATTCTGATTGTTGTACCAAAATGTAAAGGAAGTTTTGATGTACAACCAAGAGAATTATTTTTGTCTATGGATAAAGAGTTCATTAACGGAAATACATCAGAAATATTAAGAGTAATAAACACTGGAGATTCTGAAATTAATATTTCTTGGTATTTAGATGATCCTTCACCTGATTTAATAAGACAGAATAGAACAACAATTCCTGATCTTTCTTGGATTGATTTAGAACCAAAATGGAAAACAATTCAAGCACATAGTAATGCTGAATTTTTTATCCATCTTAATATCCCTAAAGATAAAAATTATCTAGATAAATATTGGGAAATTTGGGTTACTTTTAAAGAGGAAGAATCTGGTTTTATTAAATTTGAGCATGCTGTAAGGTTTTATATTGATACTCCTAAAAATTTAAAAGAGGATAATAACAATATTTTAACATTTTCAGCATTTGTTTTTTTATCCTTAATTTTTATTGTTTTTTTAATCATTATTTATCTGTATAAAAAAAATAAACAATCTTGATATTAAAATTTATTAAATATTTTTTTTATTTCGTTTCTAAAATTTTCTACACTTCCTTCGTTGGGAATCACAATATCAGCTGATGCAATTACAGAACCCAGCCCCCAATTTAGTTCTCTTTTATCCCGCTTTTTTAAATCATGAATATCTTTACTGTCATCCTCTCGTTTTCTTTTTAAACATCTTTTTTGTCTAATTTCATCAGAGGCTATTATTGCTATAACAATAAAATCTTTACCTAATTTTTTTTTAAATGTTTCAATTTCTTCAATATTACGAATTCCGTCTATTACAATATATTCAAGCTTGCTAAATTTATTAATTTTTTCAAGTGTTTTTTTTGCCCAAATATCCTTTCCAAATTTTTCTCTCATCTGATTTGCTATAGCTCCAACACGTTTGTCATCTAAAGTAAGCCCGCGATTTTTTACTTCCTTCCAAACCATATCCCCCATTCTAAAAACATTTATTCCCATATTTTTTGCAATTTGTACAGCTTCAGATTTACCTGAACAAGGCATACCAGTGAATGCAATAATTTTCATTTGTTCACCAAAGTAGTGCTGGGCAGAGATATATACTCGAAGTTTAAATCATTTAACTTTAAAGGCTTTTATCCTTGCCTTTCTTTATACTAGAGGAAATTTTATTATAACAACTTGATAAGCTTTTCCACAGCAACTATTATTTGTTTTGGAAAACGCAATATAAGAAATAAGCCATAAAAATTTTTTAATAGGAGTGCATATCTATTCTTAATTCGGTCTTTTAAAAAATTTTGTTTAACTTTTTGACAATAAGTTATGCTATCTATAAATTTAACATTTTTAAAAAATTTAGATTTATAAACATATTTGGCTGTAACTTTTCTTGGACCGGCCATGTAAATTGTATCGTGAAAAGCCATTATCCCACAATCTATAACTTTAGGAAACCATATTTCAAAGTCTAACTTTATCAGTTTATATTCATGAGCACCATCAATAAATATTAATTCAACAGGTTCGTTAAAATTTTCGGCTGTTTCTTTTGAAGTTTTTTTAATTGGAACTACAATATCACTAACATTCGCATTTTTAACATTCTTTTCGAATTCTTCAAAAGTATTAACTTTTCCATACATTTTTTTTAGTTTGGAAGAACCCGTGTGTGGATCGATTGCATAAATTTTTATTTTATTTCCAGATTTTGAACCTTTACCTAACCATATTGTAGATTTTCCTTTCCAGGACCCAATCTCAACGATTACACCTTTACCTATGCAATTCTTCGCAAGATTATATAATAATTCTCCTTCTCTATCGGTAAGCCATCCATCAATTTTATTTGTAAAATTTTTAGTCTCTTCAATGTCCATAATAAATTAAAAACGGATAATCCTTTAAAAATATTTCAATTGAAATCATTGTTTTTTTATTTAGATTTATTAGCTGAAAGCGGTGTATTTTTATCTTATTCTTGCCTTTATTGGCATTTTCTTTTTATAAGCAATTTTAATCCAAAAATCGCCCTAATCGTTGTCAATTATCTTCCATAACTCTAACAATAACTAATTAGTGCAGGGGGAAGTGATATAAACTCCAAGTTCAAATCTCAATACTACATTTAATCCTAATAGTTATAATACTCACGTCGGGACGGAAACACGAATTTACTAGTAAATTTATTCCTATTTCAATATAACCAACACACAATCTTTATTATAAAAGGTATTATTGCACACTTGATTTAGGAGCATTGTATTATGGATAATGTACTAATTGATAACCTTGTTATTTTTTCTGCAATTATCTACTATATTTTCTTGTGTATAGTATATTTATTGCGAGCCTATGAGCTCGATAAACTGGAATTGATGTTCGCCCCGATATTTAGTTTCCTGTTGATCCCATTTATTGCTTTATGGATGTTGAACCTTCTCAATGAAAGTGATATTGGGCGCTTGATTGCGGGGCTTCCGATTATAATCTATCTAGTCTATGATCTTTGGTATCGTTTAATCACAAAAAAGAAACCTCAACATCACCCCGACCGTTGGCCCATTGGTTTAATAGTATACCTCGTCCTCCTTCAAATTGGGAGTATAGCTTTGAATTGGTATGGATTTCTTGTATCGAAACTCTATGGTAATGTGTTAATAATCAGTTACTTCGTCATGTTGGGGTGTTTTGGCTTTTATCAAAATAGATATAATAAGAAGAAAAAGTCCAGTAAGTGCTGATGGTAAAAAGTACATGGGGAAGAGATTTGAAACCTAGAATACCTGCATTATAATGATTGACAGATGATGATCTTCTTATTCATCTTCAAAAATAAATAATTCATCAATAGTTGTCTGCAAGGCTTTGGCAATGTCATGCGCTAATTTGAGAGACGGGTTGTAATTTCCTTTTTCTATAAAAAGAATGGTTTCTCGTCGAACTCCTATCTTTTTTGCAAGGTCTTCTTGGGTGAGATCATATCGTGCTCTTAGTTCTTTGATGCGTGTTTTCATACTTATTTCCCTTTCCAATAGAAGTATAAGTACGATACAACGAACACAAATCCTGAGACAAGGACAACAATTGCGGTGACATCCCCGCCTTTAAGTTCATATCCAGAGGAGACGTCGAAGAATAGTGGGGCAAAAACAGCGCTCCAAATTGCTGCGATAAACGCATAGTATCCTGCTTTATTGCTAATGGATATTGTCCGTTCATCTTTTCCTGGTAATCCTTTTTGTACATTCCTTATTTTGTCCCATATTACGTACATTGCTAAACCAACGAGTACTAGAACTATACTAACAAGTAAGATTTGATCAAAATTGATTTCACTTGTACCCGTTAAATAAAAAAACAGGGTAAACAGCACCATAGCAACAACCACAGTTGCTACAATAATTTCTTTTTTCCCTTTCATATTTTTTCACCTCTAATGTTCTTGTGTTAGTGATAACTTTTTATGTTTTATCTCTAACTTTTTATTTTTTATTTCTAACATTATGTTATATATATGTAACATCAACTATTTATAGTTTACCTTTAGAAAATTTGAATAAATTCTTCACAATTACCTAATTTTCTCTCATTTTGAACAACAATGAGTAAAAATTTAAAATAAAAATATGCAGGGGAAGGGATTTGAACATTCCTTAGAACTCTCTTTCTTTTCGTTACATTAATAATCTACCTCGTTTATCTTTTTATCGGCAAGGGTTTAATCCACAAACATTCCTTGGTGCTTCAAAGCACAATTTGGCAAGTGGTTGAAGGACCCCCAATCACGAAGAGAGGCTCAAAATATTGGCCTAGTTCAAATCTGGGGGTGCCCTTGCCCTCATATTATTTTTGTTCTTGTTCAAATAGAGGACTCTAAAGTTTTTTTATGATGCTCTATATGTTTCTTTATTGGTTAGCATGTGCCAGATTATTGTTAGCATTTTTCGTGCTGCTGCTCTTCTTGCGGTTTTGAATCCCTTTTTTTCTTTGATTTTATAGTAATAGTCTTGGAATCTTGGTTCAAGCATGATT
>Ga0153916_10001297_pt1 | contig 17762 bp, 15 predicted proteins | sample Opewatmetagenome_FD_109642 | JGI IMG/M metagenome (GOLD analysis project Ga0153916, IMG submission 109642) | Freshwater wetland microbial communities from Ohio, USA - Open water 3 Core 3 Depth 4 metaG | ecosystem: Environmental > Aquatic > Freshwater > Wetlands | place: USA: Ohio, Lake Erie... | reverse complement strand
CTTAAAGATAGCCAGAAAGTATTGCCCTCATTGGTCAGTAACATCCCAGGCATGTTTTATAGCCGTCGAAATGACCATGATTGGACCATTATTTTTACAAGCGAGGGTTGTTTGGCGTTGACAGGTTACCAGCCCGATGAATTAACCTTTAATAAGGCTACTTCATATGGGAAATTAATCCATCCCGAAGATCAAGAAATGATCTGGCAAATTATGCAATCAATGCTTACTCAAAAACAGCCTTTTGAGCTAAATTACCGGATCATATCGCGGAACGGATTTGAAAAATGGGTTCGTGAGTGGGGAACAGGAATATTTGATCCACAGGGTGATCTTTTAGCACTAGAAGGTTTCATTATCGACATCACTGACCGGAAACAGGCAGAAATAGAGATTTACCGACAAAGCCAGCGCCTTCAGGCTTTACGTAAGATCGATATGGCAATTACTGCTAGTTTTGACCTACACCTGACTCTTAATATTTTATTGGAACAAATAACCACCCATTTGAATGTGGACGCTGCCGATATCCTTTTATACAATCCCATCCTCAATATCCTAGAATACTCAGCCAGTCGAGGCTTTCGTACAAATGCTTTACACTATACTCGTCTTCAACTTGGTGAAAGTTTCGCTGGTAAAGCTGCGCTTTCCCGCCAGATTATCCATATACCCGATTTATCCCAATCACCGGGGGGTTTAATACAATCTAATCAAATAAATATGGAGGATTTTATCACCTATTTTGGGGTGCCTTTAATCGCCAAAGGTCAAGTAAAAGGGGTTCTGGAGATATTTCAACGAAATCGACAGGATATTGATACGAATTGGTTGGAATTTCTAGAGGCACTAGCGGGGCAAGCTGCCATCGCAATTGACAATGCAACTCTATTTGTAGATCTACAACGTTCCAATGCTGAATTAATCCTTGCCTATGATGCCACTCTCGAAGGCTGGGCAAAAGCACTGGAGTTACGCGATCGCGAAACTGAGGGTCATACACAACGAGTTATCGATATAACTTTAAAACTTGCTGATAAGATCAAGGTGGAGTCAAATATTATTCCTCAAATCCGAAGAGGAGCAATGTTACACGATATTGGTAAAATGGGTATACCCGATGCTATTCTTTTTAAACCCGGACCTCTGACATCAGAAGAATGGATTATTATGCGTCAGCATCCAGTATATGCATATGATCTACTTTCACCGATTGTATATTTACATGCAGTGCTAGATATACCCTACAACCATCATGAAAAATGGAATGGCTCCGGTTATCCACGTGGTTTAAAAGGTGATGAAATTCCATTGGCCGCCCGTATCTTTGCAGTAGCCGATGTATGGGATGCACTTACTTCGGATAGGCCTTATCGAAAGGCATGGTCAATGAATGAAGCTCGGGAATATATTCACACACAATCAGGTAAGCATTTCGACCCGCTAATTGTAAACGCCTTTTCTGAACTCTATCATTAGGATGACATCATTTCATAGAGGTTTTTCACAAATGGTGGGCGAGTAATTCCTCGCTCAGTGATTATTGCGGTTATATATCGAGCCGGGGTTACATCAAAGGCGGGATTGGCAACCTGTGTACCGTCTGGGGTAATTTGATATTCACCGATATGGGTAATTTCTTCACCAGGTCGTTCTTCAATCTTTATTTCATCTCCTGTGAAAATCGACATATCGATCGTACTAGTAGGGCCTACGACATAAAATGGCACCCCATGTGCAAATGCTACCAACGCCAGATTGTAAGTTCCAATTTTATTTGCGGTATCACCGTTTGCAGCTATACGATCACACCCTACAAGGCATAAATCGATACCAACCGTTCGCATAAAATATCCCGATGCACTATCGACGATCACAGTGTGTGGAATATCAAGTTGACGTAATTCCCAAGAAGTTAATCGAGCCCCCTGTAGCCGCGGTCGAGTCTCGTCTACATAGACGTGGACCTGTTTTCCATTTTCATAGGCAGTTCTTACTGCTCCCAAAGCAGTACCATAATCGACGGTCGCCAGGCTACCGGTATTACAGTGGTGGATGATCTTAGCTTTATCCGGTATTAATGGTAAAGCATTTAACCCCATCTGTCGGTTAATTTGTATATTCGTATTAGCAATTGCGTGCGCCTCTTCCAATGTTGCTGCTTGAATTGCTTGTATTGTACATAGTGAAGGATCATTTACCCGTTCTAAAAGACGGTCAATGGCATTAAATAAATCGTATGCGGTTGGGCGTGAGGTGCGTAAGATATCAGCAGCATCGTACAATTCTTTACGCAGGGCATTAACATCAGTTTTATGGCTATGCGCAGCCGCTAAAGCTATTCCGTAACCTGCTGCAGCACCGATCGCAGGTGCCCCACGGATCACCATTTCACGAATTGCCTGCGATAGACTAAGACAATCCAAAAAATCAACGTAAACAATCTGGTGAGGCAACAAACGTTGATCTAGCAAACGTACCGCCCCATCAATCCATTGTATAGTTTTATATGCAGTCATTAACACACCTCTAGCATGATTGGTTTAATTAAATTCTATCATTTAGATCAGTTGGTTCCTGATATGGAATTGTAGATAATATAAAATGATTCGTAGTATGATTCCGTAATAACTTTGGTTAAGATCAATCACACAACCATTGGTTGTTATTAAAAGTTAACGTAATAAATCCGAGGTTCAAAAAAAACATGACTACAAAAAGCTGGAAACTATCTCCTTCTGATTTAACCTTTTTGTGGGAAGAATGTCCACGTTGTTTTTACTTAAAAGTTATAAATGGTTTTAACCGACCGCAAGTTCCATTCCCTAAAATTTTTACCCGAATTGACCAGATAATGAAAGAGTATTACGAAGGTAAGCCAACCCAGATCATCTCGCCTGATTTACCCGAAGGAAATGTACTCTTCGGTGAAAGATGGGTGACATCTGAACCCATTTCACTTGTTAATCATACCTCTCATTGCCATATAGTAGGAAAAATAGATTCGCTGGTTAAGTTTGTGGATGGTTCATTTGGGATAATTGACTTTAAAACGAGTGAAGCCCGACCTGAGCATATTCCTTTCTACAGCCGGCAGCTCCAAGCATATGCCTATGCATTGGAACACCCCGCTCCCGGGAAATTAAGTTTATGCCCGATTACTAAAATGGGTTTGTTATGCGTCGAACCTCATAAAATGGATATAACTGGGGATGGGAAGATCGCCTATATCAGTCATGTTACCTGGCTTGAGATCCCAATAAACGAAGATCAATTTTTAGCGTTAATTGATCAAATACTATTCCTACTTGAACAACCGGTACCCCCCGTAAGCAACCCTGAGTGCGGGTACTGTAAATACCGAGAGCTAGCGAGGATCAATAGTCTATGAAAATCATTACCTAAAGGATCGTGATTCCTCGCAAATAGATCCCTGAATCCGGCATGTTATAATTCCATCTGTTATGAATAGCATATTTTCAAAGTGGAAGGATGGTCTGGCGCGCACGCGCAAGAGTGCTTTCGGACGCATTGTAAACTTGCTAGGTGCCAGTCAGATTACAGAAGATACCTGGGATGAGTTAGAGACCCTTCTTATCCAGGCTGACTTGGGGGTTGAAACTACCGACCTGGTATTAGAGGCAGTAAAAGAGAAGGTTAGGATAGAGGGTCTGACGGGTGCTGATGAACTGCATGAAGCACTACGCGCAGAGCTGTGTGCCCGGTTGGATAATCCCCCCCTGGTTCTTCTTACCCAAGTACCCTACGTAGTTTTGATCGTAGGCGTAAATGGATCCGGTAAAACTACTACCATCGCCAAGTTGGGCAAACGATTTACTCAGGAAGGTAAACGTGTCTTACTCGTAGCAGCAGATACTTTTCGAGCTGCAGCTGTCGATCAGCTAGAAGTTTGGGCAAAACGTCTAGAACTCCCCATTATTTCAGGCCAACCGGGTGGCGATGCTGGAGCTGTTGCTTACGATGCTATCCAGTCAGCTGTGGCGCGTAGCTTTGACATGGTTCTTATTGATACGGCAGGGCGTCTGCATACCCGTTATAACCTGATGGAAGAGTTAAAAAAGGTTAACCGTGTAGTTAGCAAAGCCCTGCCGGGTGCACCTCATGCTGTATGGCTGGTAATGGACGCTACCACTGGTCAGAATGCCTTACAACAGGCACGTTCTTTCAAAGAAGCTGTAAATGTAACGGGTATTATTTTAGCCAAGCTTGACTCATCTGCTCGGGGAGGCATGGCTTTCGCCATCCAGAGAGAGTTGGGCCTTCCCATTTTATTTGCAGGTTTGGGTGAAAAACCCGAAGATTTACAACCATTCGAACCAAAAACTTTTGTTGAAGGAATTTTAACTGAAGGATAAGAATAACCGAGGGAGATTAAATAATGCAAGACTTAATAGAACGATTTACAGATTGTGAAGAAAGAATAAACCATTTACTGGTGCGTCTTTGACTTACCCATCAAAGAATCCGAGCTTGTAAAACTAAACAAGGAATCACAGGATCCTGATTTATGGAATAATCCAGAAAACGCACAACGTGTGATGAAGCAACTGTCTGCCCTAAGGGAGGAAATTCAAACCTGGCAGACACTCTCCCATAAAATCCAGGAAGCTTTAGAATTAGCTCATCTTGAGGATGAAAGTCTGCGTCCAGATCTTGAGATTGAACTTCAAAACCTGGAATCCGAAATATCTCGGCGTGAATTAAGTACACTCCTCTCTGGTAAGTATGACCATGGAGATGCCCTCTTGGCGATACACGCCGGTGCAGGTGGTACTGACTCTCAGGATTGGGCCGAGATGCTAGAACGCATGTATCTGCGTTGGGCAGAGAATCATGGTTACCAGACTGAAATTTTAGATTTAAGTGAGGGGGAAGAAGCAGGGATAAAAAGCATAACAATAGCAATCAATGGGGACTACGCATATGGGTATCTGCGTCCAGAGAAAGGTGTCCATCGATTGGTGCGCCTCTCACCTTTTGATTCCGCTCATCGTCGTCATACTTCATTCGCGTTAGTAGAAGTTCTTCCTCAAGTAGAGAGCAACGATGATATTCAGATAAACCCAGATGATTTGCGAATCGATGTCTATCGTTCATCTGGCGCCGGTGGGCAGAATGTACAGAAGAATTCAACTGCAATAAGGATTACACACCTCCCCACCGGGCTGGTGGTAACTTGTCAGAATGAGCGCTCTCAAACTCAGAACCGGGAAAATGCTATGCGAGTACTACGGGCACGCTTACTCGAAATTAAACAACAGGAACAAGAGCAACAAATGGCTGAGCTGCGGGGCGAATACACCAAAGCCGAATGGGGAAGCCAAATCCGCTCCTATGTATTGCACCCATACCAAATGGTTAAGGACCACCGGACTGACTATGAAACTGGCAACACCCAGGCAGTGCTTAATGGAGCTATCGATGGATTCATTGAAGCTTATCTTCGCTCCCTGGTTGGAAATAGATAATAGGAATAAATATTTGGTACGCGGTTAGTGAAATGGATTTGGTCGAAAACGATTTACAGAAAGCTTAGGCTGATAAGGTCAACCTATCTATAATTAATTTTTAGATGGGTTAATTTTTATTCGTACTGTTGATAAAGGAATACGAGTGCAGTCTAAATCCCTTATCCTCATCATCATAATCCTGCCTTTATTCCTGACCGGATGTGTTACCCTTACAAACATAGAAACCGCTCAAGAGCAAAGTAACGATCTGGTTGGCACGATCACATATCAAAATTCAATAGGGCAAACTATCATCAGCCAAAGGGGAGGGTTAAATAGCTTTACGTTTTGGGCTGGTCCAGAAAAAGAGAATGAATCGTCCAGCCATGATCCGATACCCTTGACCTTTGAGCTTTACCATTCCCCTCAAGAAAGTAATTTACTCTTTACACACCAATTTTATATAACCACTACAGGTCCGATAAAAATTACAATCCCATCCCAGATTGGTTCAGATGGGCAACAATACTATATATTACTAAAAACTACCAGCGGGAAGGTACAAGTTTTTGGAATGAATCTGGACATTTATCCCGGCGGGGAAGCCTGGATTGATGGAAAACCTGTAGAGGCTGATATCGCTTTCCGTACTACCTATGACTATGCATTACCGGCAATATTCCTAGATGTAGTCCACCTTATACCAAATCTCTGGTTAATCGTCCCATTAATATGTGCTATCCTGCTACCTGGTTGGGTATTAATAGACTGTGCAAGTTTACGTGATCGTTTTGACACTGGGGAAAAGATTGCGGTGGCAACCGGCCTAAGTCTGTCTATCATTCCTGTACTCATGTTATGGACTACAACTCTGAGACTACATTGGACCCGCACGGCTGTATGGATTGCTACGATATTACTTGTAATTATAACAATATGGCGAATCATACGTAGACCTATAAAAATAAAAATATCGTTATCCGGGTTTGCTTTAGTCGGAGTTTTCATCCTGACTTTGGCAGTTCGCCTCGCGATGGTACGTGATTATATAGCTCCAGCCTGGGTAGATTCAGTCCACCATGCCTTGATAACGCGTTTAACCCTTATAAATGGCTCCTTCCCACCCACATATACTCCATATCTTAATATTCCGCCTACACAATACCATGCTGGTTTTCACAGTAACCTAGCATCATTTCTATGGTTGTCCGGATTAGATATACCTGAAGGAATGCTCCTTTACGGTCAAGTATTAAATGCTTTAACCGTATTTAGTGTATACCTGCTGACATTACGTTTACTATCAGTCACACAGTCGTCACATAATAATCCACCTGGGTGGTTTAAAGCTGTAGGTGTCATCGCAGCTTTACTTACCGGGTTATTTTCACCAATGCCGGCATATTACACAAGCTGGGGAAGATATACACAATTAGCCGGGGTATTACTATTGCCAGTGGTTTTTACCCTGATTGACTTAACGACGAAATACTTGAAGCTAATACATAACAGATTCCTTAATAACTCTGGTAAGCAGTTGGATGCATCGACTAACATGTTCCCTCAGCCAATGAACGGTGAAAGCCTTATCCATAAAGAAGCGAATAATGAGGGATCAGATATAAATTTATCCCCTTATTTACCAATAGGGATAAGGCTTAAACAGCTACAAATTGGTTTATTCACCCTCACTACTATTTCTTGCGCGGGTTTATTGCTCATACATTATCGTGTGTTTGCTTTCCTCGGATGTCTGATCATCCCTTACGTCATTTATATTTATATAAAGTCATTACAACTTGATAGAAGATCAATCATAAACTATACATCAAGATGGATCCTTATTACCCTTGCTTTCGGAATGAGTACTTTTTTATTAACCATTCCCTGGATGTGGCCAAATTTGACGCGTCTACTCCCTGCAGCTCTAGAAGTGAAAGCGCCAGCATTGGTCGAACCTTTCAGCGACTTTTCCTGGCGATTCCTTACATCTGCACTTGGATTATATGTAATGATCGTGGCGGGATTAGGATTGTTGTGGGGGATCATCCGGAACAAAGGTTTAGTCTTCATAACCTTAGTCTGGATATGTGGATTATTCCTTTTAGCGAATTTAAGCACCCTACATCTACCAGGAGGTTGGTTGATTAATAACACTTCGGTAGAGATAATATTATTTATACCTTTTTCAATCTCAGGTGGATTTTTTGTAGGTGATGTTAGCCAGATCATTGATAACAACCTGAAAGGATTGTGGAAAAGATTATACCGGGTATCCATAAGTTTCCTACTGGTATTTATCTCATTCATAGCTGCTATTAAGTTGGTCCCAATCCTTAACTCTGCTACAATCTTATTCCGCCAGGATGACTATCCCGCCATGGAGTGGATAAACGATAATATTCCCATTAATGACACCATACTGATCAACCCATTTAATTGGGGATACGGATTATATGCGGGTAATGATGGAGGGTATTGGATTACTCCTCTTACAGGAAGGAAAACGATGCCTCCTCCTGTGTTGTATGGAATGGGTAATATTGTGGATTCGGAAAAAATCGTAACTGCTTGCAAATCTGTGATTGAAAAAAGTAAAGACTCTGATGCATTTTGGGAGTTATTAAAATCTCTCGATATCCACTTCGTTTACATAGGTGTACGTGGTGGATCAATTTCACCGGAATTATTATTAGGCTCACCCCATTTTAGACTCCTATATAATGAGCAGGGAGTGTTTATTTTTAAGATGCAACCATAATCTTTGTAAGAAATATCGATCGAAAGTTCTTAGTTACATTAGCACAAACCTTGACATCTATAACAGTAAAACGTATAATCCCCCTGCCTGCCCATTGGGCAGGCGTTCTTTTGAAGTCCCTGGTCAAAACCCATTTTCAAGGATTGGCTAGAAAAGGATTAACAGAACAAATATATCGCTGGGTTTACCCAGACGATCCACAGGAGTAAGAACATGCCCCCTCAACCGAAACGTAAGCATTCTTCTGGTCGTCGTGACCGAAGACGCGCACACGATGCCTTGGAATTAAAAAATCTTGTCGCCTGCCCAAATTGTGGCGAGTTGCGGCTTCCACACCGTGTATGCCCAAATTGTGGTCATTATAAAGGCCGCGAAGTAGTCGAAATGGAAAAAGAGAAGAAATAACGCAGGCGGGTCGTGAAATTCACGACCCGTTTTACTCATGGTAGATTTTCACCCACAGCATGTAGCCTTCCTCTTTCCCGGTCAAGGTTCTCAATCAGTTGGGATGGGTCGCGAGCTAGCGGAAATATATCCTGTCGTTAAGCAAACATTTCACGAAGCCGATGAAATATTAAATATTAACATTTCTAAAACTTGTTGGGAAGGTCCTGAAGATCAGCTCAATGATACGATAAATACACAACCAGCTTTATTAGTCCATTCTGTAGCAGTATTACGCGCTTTCCAGGAGAAAATGCCCGGATTCCAACCTTTATATGTCGCCGGGCATTCAATGGGTGAAGTAAGTGCTTTAGTAGCTGCTAAAGCGGCAACATTTTCAGAAGCATTACGGCTGGTTCGAATCCGTGGAGAATCGATGAAACAAGCTGGGGAGATTTTACCTGGTGGGATGGCTGCTATCATTGGGTTAGATATTCCTACTTTAGACCGCATTTGTTCGGATGCAAGCCAAAATACAAAAGAAATAGTCCAGGTAGCAAATGATAATTGTCCTGGACAGGTGGTCATCTCCGGTGCACGAAAAGCCCTGGAGTATGCGGTGACCTTATCCCAACAAGCTGGGGCACGGCGTGCGGTTTTATTAGCTGTGAGTATTGCTGCTCATTCACCCTTAATGATTTACGCTCAAACTGAGTTTAACCGAGCCGTGCTGGCGACTCCGATTGTAAATCCAGCCATTCCCATTATCGGAAACGTAAATGCTAATCCTCTCCAACATAAAGAGCAAATCCGCACTGATTTACAAGACCAACTAACCCATCGTGTCCGTTGGACAGAGTCAATTCAATATATGGTATCACAGGGGGTTAATACTTTCATAGAAATCGGTAATGGATCGGTTTTAACAGGATTAGTAAAACGTATTGACCGGCATGTGGAAACAATTAACCTGGGGGCACCGATAGATTTTAATCAAATTACTTAGAACACCTACAGGTATAAAGTTGTCGATTTCTAACTGAAGTATGGTAAGAAGAAACCTTAGTCGAGGTATAATCATCACAACTAATTATTATTGATAAATAAAAGGAGCTGGAAATATGGGCATGGAAGGTAAAATTGCTATTGTGACCGGTGGCGCACGTGGGATTGGGCGAGCTATTACCGAAACCCTTGCTCAACGTGGGGCGGATGTGGTTATCGCTGATTTAAAAGCTGAACTTGCAGAACAGACTTCCCGGGAGATAGCCCAGACAACTGGAAGGCGCATAAAAGCGTTCTCAGTAGACGTGTCAAACTACACCAGCACACAAAAGATGGTAGAGCAAGTTTTATCTGAATTTGGTCGTGTAGATATTCTGGTTAATAATGCTGGAATTACGCGCGATAAACTTATTATGCGCATGGAAGAGGAAGATTGGGATCTGGTGATCGATATAAATCTTAAGGGAGCGTTTAACTGCTCAAAAGCTGTCGTCCGCACTATGATGAAACAAAGGTATGGAAGAATTGTCAATATCTCCTCTGTCTCCGGGCAGGCTGGACAGGTTGGTCAAGCAAATTATTCTTCTTCCAAGGCTGGGTTAATAGGGTTAACGAAATCTATGGCACGTGAGTTGGCTTCACGCCAAATTACGGTAAATGCAGTTGCCCCGGGCTTCGTACCCACGGCTTTAACAGAAGTCCTGGCACCGGAGTTAAAAGAAGCAATACTTAAAGCTATTCCACTGGGCAGGATGGGTAAACCACAAGAAATTGCTTATGCTGTTGCTTTCCTGGCTTCGGATGAGGCTGCCTATATTACAGGACATGTCCTGGCAGTCGACGGTGGTATGGTCATGATGTAGTCATAAGGAACAGATTGGAGGAATTATGACTGGCTACCAGCATTTTTCAGGTAAGACAACAATTGCGCTTGATGTATTACAGACTATTGCGCTTTTAACCACCCTGAATGTACCAGGTGTTTGTCGTATGAGTCCGGCTCCAGCTCATGTTAGTAGATTATTCAAACGCAGTATTAGTGAAGGTGTATTGATTGATGTACAGGATGACGCTGTTTTTGCAGATGTATATATCATTCTAAATAGTGGGGTAAATATTCGTGATGTAAGCCGGGCTATCCAACGTGAAGTAGCCCGAGCGATTTCAGAGATGGTTGGAATGCAAGTCGGTCGTGTTAATATCCATGTAGAAGACATCGATTATCCTCCGGAGCCAGAGGCATAAGTCTTTATGAAACCTAGAACCAGGGCACGTAGCGTAGCCCTGCAGGTACTTTACGAAATTGATATTGTTTCTCACCTTCCAGGAAATGCGCTGGAAGAACGAATTGTTGAAGCGGAATTAGATAGCAAACAAGCTGAGTTTGCTCGTTCTATAGTGTTCGGTGTAATACCGCAAATCGAGAAACTAGATGGTTTCATCGCACAGCATGCACCTGAATGGCCTCTTGATCAGGTAGCAATAATAGATCGGAATATCCTACGGATTGCATTATGGGAAATAGCTGTAAGCAATCAGACCCCAATAAAAGTTGCGATAAATGAAGCGGTGGAGTTAGGAAAAGTATATGGTTCGGATAGCACTCCGCGTTTTATAAATGGAGTACTTGGTAGTCTAGCAAATCGTTATAACGAGATCATCCAGTCTTTCAAGCGATCTACATAAAAGATAGAGATATGGAATTATTTGGTATCGGTCCCCTTGAGCTAATTTTCATAGTCATAATCGTGTTACTTATCCTCGGCCCAAAAGATATGATAAAAACTGGACGGATGCTTGGGCAGTTCTTAAGAAAGACTATATTCTCCCCCACCTGGGTTGATCTGCAGAAAAAGATGCGTAATTTACCCAGTCAATTGATGCGGGAAGCAGGAATCGAGGAAGAAGATTTAAAAGTTAATCTATCCCCAGAGGAACTTCTTAATACAAAAGAGCTTGTTAAAGATCTAACAGTTGACCTAGATAATCCTATTCCCAAAGAAAACGACCCAAAACAGATGAAAAGCGAGGTGGACAAAAAAATAATAAGTCCACCCTATATCATAGATGGACCTCCGGTTGGTCGGGATTCGAATCCTTCAGAAAAGGCAACTACTCAAATACCGTCGAAGGATGTAACGCCTCAAGAATCGGGGTCAGGAAGTAATTCTACTCAGCCAATACCCCCAACGGATTCACCCTCTAATCCATCTCCCACAACACCCGATAAACCATAATGTAGCTAACCTATGCGTAAATTTCTTAAGAGTATCTGGAGAATAATCACCTTTCCCTTCCGCTGGATATCTAAATCCATCAGCAATGTTAATAATTTTTTCACTGAGGAACCTGAAGACACTCCTTTGCCCGAGATCGTTGGTAAGACTGTCGGTGATTTAGATGGGCTTTTTTATCATATCAACGAATTGAGGAAGCATCTATTTGCATCGGCGGTTTTCATGGCAATTACTACCGTTTTTTCTTTTATTTTTGCCAAACAAATAATTGACTACTTATCAGAACCGATCGGTGGTATTGGTGCATTGCGTGCGATTGATCCTACCGAATCAATCGGTGTTTTTATGCGCGTATCTTTGTTAGCTGGTTTTGCACTTGCATTACCCTTCATTTTTTTCCAATTGTGGTTATTTGCAGCTCCTGGATTGAGTCGAAAATCGCGCATATGGGGATTGATCGGCATACCAATCGTGACCCTCTTTTTTATTGGGGGTTTGGCTTTTGGTCGCTATGTTATGATGCCTCCAGCTTTAAAAATGTTACTTAATTTCTTGGGTATTCAAACCATACCTCGCCCCTCGACCTATATAAACTTTGTAACTGGGCTTCTATTCTGGTTAGGAATTGCCTTTGAATTTCCTTTTGTGATTTATATCTTGGCAGGTATGGGAATTCTTAAAGCAAAAGTGTTGGCTAAACAATGGAGGATTGCGATCGTAATTATTGCCATCGTAGCAGCTGCTATAACACCCACTATTGATCCAGTCAATATGTCTATAGTGATGTTTCCAATGATCGGCTTGTATTTTATCAGTGTGGGATTAGCATATCTTGCTGAACGCGGTCGGAAATAATTGGTGTAATTTTTTATAGTTATTCACCGCGAACCGACGGCATGTACCACATTTTGCGATTGCCTAAAAAGAGTAGTTTTTCTTAATTATAAAAAAATAATAGGAGGAATTATATATGCGACCTGTATATGCCATTTCTGGAGGGGTTTCCAAATTTAATAAAGCCCGACCCGATAAAACTTTTCAAGCAATCGTGAAAGAAGCCTATGATTACGCTGTTGCCGATATCGGGCTAGATTTCCCAACTATTACACGCTTAGTAGATGGTTCAGTTGCCTCGTACTTTTCAGATCATTTTACCCGCCAACTAATGGCTGGTATCATGGTCCAAGATTATTTGGGACTCTGCCCAAAACCGAGTCACCGTGTGGAGGGAGGGGGTGCAACCGGCGGATTGTGTTTCCAGGAAGCCTGGAAATCAATCGCAAGTGGAATGATGGATGTATGCGTGGCTTATGGTTTCGAAATAATGAGTCATGTAGAAACCTGGAAAGGCAATGAGTTTATTGCCTTGGCTTCAGATGTATCTTTCGACTATCCAGTTGGTGGATTCTACTCAGGCTACTATGCTATGATGGTTACTCGTCACATGAAAGAATTTGGTACCACTGTAGAACAAATGGCTGCTGTGAGCGTCAAGAACCATCTCAATGCATATTTTAATCCCTACGCCCAAAAACGTAACCGGTATACTATACAGGATGTACGGAATGCCCCTATGGTTGCTTGGCCACTTACGCGCCTGGAGATTTGTGTAATGTCGGATGGAGCAGCAGTTACATTACTAGCCTCTGAAGAGGGTATCCGCAAGCTGGAGGCAAATGGAGCACAAGTACCCCGACCATTGGTACGGGTAACTGGAATTGGAAGAGGTACTGATGCAATGCGTATGGCAGATCGCCCCCATGTGGATTTTGATGATTTCTTAACGAATTATGCAACCGAACAAGAAAAAGCCTCAGACGAGACACGTTTATATTACAAAACCCTCTGGGAGAAGGGAACCCGATATCCCGGTGTGCATTCTTTCCGAGCAGGGAGAACGGCCGGAAATATGGCATATAAAATGGCAGATATTCATGAGCCATTGACAGAGCTAGATTTTGTTGAGCTCCATGATGCATATACATCGAGTGAAATACAAACCTATGAAGATTTAGGATTGTGCCGGTATGGTGAAGGAGGCCCATTTGCATTATCCGGTAAAACCTTTATGCCCGGGATCGACTACGGGCTTGACTTACCTAACCAACCTGAATGTCCAGTTAACCCTTCGGGAGGTTTGATCGCTTGTGGGCACCCGGTCGGTGCAACTGGGCTTATGCAAGGGGTTTTTGCCATCTGGCAGTTACAGGGAACCATCGCTAAACATTTCAATAGCGACACATTACAAATAACAAACGCTCGACGAGGTGCCATTCACTCCCACGCAGGCACTGGAACTTATGTTACTGTTTCAATTTTAGAACGAGAAGATTAAGAGGTTCATATGACGAAACTTAAATCTCAACGTGATGAAACTTTGGGTGGTTATGTTGTACATAACTTACCCTTTCCGGTGCAAATTACCCCAGAAACACTCCAAATCTTAAAAAAATTAGCACCCATATCTATCGAGCAAGAATATAAGATTACTTACCTTCATTCTTACGGGCAAGACAGCCCATGGTTCGCAGCCTTAAGTAACCGTCGATTACTAGCATGCAAAGATCAACAGCATGGTTACACCTACGCAAATCCACGTGGACATGACATGTACTCCGGGCAAGAGACCGAATGGATTGATATTACCGATCGGGAAGCTAGAGTACATGCTTTTACTGTATGCCATTTTGGATCAGAAGAATTCCTTCCTGAAACACCGTATGTTTTAGTATTGATCGAATTTACGGGAGTAAATACATTATTGTTAAGCCGGCTAATGGGAGTGGATCCTCTGCAAGCGAATCTTAATTGGATAGGGATGAAGGTTCTTCCGCGATTTATCCGACTTAGCAAATTAAAACCAACCGATGTATTTTTTATTCCGGCATAAACCTAGCAGATCAAAAAAAGTTAATAGATAGGTCCGGGCAAGATTCCTATCTAGAGATTTTGCATGAAAAAATAATAGGTATTACTTATTTTAAATCGAGGGGTTCCTTATGAGATATTTTAAGACTTATCTAAAATACAATAAAAATAATCACCAATACGATCTACCCTCGATTGCTCGAATTAGCACGATTTTATTACTATTAATATTAGCTTTTCCCGCTTTGACAGGTCTGGTATGTGAGAATCCAATAACGACCACACCAACATCTCTATTTACTCCCATTCCATCTGAAACGGCCATACCCGAAGCAATGGTAACATTTCGTGTTACCTTGCCAGAACCAATTACTCCCGGGGTATCCGTTAATTTAAATATACTAGATGAAGTCACTGGTCTGGCTCTCAACCCAAAAACTTTTCCAATGGAGGCAGAAGATGCCCAACATTTTGTAGTCATACTTCCGTTTCCAATTAATTCGGTTCTTAAATATCGATATACTCGACAAGGAGATAAATTTGCCCAAGAGCATATTAGTGACGGGAGATCCGTCCGATATCGTCTATATATCGTTGAAGGACCAGGTATTGTACAGGATGTTATAAGTCGTTGGACAGATACCAATTTTACTGGTCCTACAGGTCGGATCAATGGTCAAGTTACTGATACACAGACCGGAGCACCAGTCCCAGATGTCCTCGTGACCGCAGGTGGAGCTCAAACCCTCACAACTGCCGATGGAGCATATTTATTGGAAGGTCTACCTCCCGGAACGCATAATATTGTGGCATATTCACTTGATGGAAGTTATCGGGCTTACCAACAAGGAGCGATCGTAGCAGGGGAATCGACTACACCAGCCCCTCTTCATCTGACAAAAGCCACAATGATTAAAATAGTTTTCACTGTGAATGTACCGCGCGGTACTCTTCCTGTAGTACCAATCCGATTTGCTAGCAACCTATACCAACATGGTAATACATTCGCTGATCTGGAGGGAGGTGTCAATACCATTGCATCACGGATGCCGGTATTATCTCCACTTCCAGATGGTCGTTACATGATTACATTAGACTTACCCGCAGGAGCAGATATCCGGTATAAATATACTCTTGGTGATGGTCTATGGAATTCTGAACACACATCAACCGGTCATTTTAAAGTTCGACAATTGATTGTTCCAGACACTCCCACCAACATTAAGGATCAAATCGAAACATGGAGTTCAGGAAATTCAGCCCCGATTACCTTTGATATTACCGTTCCGGAGAATACTCCATCTACGGACCGGATCTCAATCCAACTAAATCCTTCTTTTGGTTGGACTGAACCTATTCCGATGTGGCCTGTAGGTAAAGGACGTTGGATTTTCGTTTTATACAGCCCTTTGGATACCTTAGGAACAATTGGTTATCGTTATTGCCGGAATGAGCAATGTGGTAGTGCAGATAATGCAGAAACAATGGGACCATACTCTCCTGGTAAGCCAGTCGAGACCAGTCTTGTGCCAGTCACCATTGATGATCCAGTAACATCATGGGCCTGGCTACCAGGTTCCACTTATTCACCACCTAACCTTAGTTCTAACGTAACCAAGCGTGGTTTGGGTTTCATAGCTGGCGTTGAATTCCAGGCCTATTACGAACCATCCTGGCAACCTTACTTCCCAACGGCTTTAGATGACGTGATTTCCCTTAAGGCAAATTGGGTCGTTTTGGCACCTACCTGGACATTTACACGCGCCAATCTACCTGTACTTGAACCATTACCCGGTCATGATCCTTTATGGGCTGATATGATAGATACACTCATCCAGGCGCGCAACCGGGGATTGAATGTAGCGTTATTCCCTACCCCGATATTTCCTGGCGGTAAGGACTCATGGTGGGAAAATGGAACTCGCGATTTTGCATGGTGGAATGTGTGGTACGAACATTATCGTACTTTTATCCTGCATTTTGCCGACATGGCATCCACACAAGGTATACAGGCATTAATTTTAGGAGGTGAATGGTTAGATCCTGCTCTACCTAACGGAAATTTGCCAAATGGTAAACCTTCCAATGTCCCCGCAGATGCTGAGGTCCGTTGGCAGCAATTAATAAAAGATGTGCGCAATCACTTTAAAGGTACTTTATTGTGGGCATTACCATACCCAGAAGGCGTAAAAAATCCTCCTGTTTTTCTAAAAGAAACTGACATGGTTTATTTACTTTGGAGCGCAAAACTTGAAAAAAAACCTGGCGGAAGTGAAAAAGAAATGGTCCAGAGCGCAATTACTATTTTCGAGGAAAATCTCCGTTTTTTCCAACCCCAAATCAATAAACCTATCGTCATAGGATTGGCTTATCCATCTGCCCAGGGAGGAGCTACTGGTTGCATTCCCCCTGAACAAGGTGGATGCCTACCCTTAGAAACATTATCACGTCCTAATCCAGACATTGGATCTGTAAATATAGATATGCAAGATCAAGCAAATGCATATGCTGCGATGTTGCGCGTATTAGATGGACATGATTGGGTGATGGGAGTCATTGCACGTGGTTATTATCCACCTGTCCTGTTACAGGATAAATCAACCTCAATTCGTAGCAAAATAGCAAGCTATATCCTGGCATACTGGTTCCCACGGATTTTAGGAATTACACCCTAAATACAGTTTTTATATTCACCAAATCCTTACAGAAACGATAATAGGATAAGCAAAGAGTTTGTGGTATATTACGTTGAGATTGGTATTATTACTTGATGTTGAAGGTTAAAAAGAGAACACGGTTCTTTAATATACTTTCAGACAATTTAACTACCCAGGTTTATCGATAATGGCATCAAGCACAACATCGAGTATATTTAGTATATCTGTAACAGGAGTGAGTCAGACTCACCTGTATCTGTCTGTTAACCAAAAACCTTTTAGCATCCGATGGGAAGAGTGTTCACCGAGGCTGTCGAAAGCCACTACATCTCAAAGGCTTAGTTTAAGAATTCTACCTTCCGGGGACGGGATCCATTGG